>Ga0304729_1000128_pt1 | contig 49687 bp, 56 predicted proteins | sample C_131016_MF_Meta_FD_190475 | JGI IMG/M metagenome (GOLD analysis project Ga0304729, IMG submission 190475) | Freshwater microbial communities from Lake Croche, Canada to study carbon cycling - C_131016_MF_MetaG (v2) (version 2) | ecosystem: Environmental > Aquatic > Freshwater > Lake | place... | reverse complement strand
ATGGGTATTGGGTTTAGCTGTTGGTTATGCTCTTGCAATTCTATTGGCTGTGGGCTGTGGGTATTGTCCTTTCCTTTGCTGTTGGTTGTGGTTTTGGGATGTATGTATATGGTAGGATAGGGGGCTAATTAGATGGCAAAAATTTCAAAATGTACGCGTACTGGGAAACTAAAAATTTTAGTAATTACTACTAAATTCATTAGTAAAAATAAATATTCTAATTTTCACAATTTATAAATAAATAGTACTATTTTAGCGTATTAATTAATCAAAAAAAAACACAATGAAAACACAAAGCATTAATTTTTTAGAGTCACGCTTGTCGTGGTTGGTTACCTTCTACGATATATGGGAAAAAAGCCAATATATAGACGATACAGCAGTTGACAATCTCGCAATCATTTATATAGAATATTGTAAAGAATGGGATTTGCCATCTCTGTCTTGTGATGAATTAATTTGCGAAATATTATCTATTTTAAACAACTAAAATAAACACAATGAAAAAAGAAACTTTTGCAATTGAAACAGCCGAAGGAATAGCGCACTATAAAGGCGTGACATTCGGAGATTTATGGAATGGATGGGAATGCCCTTTATTTGATTTAAAAACTACTATTAAAATTTTGAACGATGTAGTAGGAGGTGAGGAACAAAAATACGATTACGATTTCACTTTTTATCAATACGATGATGTTTACGACGTCATTATTGAAACATCCTTTTATAGTGCTACAATTGAATGCGTACAAACACATAAGCCTATAGTTATTGATAATAAAAAATATTATTCTATTGGCTCGTATTGTTGGACGTGGATGAAAAAATCAAACTATACTTTTTAATTTACAAAAATCAAAATAAAACTATGCAAGTTCAAAACCTACAAGTAAAAACAGCTACAAGCTACAAGCCCGTTTCTAATCTATTAAGTGGTGGAGCAACCAACACAAAAACGGCAAAAAATGACCTTGACACATTCATATTGTATTTAGCCCCTTCAACTATTTTGGAGGGCTTCAATCTTTGCCCTTTCGCTTCTGAAGGCTGTAAAAAAGTATGTCTATATAGTGCGGGGCGCGGTAAGTTTTCTAATGTTCAAAATGCTCGTATTAATAAAACAAAATTTTGGGCTTTCAATCGTGAAGGCTTCTACATTCAATTAGCGAATGAACTTTTAACTATTCACGATAAATCCTTAAAGAAAGGTATTAAAATAGCTATTCGCTTGAATGGGACATCTGACATTGACCACATTGACCTATTGAAACGATATAGTGGTATTGATTTTTTACAGCCTATTTTTAGCGACTTACTTTTTTACGATTACACAAAAAACTACAACATCGTTAAAAAGTATTTAAATACAAACTATCATCTAACTTTTAGTCGTTCAGAAACCAACCAAAACGATGCATTTAAAGTACTTAAAGATGGTGGTAATGTTGCAATCGTTTTTAAAGAGATGCCCGAATTTTGGAACGGATTTAAGGTAATAAACGGGGATGTAAGTGACTTGAGAATTTTAGATCCTAAAAATGTGGTCGTTGGTTTAACAGCTAAAGGGGACGCAAAAAAGGATGAAAGCGGATTCGTAATAATTTAATTTAATTAATCAATAAAAAATAAAAAAATGAAAAACACAATTTTACAAGTAGTACAACAAAATGATTTTGACCGATATGTATTTTTAACCTATTTAAACGATGAAATAATAGGCTTAAATTTTTGGCAAGGGATTGGCAAAGAAAGTTATGAAAGCGTAATGGATGATAAAGGATATCAGCCTTGTATTTATGTAACTGACATATACAATAGATTAAAAAGAAACGACAAAACAGCGACCGATGAACAGCGAATAAATAAAGCTATTCAATTATACATTAATGCCTTTATATTTCAAGATTAAAATTTAAAAAAATGAAAGTACAAGATTTAAACAACATCAACGATGTACAAAAATTTATCAATGAACTAGTGAATGAATCACCTTATTCTCTAGGTATAGCATTCCATATTGATACCCCTTTCACCGATTACATAAATTTTAAAAAAAAGCAAATATTCACAAACAAGGAGGCCTTGAGGCTTCAAGTTATGTTGGAACGATGTTTAGATATTTGCGACATTGAAGAGGTTGACATATACGCAATCACTTTAGAGGTAATGGAGAATACAATTTACTAATCCTATTTAAAGGGGATTTTTAGCCCTTTTACCCATTCAACTAGGTTGTGGCATTCAATTGCGAAATGGGGCTATTTTTTAACCTTTAAACCTTAATACGATGGTTTACTACTTACCTAGTGTCAAGTGCCTAATTGATACTAATGACCTTTATTTGTATGCGCAAGAAAGGGACGGCAATTTTATCAAGTGGAAACACTTGGATGAAATGAGCGACTCTTTTTTTATGCGCTTGAATGATTCCGATTTTGGAACTATTGAAAACCTATTAAATAACCGATAAATTTAAATTTATGTACTTAATTAGCTATGAAACGGCTAACTTTTATTTTTGCTATGTTTCACAATCTGAAAAGCTACGGCCTTTATTTCGTGCTTGGGATAAACATTGCAAACTAACTAATGCTGATAGATTGCACCTAATGGAAAACCTTGACGCCATTAAAATATTACGCGTTGATTTTGACCAAGTTTATAGGGATTTTGAGCCTTTTTTGTAGGATCTGAATGCTGACCAGTGCGCGCGCCTTTTATTAAATAATGGGCTTTAAACTGCTATTTTTTAACCTTTAAAATTTTCAAAAATGAAAAATTTTACTATCTTTTTATGCTATTTTTTTATGTGTTTTTTTATTGGATTTTTGTTCTTATTGGCTATCGTTCGCTTTGCTGATCTAAAAATATTGGCAGTTTTTTACACGATTTTGGCCGTAATATTTTGGCTTTTTATTAAATTTTTTGGCTCATCTAAAAATATTTCAGAATAAAATATAAAAATATATTTGGCCATTAATTAAATTAATTCTTACTTTACATAAAAATAAACTAAAAACTATGCAAAAAATCAACAAATTGAAGGCTCAAATAAAAGCCTTAAACAACAAAATTCAAGACGGCAAAGTAAAAAACATTTATGCTGTCCAGTGCAAAATCAAAAACCTAAAAAATAGCCTTAAAATTGAAATGGAGCTATACAATTGGGAAAACTATTTATCACAATAATTAATTAAAATTAAATTAAATTTTATGAACAAAAAACCAATCTATTTAATCGCGAATGAAATCAGACGCGAATGGAAAAATGTAAACTATGGGGCGCAACCTTATTTAAGTGCTATGCTTTTATTGAGTAGTATTAACGACTCTTATGGGTACGATTCTGCCTCTAGTATTATAAAATACTTTCTATCCAATGCTAGCTCATTTAGAGGCGAAAAAGCAAAGGAATTAAAAAACGAATTGAAATCACTATTAAATTAAATTTTATGCAAAAAACAAATGCTGTTCATTACAAAATGCTAAACGCTAAGGAATTATTAGGCTATTTATTAGACCTAGAAGATAGGGGAGAAAACTTGTCTGAAATATTAATAAATTATAGATTTGATTCTGACTCTGATGTTAATCTATGCAAATTTGTTATGGAGGATTTATTTGATTCAGAAACAAACAAGATACTGACATCAATATGTTTAGTATCAGATCCGTCAGATTATTTATAAACTTATTAAATCAAACAAAATGAAAATTTTAGTCGCGTGTGAAGAATCACAAGCAATCACAAAGGAATTCAGAGCATTAGGTCACGAGGCTTATTCGTGCGACATTCTGCCTTGCACTGGTGGACATCCCGAATGGCATTTACAAGGGGATGTATTCGGTTTTATTGACCAAGGTTGGGATTTAATGGTGGCGCATCCACCTTGCACTTTCTTATCGGTTAGTGGTGCTAGGCATTTATACAACAAGGACGGATCTAAGAATTTAGCTCGTTATCAGAGTCAGAGAGAAGCCTTGGATTTTGTGGAAAGGTTGATGGCTTGTGATATACCTAGGATAGCAATTGAGAACCCTGTTTCAGTCATATCAAGTCAAATACGAAAACCCGACCAAATTGTACAGCCTTGGATGTTTGGTGATTCAGCGAGTAAAACTACTTGCTTATGGCTTAAAAATTTACCTAAACTTGTAGCTACAAATGTGGTTGAAAAAGGTGATTTTAAGGAATGGGTTGATAAAAAATCGGGCAAAGTAAAGCGTCAAGCTACTTGGTATTACGATGCTTTGATTAATGCAAAGACTCCCGAAGAGCGTAGAAGCCTTCGTAGTAAAACTTTTAAGGGTATAGCCCAAGCAATAGCCTCTCAATGGGGCATTTTTTAAACATTTAAATTAAATTTTATGAAAAATTATGTTATTACCTATGGATTTCACGATTACGATGCAGATTACGGAGATGAGGCTAATAGTTACATCATTGGAAAATCAAGTTGGATATTAGCTGAAAATGAAAATGATGCTAGTATTATTTTAAAAGACCAATTTGAAACTCTTGAAGGAATACCACTTGACATCATTAAAGTAGAATTAGTACAAAATTAAAAAACAACAAATGAAAGTATTAGAATTATTTGCGGGTAGCCGATCCGTTGGGAAGGTTGCCGATAAACTAGGTTTTGAGGTCTTTTCTTCCGATTTTGAGGCATTTGAGGGAATTGACTACCAAATAGACATCTTAAAATTTGATGTCAGTAAAGTGCCGTTTAAACCCGATATTATATGGGCTTCTCCTCCTTGCACTGGTTTTAGTGTGGCCGCCATCGGACGCAATTGGGAGAAGACCGAAACTGATGCCATTCCCAAGACGGATACAGCTAGGTTGGGTATTGAATTGGTTAAAAAAACTATTGAAATTATTGACCATTTTCAGCCTCAATATTTCTTTATTGAAAATCCTAGGGGAATGTTGAGAACTTTACAAATTATGCAGAGATTTAAGAGGCAAGGAGTGACCTACTGCCAATATGGGGATGATAGAATGAAACCGACTGACATATGGACTAACAGCGACAAATGGATTCCCAGGCCTATGTGTAAAAATGGGGATTCTTGCCATATTTCAGCCCCTAGAGGCTCAAGAACAGGTACTCAAGGGCTTGCTAATGCCTATGAAAGAAGCAAGATACCCGAACAGCTATGCCTAGAAATATTAAACTCTTGTATTTAATTAAATTAATTATTATACCTTTACTTTTCAAAAACAACAAACAAATTATGAAAGAAACATTTCTTAGCACATTTCAAATATTGAAATTCTTCTTTATTTCAATACCAGTATTTTTAATTATTTACTTCACTCTTGAAATTTATTTTCAAATTAAAAACTTAATCCAATGGATAAAAAACTAAGCCCCCATCAAATGTTAAGGGCAACAATGTATGCAATGTTCAAAGACAATCACTTGCCATACTTGGATATGGAAGATTTTATAGTAATGTGGCAATCATTAGCGGATCGGTGGAACATTCGCATAGATGATGACCAATGGGAAGAATTTACTGAAGAAGTTAATAGTGAAGCTTCAACTAGACAAAGTGTATTTAACACAATATTTGATAAATATTTTAATTAACAACAAAAAAAACAAACAATTATGGCAAAGTATGAATTAGTAAAAGAAACAACAATTGATGGAATAGTGCGATATTCTATTGAAAAAGATGGGCTTTATGTAAGCAGAAGTTTAACTCATAAATTAGAAGAAGCTGAAAAGTATTTACATCTTGCTACAGAATATGGCACATTAGACACAATTAAGGAAACCATTAAAACAATAGAAGTAGATGAAAACTAAACAAATAAGTGTATTGGAGTACTCTAAAAAAATAAGTCCAGCTTATTTTAGAAAGAATAGAAAGCACCCCGATATGCCAATAACAAGACACACCATTATGTATAGGATTAGAAACAATATGGAACTACCTGAAGTAATTAAATACAATAGAGTAGGAAAGGTTCATGTACTAATGGTTAACGCAAACTTTTAAAAATAAATTATGATACAAAATACTGAAGACATTTTAGGAAAACCAGTTGAACAAACAAATTTTACAACTTTTGCAGATTTCACACCTTATGAAAGGCAGATGATTATAGCTGAATTATATCATAATGCTTGGTATGATCAAGAAAGATTTGAAGAAATGTTTGATTTGTATAATAAATGGGTTTTTAATCCTGTGAAAGAATGCAAATTTTTAAATGATATTAAAACTGAAGATTTATGATGGGTAAAGTTATATTTTTTTATACAATAGCTTTTATGGTGCTATTGTTAAAACTTAATAAAAATGAAGAATAATTACGAAATAAAACAACATTACATTGTGCAATTAGAAAATGAACAATTAAGGGAACGCATTAAAGAACTTGTTGCTCAATTTAATGAACTAAAAAAGAAGTATGAAGAAAGAGAGGGATTGGTACAAAATGAAAGGAAAAATGCTATTACTCAAGAATGAACATCCCATAAGGGAATACAGATTTAATTCGGTTTATGATAGAAGAAGAATGTATAAAATATGGCACTCTGAAATCAAACCTAATGGCATTGATACTTATGAATTAATTATTAAATTAGATTAAATGAAAACAAAATGAATGAAGATTTTGATTTAGAAAAAATGGAAAGATTCTATCCGCTTACTACAAAAGCACAAGAATTAAAATTGGCAATTATTCACAATTATATTAATCATTATACTGATGATGAAAAAGAAAGACAGATCCTATATAGAAACTCTTTTTTTTATGTAATAGATGAAGAAACCAATGAACTTGACTATATTGAAGAATTAATTTAAAATAAAAGAAAAAACATGAAAATTTCAATTACAAACTACGGAGTAGAACACACACTTATTACAAAAACAGAGGATGCTAATTGTCCAGAAGTAGTAAGATTAATTAAATGCGTCTTATTAAGTTGTGGCTTTTTAGAAAAGACAATTAATCAATCATTTAGGGAAATTGATGATGAAGATATTGAAATGACTTCTTTTGAATTTAATTCAAAGAAATAATTTCTATATCCCCTTGAGGAAGGTCATCTATTTCTTTTATTATAAGTATTTCCATATCCTTGAAGGCATTTATTACATCAATCATAGATTCGGCATAGACTAACTTAGTTAGTTTTATGCCGTTTTTTATGAAGAATACTCTGTAAGTTCTCATTTGCTTCCGTCTTGTAAGGGTTCGTGGTCAGATTGGTCAACGCGCCTATACCCTTCCTTCCATAATAGCTTTGTTAATGTTACTGACTTTTTAATTATTTCTTCTTCCGAATCTTCGGGTTGTAGGAGGTGGAAAATTTCATGAATAAGTACCTCAAGCAATTTCTTTGAACGAAGCCGACTATCTATCTCTATTGTGCCATCACTTGATGAAATGCCATAGGCTTGTTCCTTTCCTAATTTACGATATATGATTTTGATGCGTGGCACATTACACAATTTTACCTTTGAAGATACGTTTATTGTTAAATTCAAAGTCCTCGCCATTCGGATCTAAGTCTACCTCTGCAAAACCATGGTTCCACTTATTTAAAGGCATATAGGCGGGGTGTAATTCAGAAAGGCAACCCAATGACCATGTAGTAACCATCTTGCCCGTAAGGGTAGGTTCTGTGTGTTCGCTCGTTTGGTGATTATGGCCTTGGAATGTACTAACCTTTGCTTTAAGGAATAATCCTCTAGCAGGATTTACCGGTGCCGAAATCCCTCCGACATACTCATGTCCATGAATCCCCCACAAATTATTTAATTTCATAGGTCTTTTGTCCCCTATTATTTCTATTCCTCTGGCTCTTGCCTTGATGATATTCTCAAACTCAAACTCCTCTACTCCTACTAATTCACTAGCTTTCTCATAAAGAAAATGCTCATATCTTTCCTCGTGATTGCCAATTTTAAAATAAATCTTACACTTCAATTCCTTTTCAAAGATGTCAAACAAAGCTTTAAATGTATCTAGTTCTAACTTAAAGTTTCTTTTCTTAGGGTCTTTAATAAATCTGCTTAATCTATGGCAGTCAATTGTATCTCCGTTTAAAAGTAATGCATCGGGCTTTGTTCTCTTTGCGTATTGTATGGCAGCAGTAATTGCATCTATGCTATGATAGGGAACATGGATATCAGATAATATTAAAACTTTTTTATGACCTTTAATAATATAAGGTTCAAATGCAGTTTCATCTGATGCAGGTAAATTGTAGGGATTTCTGGCCCTATCTTCTACCTTAAAAAACTCACTACCTGTTACCGCTTTTACAAGTCTATGATTTGCTCCATTTTTACCTTCTATGTATCTTAGTGATGACCTTGCGGTTTCCTCATTAGTGAATAATAAATTGTTTTCGTTGTACATTATCCTAGCTAATTTCTTAGTAGGCATATCGGGGTATTTTGTTCGGTAATCTCTAGCTAAACTAGTAGTACCGCTTTTTACTCCGCGTCTTTCTGTTGTTGGCATATGTTTTATTTGTATGGAGAATAGTGCGGTTTTCCATCAATTCTTGTTGCCTTTAAAATTTGTTTTCTTTGTTTACCATTACTCTCATAAGAAACATGAACCCAATCTGGGTTTTCATTGTTCCCAAACTCCCAAATTAATTGGTCAAATTCTAGATTATCCTTGATGTAATTAAATACCATTGTGTTGGTAACCCCATTTGCACTACCATCCATATCTATATCAATTGCCTCCCCTGTGCTATGCTGTGATGTGGCTGAAGCTCCCGGCGTACAAGCATTAAGTTCCTTAGATCTATATCCAGAACTAATATGAATAGGACAACGGAAATGATTCCTTACTTTTTCAAATACATTTTCTGCTAACAATTTAAAGTTAGCTATATGTTCTTCTGTTGGCATATTTGAAATGCCATGACGCTTTGCGGTTTCGCTACGGATAACTTCTGATAAATCTAAATGTTCTGAAATTTTCATATATTATGATTTTGGTTCTTCTTTTTTAAATATCTTTTCTGCTGTAGTTAAACCTAGGCATCCAAAAGCCAAACTAGCAACCGCATAAACTAATGCTTCACTAGGTGCTTTATTTAACTCACTAAATGAATTGTGATACATTGTAATACATAACGCTAAAACACACATCAAACCACATAAACGCTTCATAGATAACCTTCCATTATCTTCACAAAAAAATTGTTTCATTTTAATTTATTTTTATATTCTAAAACTGCTAATCTTTGTTTGATTTCTGCTCTTTCTGATGCTGCTGATTCTTTTATGTTTGTTATTTTATCAATGATTTCCATCTTCATATCTGCCCTACTTTGTGCTGCCGCTGCCCTAATTGCTTCCATTTCAATAGTCGTTCCCTGTGGGGGGATAGCTTTATTTTCAGCAGTTACTACCACCGCAATCTTGTTATTTAAGACAGTTATTTGATTGTTTAAAGTGCTTACTTGGGTTAATAACCATCCAATAGCAGATACGCATATAGGCAAAAGAGTAAAGACTAACTTTTCAACTAAACCTGATTTAGACTGATTCGCTGCTAATGTTTCAGCAATTTTTTCGTTTCTATCTTCTTGTGTCATTAGAATAACTTTTTATAAATTCCTACGCTAATTTGATTAGTCGTATAGTTTATTATGTAAGACTCATTTTGTTTTTTGTAATTAATACCCACTCCCACTCCGATTCTATTGTCAAATCTTCTTAAGTCACCTATAAGTCCTAGATACAATTCGTTTTTAGGCTTGTGGTAAATGTCGTGTGTAATTGTAATGGTTTTCTGAACGAAATGTGCGTCATAACCTCTGCCTAAAATTTTGTTTTGTGATATTGTATCTTTAATATAAACGTAATTATCCGTATCTATCCGTAAAATATCCGAATAGGCTTTTATTTCTTTGTAATCTTTAACTATGTATGCTGTATCGTGAATTGGAAATGTATCAATTAGATAAATACTATCTAAGACTTCGTATGGTATATTTTTCCCCTTTTTGTATATTGTCGTATCGTGATGAACTTCTAATGTGTCAATTTTAGTGACAACTTTATCTCCCACATATCTAGGATCACTAAACATGAAGAAGAATAAAACTATTAATAGAGCTAATATCAATAGATTCTTACCCATTTTTTTTCAGATGTTTTGTTTTCCAATAGTAATATCTTATGGCAAAAATACCTGAAATTATTGCAACTAAACCGGCACATAAACTTACCAATGGTTGGATAGCACTTATTGTAACTACTGCACTTATCATTGAAATACCTGCCGATGCACCTGCTTGAGAATGATGATTCATGTCAATTTTTTCCCAAATATAATTAATTAAAATAACTTTATCTGTTATTCAATCCACCTTTTTTCCGGACATCCCCCTGCTCCCTTGGGAGTAAACACTTTTGCCGAAGTCGTACAACCACATTTACTACAATAATCTCTAATAGCAGATTGTTTCCAAAACTCACATCCAGCACATACTTCAAGTCTTTTAGCTGCCAATTCCTTCTGCTCCTCGGTGGCAGTAATGTACTTAGTCATGTATGAGGCTATTATTTCTTGAATTTTGTTCATAACTATTGTTTATATGACTTCTCTTCTACCAATTCTGAGCCATATTTTTGGTTAATTTGCTTTTTGATGATAGCTCTCACATCATTTAATTGGTAAACTTCTCGTGCCAACTCTACGAATTTAGCTCCAAAGTCGCTTTTATGTTCGCAATCCCGAAGGTCATCTTCTACCTTCCATAGCTTTTTGTTTATGTCGTAAAGCTCTTGGGTAAATGGATCTGTTAGGGTTTCTGGGTGTTTTCTCACTAGGGCAGATTTGATTATTTTCCACTCCTTTTCTACGTTTGCTAGCTTTTCACTATCATGGATGAATAGCTTTTTGATGGTTAGTATGGTATATTTATCTACCACTTCCCCTATACTTACTTCTATTTTCATAGCATAAAGGTAATAATTTTATTTAATTAAATTAAATTAATTATATAGCTTTGCGTAAAAATAATATGCCAACAAGTTATCCCTTATACAAAGATTCAGTTAGAAATTGGGTATTACAGAATATACCATCAGATGCTAAAATACTAGATGTTGGTGCAGGATGTGGAACATATAGTGATTTATTGCGTGGTTATAGTTATAAGATTGATGCAGTAGAAATATGGAAACCATACATAGATAAATATGAATTAAAGAAAAAATATGGTGTAGTTTATCATAAAAACATACTTGCAATAGATTTTGTTATACTTGATACATATGATTTTTTTATTTTAGGAGATGTTTTGGAGCATTTAACCGCAGAAGAAGGACAAGTATTAATGCTTTTTTTAAAACAAAATAATAAAAAATATATTGTTGCAGTACCATATCAAATGGAACAAGGTGAACATGAAGGTAATGCATATGAAACCCATTTACAGCCTGATTTAACGCCAGATATAATGATGCAAAGATATCCTGATATGGAGCTTCTTTATGGCAATAATTTTTATGGATATTATATAAAGAAAAAACCAAAACATGAAAAAGCTTTTGTTCTTTACGCTAGTGATTCCTATTTTGATCTTGTGGACGCTTGTTGTCGTTCTATTAGAAATAGCAATGATATTCCTATATTGGTTTATATGCTTAATTCAGATAAGAAAGTAAGTGTCATGAATACCATTACAATAAGATGGGATTGTGATGTAATACATTTAAACAAAAGAAAAGATTTTATTGATAGGGAAGATAAGCAGATATACAAATTACTTATTGAACGCCCAAAAATAGTACAACATGCATTAGAAAAGTTTGCTGAAGTGGTGGCTTATATAGATACTGATAGTGTAGCTACAAAAAATGTAGATTCAATCTTTGATTATTTTGATGTTGATTCTAGCTATCCGTACTTTACAGAAGGTATATATGAATATTTATTGGTTAATGGCAGAGGTGGAGCTGATAGTAAAGATGATTTAAATGGTACATTGGAAGCTCCGGCTTGTGAATTATTTGGTTCAAATCAAATGGAAAGACACAACACCGGTTATAGGCAAACAGGATATTTTGTAGCAGGGCAAAATTGTATTGATTTTTTAGAACTTTGGTATTATAGATGTAATCATCCAGCAATACTTAAAAATAATGCTAAATATGCTAGTTTTAATGAAGAAACAATTTTACAGACATTGCTCTACGACTATAACGCATACAAGGGATTGCCATTAATTTATGTAAATGGATTAAGAAAAGAACTTGATTTTAAAGGATGTTCATATATGGTTTCAGATTGGTTTAAAATTCCTGCAAATGAAAAGGAATTGTTATTTTATCATGGAGAAAAAAATATTGAAAAAATAAATGAATTTATTGAATATTTACTATCTTTATAGTGCTTATTTCCTTTTTATGATTAAAAATATTACAAACTTTTTGCCCAATTTAGATGTCCCTATGCATTATCGTATAAAGGGAATAAGCCTTCTATTTTGGGCATTTTTGTTTTATGGCAATAGTATATATTCACCGCAGAAATGATATTGAAGATTCATTTTTAAATGTATTTTATGTTGGAATTAGTAAAAATTACAGACGTCCAAAAATTAAGTACAAAAGAAATTCCATGTGGAATAGAATTGTAAAAAAGCATGGATATGAAATTGAAATTACTCATCAAGATTTATGTTGGGAAGAAGCTTGTGTAATAGAAAGATATTTAATTTCATTTTACGGGAGGCATGACTTGGGATTAGGCAACTTAACTAACATGACTGATGGAGGAGATGGAGCAGTTAATTTTATTAGAAGTGAAAAACAAAATAAAGCTCATGGCGAAAAGATAAAAGGAGAAAATAATCCTATGTTTGGGAGAAGTGCTCAAGCTGGAAGAAAGGGATTTAATACTGGCAATAAGCACACCGAAGAAACTAAAAAAAGAATTTCGGAAACTTTAAAAAAATCTATGACATTAGAAGTAAGACAAAAAATGTCAAAATCTCGTACTGGAAACAAAAATTATATGTATGGCAAACGAGGTGAAGATACACCTAACTTTGGCAGGAAACACTCTGAAGAAACAAAATTAAAAATGAAATTAGCTTGGCAAAAAAGAAAAGAAAAAAATGAAAATATTACTACTTGAATTACACCTTAGCACAGGTGGCGCACCTGCATTTGCATTGAAAAGAATAGAAAGTTTGCAAGCTTATACAAATATAGAAGTATATTGTATTGAGCTTAACTTTCATGGAGCTGATTTTGTGGTGCAAAGGAATCATATAATAGACATACTTGGGGATAGATTTTATGAAGCAGGAGAGAATAAGATGCGCGTAATGGACATTATCAATATAATAAAACCTGATATTGTTCATATTGAAGATGTTGCAGAAAGATTGCCAAGAGAGCTGGCAAATGCTTTATATTCAAATGATAGAACTTACAGGATTGCGGAAACCCCACATGATGTAATTTTTGATCCAAATCAAAGTAAAATATACCATCCTGATTTATACTTATTTTGCACTCCATATCATGTTGATACATATTCTGAAATGGAATCTATGTTTGAGGTAATTGAATATCCAATAAATCCTGTTGAAGTTACTCATGTAAAGAAAATGGCAGCTATGGCAGATTTAGAATTATTATCAGATAGAAAACATGTACTTAATGTTGGTTTATGGACTAAAGGGAAAAATCAGGGTGAAATGCTTGAAATAGCTCGCAAATACCCTGATATACAATTTCACTCAGTTGGTAATCAAGCAATGAATTTTGCTGAATATTGGGAACCATTAATGAAAGATGTACCTGCAAATGTAAAAATATGGGGTGAAAGGGCAGATATAGATAATTTTATGATGGCTGCTGATATTTTTATGTTTAATTCTGTTAATGAATGTGCCCCATTAGTTTTAAAAGAAGCAATATCATATAGGCTTCCAATAGTTAGCCGTCTATTGCCGTCATATCCGCCAGAATATGCTGATTATTTATACCCAATAGATGCAGACTTAAATACTATTGATAAACCTAAGAGTGAATATGTTTTTGATAATGACTCATCCGTATTTGCTTTGCGACATGAAACTTGTTACGATAAGATATTAAAGTTTCCTATTAGAAAACAATCTGTAAAAATAACACAGCATTTTGTGGATGGTGCATTTTTGGAAATCAAAGGAGTATCTGATAGTGATTTTAAGGTTAAATTTTATGATGAACAAGGCAGATGCCATTATGAAAATACTATTAAATCTAATTGTTGGGTTCGTTTAAACAGGCAATATTTTACCAAATGGACTGCAAAGGTTTGGCAAGATGGTCATCTGATCTACAAAAACACCCTAGATTTGGCAAATAAGACCGTTTTTATAGTATTGGATAGTAAATCCCTAGGTGATACGATTGCATGGACAGGATACGCCCTAGAATTTCAAAAGAAGCATGATTGTAAAGTTGTTTTATCTACCTATTGGAACCATATATTAGATTATCCAGAATTAGAATTAGTGGAGCCGGGGACTACTGTAAATTGCTATGCCCTTTATAGGATAGGATGGAAATGGGATGAGAACAAAGAACCTGTGCTATGCAATACCATTCCTTTACAACAAGCAGCCACTAATATACTAGGCTTAGAATATACCCCAATTAAACCTAAAATAAACCATTCAAATCAATTTAGAGTACCTAGTTGGAAGTATGTAGCTATTGCCACCAATTCCACAATGGAATGTAAGTTTTGGACTAGAGAAGGATGGCAGGAAGTAATAAATTATATGCATGGATTAGGTTACAATGTTTATAATGTTTCAAAGGAAGATAACCCATTTGATAATTGCACCAAAATAGATGATACTTCTATTGAAAATACAATGGATGTAATTGCAGGAGCTAAATTATTTATAGGATTATCTAGTGGTTTATCTTGGTTGGCATGGGCATTAAATCAAAAGATAGTTATGATTTCTAACTTTACAGAATCTGACCATGAATTTGATTGCTACAGAATAACCAAACCAGATGTATGTCATGGATGTTGGAATGACCCTAAGATAAAATTTGATGCAGGTGATTGGAACTTTTGCCCACAACACAAAGGAACAAATAGACAATTTGAATGTCATACCTCAATTACTGCTGAAATGGTTATAGCTGAAATAAAAAAAGCAGGTATTTAAGCCTGCTTATTTTTTATCTTTTTTGGGGGAAGGATTTGCCTACTTTTCAAATTCATTGTGTAGGTCAACAATTGTTGTAGAAACTACTCCCCATTTCATTTCTTTGAATAGCTCTTTTAGTTTGGTAAAATCTGCATCTTCCAATTCTAATGTAGCTTTTTTCTCTAACATAGAGTCATCAAATTTACCTTCTTCTATTTCAAATGTAGCTTTATGCTTATCTACTTCATTTAATAAACGAAGTCTTTTAATCATTTCATCTACACTAAAACCTTCTTTTGAAGGATTGTTAATAGCAGACTTTAATAAATCATAAGTGGTTAAAAATGTTTCTCTACCGCCAATGTTTTCTTTAGTTACTTTTAATTCAATTGATTTCATAATATAATTTTTGACAAAGTTAATTTAATTAAATTAATTACCAAAATATTATGAAACTATTGTTAATTTTAATTTATCTGCTGCCCAATTATAAGCCCAAGCATTAGCTGAAGCATCAGCATCCCAAGTTTGGTAATCTGCGCCATCAATCGCTAAGTTACCTTCTACTAGCACTTGGCTAGGTATATCTACTACTTTTACTTCTGTTGTTACTTCTGGTATTGCATCGTGATGTACGGTTTTGCCATCTACTACTTCATCATAAGCTGGTACTTCTGGACTTATTATTCTTGTTTCCATATGAGATACTTCTGCAAAGGATAAGGAATAATAAAATGTAGCTGCTGTGCTAAGGTTATCGTTTACTATTCTTAAATCAAAGATAGTAGCTTGTTTTTCTTGACCATTTTGCCAAGATGTTACGGGTAAAATTGTTTGTGCCATTTTTTTATTTTTATTTGTTATTAAACTGTTGTTGATGCTAAAAGTGTATAAGTAACCCCATCCACTTCTATATAAATTACTCTATTAGCTGTTACTCCAAAATTAGCCATTTGACCGAATTTCCAAATACCTGCTGTTGTGCCTGATGGAGCAGCTGTTCTTATGCCTCCATTAGCTACTAATTTAGCTCCTGAATAACTAGTTGTTGTACCTAATAATAAGTCACCATTGCTTGTCATTCTAGCTTTTTCTGTGGAAGTATTACTAAATCCAAATATCAATGAATTAGCACTACTCCAAGTGATAGCAAAATCGCCTCCTACTGAACCTGTTGTAAAGTTATTAGCGGCTGTTGCCATACCAAATAATGAACTATATGTAGCACTTGTTACTGTATCTGTAAATCTTATTGATGGAGCTACCCCTGATGCTTGAATAGTAGTGTCTTGGGCTGTACTATTTACTGATAATGCATAAGTTGTATTGCTAGTAGTATTGTTTCCGATGTTTACATTACCTCCACTTGTAATACGCATTCTTTCTTGTCCACTTATAGTTGAACTTGTTGATTGTGTAATAAACCTAATATTTGACCCACCTAAAGTACTATCATTTCCAGACCTAACTGATGCAATATCTAAATATGCTTCATACAAACCTGTGGTAAGATTGTAAAAAGAAAGTGTGCCTTGATTATCTGTTGTATATGTTTTTGTAGCTGAATTAGTTGCCATTCCAAAACTTAATTGTTGGCTTGGCGAACTTGTTCCTATACCTACATTGCCTGTTGTAGCTAAATATAATTGATTACTATTTGCCCCACTTTGTAATATTAAAGGAGTAGCACTACCACCGCCATAGTAATCACTTTTAATTGTCATTGAACTATTAGTAGCAATACCATTCAAAATATTTGTATCATTCGGTGCTGCAATTCTAAAATCACTTTGACTAAAAGCATTTCTACCTAAAGTACCACTACCTACATATAAACCACCTGTTGCCGTTACACTACTAGAGAATGTAGCTGCTCCTGTGGATGCTATTCTAAATTTAGGGGATGTACCATTATTATTGTTACTAATTGAAAAGTCTTGTATAGTATCCCCTGATATACCTGATGTTAGAAACCATTTTGTAGCACCAGAATATCCTTGTAATCCAACAGAAGCATATCCATTTGATGGGTGGTATATATCTAGCATTGCTCCTGGTGATGTAGTACCTATACCAACGTTGCAACCTTGAAAGAAACTAGCTGCACCATTATATCCTAAAGTTAATACATCTCTAACCGCATCACTAATGGCAAAGTTATTATTTGATTTAACATAGTTTTGCCATTGAACAACATTATTATTAATGTATAAAGATGGATTAGTAGAATTTACAAGTTGAAGATATGAACCTTCGACTCTAACTGAATTACTAAATATAGAATAACCATCTCCTCTAATTTTAAAATAATTAACCGTTTCAGTTCGGTCATATACTTGAAATGATACATCAGAACTATTAGTTCCTGCATTTACCGATAAGCCATAACTTGTTCCCGTTCCGCTTCCACCTATTATTTGAGTTGCATAATAAGAGTTTTTACCTATTACTTCTAATACTCTTGTGCTTGTATTAATATTAAGTGTAGTAGAATTTGCAACAAATGTAGCAGCTCCTGTGGATGCTATGGATAACCTAATATTGTTGTTTGTTGCAAATTCTAAAGACCTAGCTGAATCAGTACCTAAAACAGTAGCATAAGCAGATGAGCCTGTAAATAAATTACCTCCTGTACTACTTTCAATTCCAAAATAACTATTGTTTCCTGTATTAGCCCATACACTATATAATCTACTTGTTGTTCCTGATGTTGCTATAAAAACAGCACTAGCAGTTACTTGACTTGTTACACTACTAGAGAATGTAGCTGCTCCTGTGTTAGCTAACGTAAATAATGTTGCAGTATCTCCTTGATTAAGAATTGTAAGGCTTGATGAACCTGTATATAAATAATTTACAGTTCCACTTGCAGCAGCAAAAAATCTATTTGAACCAATATAATTATATACTCCACCTGCAAATGTTACACTATTACTAAACCTTCCTGTACCATTAACATCTAGCTTGTATAAACCTTGAACTGTTGCATAACCTACTTCTAAAGTACCTGTTGTTGGTAATGTAAGAACACCTGCTGCCGTTAAGGTCATTGCTTGGGTAAAGGTTATAGTTGCACCTGCCGTTCCTGAAGGAGCTACTGACCAATTGTGAGAACCATTTTCACTTGCATATAATGCAGCAGCATAAGAACCTGCATTTATATATTTCCAACCTGCATTAAAATAAGCATTAGAAGAATAATACGCATTATATCCCCCAGCTCCCATAATTGTTGCTCCATTAACTTCAATAGCTTTTTGTGTCGTTCCCCACGCACTCGGTGTAACTCCTAATCCTAAATTGCCTGAAGTGTCAACCATTAATGGTACTGTTCCTGCAGTATAATTATAAAGTTTAAAAGCAGTCCCTTCTCCTGCTATTGCCCAATCTTGAGCCGTTGCAGCAGTCTTGCTAAACTTAATAGTCGGTCCACTTCCTTTTGATAAAGTAATTGTATCACCGCTTGAATGAGTGAACGTAGCAGTTACACCACTTAATGCTCTACTAATTAGAGTAACAGTAGTACCATCATCCGTAATCGCACTATTCCCTATTGTACTACCTGTACCTGTGAATTTGGCTACATAGTTGGCTGTTCCACTAAAATAAGCATTGGTTCCACTCGTACCTGATGTACCGCTTGTTCCCGTTGTACCTGAAGTTCCTGTGGTTCCGCTTGTACCACTAGAGCCACCTGTTCCATTAGTTCCAGAAGTTCCTGAAGAACCGCTAGAGCCGGATGTTCCACTTGTCCCTGTAGTGCCACTTGTTCCACTTGAACCACTTGTACCACTAGAGCCACTTGTTCCCGTAGTACCTGAAGTACCGCCAGTGCCATTGGTTCCACTAGTTCCGCTTGTTCCTGTTGTTCCTGCTGTGCCACTAGAACCACTAGTTCCAGAGCTTCCTGAAGTACCCGTAGTTCCACTAGAACCACTAGAACCAGAAAGACCACTAGAACCTGAAGTACCTGTCGTTCCTGATGTTCCTGATGATCCACTTAAACCACTAGAACCGCTTGTACCTGAAGTACCGCCTGTTCCGTTTGTGCCACTAGTTCCACTAGTACCTGTTGTACCTGCTGTTCCGCTACTTCCACTTGTTCCTGAACTACCTGATGTACCTGTGGTACCACTAGAACCTGATGTTCCTGAAAGACCACTAGTTCCGCTAGAACCTGATAAACCTGAAGTACCAGAAGTACCACTTAATCCACTAGTACCGCTAGTTCCTGATGTACCGCCCGTTCCATTTGTACCACTTGTTCCAGATGTTCCACTAGAACCACTTGTTCCACTTAATCCACTAGTACCAGAGCTTCCACTAGTCCCTGTAGTTCCTGAAGAACCACTAGTTCCAGTTGAGCCTGAAGTACCCGATGTTCCACCTGTACCATTTGTACCACTTGTACCGCTTGTCCCTGATGAACCGCTTGTACCAGTAGTTCCTGATGTTCCAGATGTACCACTTGTTCCACTTGACCCACTTACGCCACTACTGCCGCTAGTTCCTGTAGAACCGCTAGTTCCACTAGTACCACCAACACCAGAAGTACCAGAAGTACCACTAGTTCCTGAAGGAGCTGTGAATGTTGTTTGTACATAAGAATAGTAAGAACCATCCTCTGTATAGAAAGTTATTGTGTGAGATTGATTAGAAGTATTGGTTGCCCATAATTCTATATATATTCTATCTGTTGAAAGTAAAACTTGAGCTGCTATAAATGTATCATAGAAAAATTGTTGTACAAGTGTACTATAAGACACTGCAACTAAGTTTGTTGTTCCTAATAATGTACTTATACCACCTATGCTATATTTATAAACCTTACCATATACATCAAATGATGCATTACTATTTTGTATTGTAAAATGAGTAGTAAATCCCCAGTTACCTCCTGAAAGACTTGTTAATCCCGGTACACCACCATCTGTGATATATGTATTTATAATAGCAGATGCACCACTTGCAATAGTAGAAGTAACAGTTTGAGTTGTTGTACTTGTTGGTGTTGGTGATAATTGTCTATCTGTATTTACTGCAGGACTTGCTGCAACTGATTGGTTAATCCAATATACTTGACCTCCAGATACACCATTGATACCTGAAGTACCTGCTGTTCCGCTTGTTCCGCTTGTTCCTGATGTTCCAGTAGTACCTGAAGTGCCTGAGCTTCCAGATGAACCACTAGTACCTGTTGAACCACTAGTTCCTGAAGTACCTGAAGTTCCAGATGAACCACTAGTACCGCTAGTACCTCCTGTGCCATTAGTACCTGAAGTACCTGAACTACCACTAGTTCCTGTTGTTCCACTTGTACCTGTTGTACCTGATGTACCACTAGAACCAGAAGTTCCTGAAGTGCCACTAGTACCTGAAGTGCCACTCGTTCCTCCTGTACCATTAGTACCAGAAGTACCCGAAGTTCCACCTGTTCCATTAGTTCCTGAAGAACCGCTAGTTCCACTTGAACCATTTAACCCACTTGTTCCGCTTGAGCCACTAGTACCGGTTGTTCCAGAAGTACCTGTTGTACCGCTAGTACCACTAGTACCGCTTGTCCCACTTGAACCAGAAGTCCCTGTAGTTCCGCTTGTACCACCGGTTCCATTTGTACCCGAAGTTCCTGATGTGCCTGAAGTACCACCAGATCCATTTGTCCCACTAGTTCCACTTGTTCCATTTGTCCCACTAGTTCCACTTGTAGCCGAAGTACCACTAGTACCAGTCGTTCCTGAAGTTCCTGTTGTACCACTCGTTCCGCTTGAACCTGAAGTTCCGCTTGAACCAGAAGTACCTGTTGTTCCAGATGTGCCACCTGTTCCGTTTGTTCCACTAGTTCCTGAAGTACCTGTTGTACCTGAAGTCCCAGAACTACCACTAGTCCCACTGCTTCCAGATGTTCCTGTAGTTCCTGAAGTTCCACTTGTTGCTGAAGTACCAGATGTTCCCGAAGTACCACCTGTTCCATCAGTACCGCTTGATCCACTTGTACCAGATGTACCACTAGTTCCCGTAGTACCCGAAGTTCCTGTTGTTCCTGAAGTACCACTTGTACCAGATGTACCGCTAGTTCCTCTTGTACCAGAAGTACCCGAAGTTCCTGTTGTGCCACTAGTCCCTGAAGTTCCATCAGTTCCTGAAGTTCCACTGCTTCCTGAGGTACCTGTTGTGCCACTCGTTCCCGAAGTACCCGTTGTACCTGAAGTTCCACTTGTTCCATCAGTTCCTGAAGTTCCAGATGTTCCACTTGTTCCATCAGTTCCCGAAGTACCTGAAGTTCCTGTTGTACCACTAGTCCCAGAAGTTCCTGTTGAACCGCTAGTTCCTGAAGTGCCATCAGTTCCACTAGTACCGCTTGTGCCTCCTGTGCCATCAGTTCCGCTTGTACCACTAGTTCCTGTTGAACCAGAAGTTCCGCTTGTACCATCACTACCACTAGTACCAGAAGTCCCTGAAGTACCATCAGTACCAGAAGTTCCACTTGTACCACCTGTACCATCTGTAGCGCTAGTTCCACTAGTACCACTTGTACCTGTAGTTCCACTAGTACCAGATGTACCAGCAGTTCCTGAAGTTCCTATAGTTCCTGAAGTATCAGCTGACACAATACCATTAACGGCAATTAAAATCCCGTTTTCATTTCTTATTTTTATATCGCCTGATATGAGTGATTGAATTGCCAATTTTAAACGTATTTAAGATTTGTATTATTGAATTTTCTTCCTGCTAGTTTTGCTTGGATATTTTTTTGAGAATATCCTGATATACTAGCAGCTTCTGAAAGACCTATATAAAAAATTCCAGTATTTGTATCTAAAATTATTTTTCTTAATTTTACACTACTATTTTTTCTACAATCTCTCATTTTATCTGTGTAAGGATGTAAATTAGTATCTATTGCATGTTGATTATTTTCCGAATAAGTAGCCCATTCTAAATTGCAAAGCAAATTATTCTCTTTATTCCCATCAATATGATTAACAGTAGGTTTATTTTCAGGATTTGGTAAATATGCATTAGCAACTAATCTAGCAACTGAAAGATTTTTACTTTTTTTGTTATTAGTTAAATCCTTATGATATAATTCAGCTCTAAAATATCCGTTTTCCCTATTCTTTCTTAATTTTAAAAAAGACATAGTCTTTAAACTAAACACTTTACCATCTAAGCTAATTAAATAATTTTCAAATCCTTCAATTCGCTTCATATAATAATTATTGCTGTACTATTACGCGTACAAATTCTTGATTATAAAATGCTACATCTGTGGCAACAGTCAAACTCCCTGCTGCTGTATTCCAAACCACTTGATTACCTGTTGGCACACCTGATGTTAAAATAGTGCCAATGTTATTACCTTGTCTGAAAGCGTTGATGCATCTCTTACCGATAGCCTCTGGGAAATATACCGTAAAAGTTCCTTGAACACCATTTGTAGTATATTCGTAAACACTAAAGTTACCCCCACCACCGGGAATGACATTTCCGCCACCACCACCTGTTCCTAATATTTCAATTGCTAATTGTAATTTAGAACCACAAAGAGCATAAAGATAATTTGAAGTTCCGGGCAATCCAGCCAAGTCTTGGTCAATACCATATTGTAAAGCTTTTCTTTCCATGTAAAGCTGTTGTGCCTTGCGTGGATCTATGCTTCCATTAAAAAAAACATTTTGTTTTGGTATCGCATCATTCCAAAGATATTGAGAAATCTCTGTTATTGATACTACTGTTTCTGGATTTAACATATTAGAAGAAATAAGCTTGGTTAGTAGAAATATATGTCGCTCTATTTAATGCAGCTTGTGCTGAATAAATATCAGATGCAAAAGTAATTGCTTGATCTGCTGAATCAATTTCAACTCTTAATACCAATTTTGTTTGATACCAGTTTACACTTGCACTTAAATTTGAATTTGCTACTTGGCTCTCTGTTAGGCCATAGTAAAAGGTTTCATTGTATGCAGTAAATGCAAATGAAATTGTTTTTGATGTAACCACAGTTTGAATTCCACTCATCCATTGAACAGTAATACTTAATGCACTATCTTGCGATAATACATCTAAGTCAATACTTGTATCAACTAAATCCCAAACTATATAATCTGTAGTTGTTCCTGCAGGTACTAAAAATGTACCATTTGCTTGCAATAAATATACTCTACGCGAAGCTATAGTTACATCAGAGCCTGTACTCGTATCAGTTAAAGTAATAACTGATGGTGTGCCACTATACTGGCTAGCTGTAAAATTCGGTACTAAAGGCATTGTATTAAATTTTACATCAAATATAAGAAATTTATGGCTGTTTTTGGTTTTTGTATTTATCTTTTATTATACCAATCTCAAATTCAAGTTGTGGCTTATCTTTTTCAAATTCTTCCATAATCTTATTTTTATCTATTGCCGCATCTTGGAACTTAGGATGGTCTTTTTTGAATTGCTCTAATCCATCATCTGAAGATATACTATAAAGGAATTTTAAAGCTTTTACTTTTTCCTCATCCGTCAATTGGGTATATCTTTTATTATATCCAGTTAACATCCCCATATCATGGACAAAAGGAGATATATTATTATAATTTGCCTTACCTATGGCAATAGTTAAATCCTTTCTTTCTGAAGGAGTTAACTTAATTTTTTCATCATTAACGGTTAATTCCCTAGGTATAGCAGGTGGGAAAAAGTCAAGATTACCTGTTCTCTGGAAATCGTTAAATATGATAGCCCCAAATTTATCATTATTCCCCTTTTCCATACCCATCATGCTTCCTGTTGCACCTAATACAGAATTATCGTTTTTAATTGGTTCTCCATCAAATATAGATATTCTAGCAGGTGGATTTCCCGAATCTTCCTTATAAAGATTCATAGCAACTCTTAATAAAATACTTCTTTGTTGTTGATTATTTACTATTTCTTCCCATAATGTTTCCCCAGCTAATTGAGCCTTATATGGCAACATTGCCTTACTTGCAGATACATAAGTTGCTCCTGTAGCTATATTCGTGATATTATTTACAACATTATTTATAAAATATTGTTTTGCAGCAGGGCCTCCCTTTTGAATAGCATCCATAATTCTAGCACCTTGGTCAAATACTAATTGGTTCATAGCTGCTTTTGCTGAATAAGTCATTTCATCAATAATATCCATTACCTCAGATTGCTCTTTACCTTCTCTTTCCATTTGTTTCTTATCTTGAGATACTTCAGCCTTAGCCTCTAATATAGCCCCAATAGGGCCGAACCAAGTTAAATCAACCCAATAATCATCATTACCCGATAAAGCTCCCACATTAAGCTGATTTTGCCTTCCAAATGCTGCTTCTCCAAGTGATTCTCTTTCTTTTGTATCTTTATCATTTGCAGGTCTAACTAACCCAGCTGCTACTAATTGCGCAGCAACAAGTCCTAAACCATAACCAACTATTGCGTGAGAAAATGAATCTTTTGCTTTTTCTTGATATTCTCTTGATTTAGCATAATCTCCTCTTTTGTCAGCTAAATAAGCTTTTATTGCTTGAATTGAAGACTGCCCAATTGAAAATGCAGGATTTGCAGCTTTAAATGTAGCCCATGCAACATTTGCAGGTATTTTAATAAAAGGGAAACTAGCTGTCTTTATTAAGGCTGTACTTATTTTTGCAGCTTTGTATTCACTATCCTTATTTACTTTTAATGATTTATCTATAAATTCAGATATCTTACTTAATATATTAGACTCTTGGAATACCGCTCTTTGACCTTCAGATATTATTCTATTATACATTTCCTCTGAAAGTGATGCAGCATTTGGATTTTTTTGTTCACTCAATATTTTATATGCCATCTTTTGTGGAGATCGCATAAATGCAATAATATCATTATCTTCTATTAAACCAAGTTCTTTTACTGCAATTTGCATAGCTACAGCCCCTTCAGCAGCATATCTTTGCGGAAGGTCACCCAATCCCATTGCTCTTAAAATAAAATCAGCTTGTCTTGCTGGGATTGACTTTCTTATCATCCTATCAATTACTTCTGATTTAGTTAATAATTTTTGCCCAGCTCTATATAATTCTAAATCTTTAACTGCTTGTCTAGGAGATAATGTACTTTGATATGCTGTGGTAGAATTAAAATCAGGTTGCGTTACCCCTAACATAAAGTTTTTTAAACCTCTTTTTCCCCCAACCTTACCTTGTTTAAAATATCCTTTCCATCCTAACAATATATTTGATGTAGGTAAGTATATAGGGCTTTTAGAACTAATATATTTATTAATCATTGTTGAAGCACCAAACAAACCTTGTTCTAATATATTTTTAACTACAGCTTTTGGGAATCTAAGTTGAGATTGAAAAACAATATTATATACAGGGTTTTTAATTAAAGTAGGTATACTTAATAAAGAACCTGTTATTAGACTTCTTAATGTAGATGTTATATCTGAATTTTTAGATATAATATTATACATTTCAGTAGAAGCTAAACTTGCTTCATCAACAGCCTTATCATAATCATCTATACTTTTATTTGTTGGGTCATTTAACATCTTATCTTCAGCATCTTTAGTAGCATTTATTTTAGCCATTAAAGATTCTATATTTTGAGTATCTTCTGACGACAATTCATTTAATCCAATAGATTCTGCAATAATTTCTCTAAATTCTTCATATTCTAATGCCCCATTTTGTATTAATTTTCTAACAGACATTTTTATGATTTCCTCTTTTTGAGTATCATTTAATGTCTTTAATCTTTGCTTAAAACTATCTAAATATTGCTTTGATTTTTTATCAATATATTCTGGAGATACTTTTTTAGCTTCATCGTATAATTTCTGAACTTCATCTAATTCTTTTTTAGCGTCTGCTTCTTTTTCAGATAATGTTCTTTTTTCTTTATATTTTTCAGAACTAAAATCATTATCTCTTAATCTTCTTTCTAATTCTTTTCTTCTTTTATCTAAAGCATTAATATACTTATTTTCTTTTTTTTCTGATTCTTCAGAAAATTTATCAGTCCAATCTTTTCTAAATCCATCTATATCCCATTCATTTGTACCTAATTTATCTGAAATATAATTAATTGCATCTTCTACTATGGTTGTAATAGATTCTCCAGCAACATATGCATTTTTCATGGTAGTTGCTGCTGCATTAATTACATCTTCAACACCCAATCCCATTTTCTGTGCGCCTTGTGCAGATTTAGAAGTTAATTTTTGAATCCACAACTTAGCTGTATCATCTATTTTTTTAAATACGGTATCTCTTTTATTTTTTCTATTTTCTTTTCTGTCTTCTTTAATAATTTCTTCAGCCTTTTTTCTTATATATGTTTGAACTTCTTCGCCCTTTATTATTTGTTGATATAAACTATTGAATGAAGCTTTATCTTTAGCAAACCTTTCGCTAAACGCTTTCTTCCTTTCTGTATTAATTTTTCTAACAATACCTAATGGGCTTGTTTTATAAAATCTTTTAATTTGTGCAATCCATTGACCACTACTAGTAGATATATTAGAATAATCATTAATTAATTCGGCTTGCCTTAAAGCCATATCATCAGCTTTATTAGTTTCGCCTTCGCTTCTTAATTGTCGCTCTTGTGACCAAAGACTATTTATGGCTTCTGCATATATTGCTGATCCTATTGAAGGATGAACTTCACCCGTTTTAGCGGATATGATTGCATTCTCAATACCAATATTTTCTAAAATTGATTTAGCTGCAATTTCAGCTTGCTCCATATTAGCTTGAAAATAAGTACCACTATCTTCTATTAGCATCTTTGTTTCTTCAGACAAATTTGCTTCTAATAAAGTATTTAGAATGGCTTTTTTCCTTTCTCTTGGGCTTTGGATTTTTTCATCGCCTTCAGCTTGGAAGGTAGTTTCTTCCCCTTGCTGGCTTGGTTCCATTCTTGTACGTCCACCCCTTGTTTCTCCAACTCCGCTCGGTGTAGGTTGAAGTACTTTCTTTGCGCTTCGCTTTTGTATGGCATTTTCTTTGGTTTTTATTTTAGACAAGTCTATATCACCACTTTGCATTAAATTTTCTAGCCCACCTTTTTCAAGATAATCTTTTAATTCTTCTTCAGTTAAAGGAGTTTCAACTCCATTTATAATAATGTAATATAAACAACCTGCCATTTATTCTTAATTTAAACGTCCGAAATATGTTGGTCAAATTCTAACAACTCTTTTGTAGTTTCTGCTACTTTGTATTTAGCTAATAAATCACCATAATGACCTACTGCTTGTCTTTGAATTTTTAAAAATTTTAATAAATATTGAGCTACAACTACATCTTCATCTTCTGCTTTTTTATAAAAATCTTTGTATTGATTATATACATCTAGTTCAATACTATAACCTGCATCAAGTGCATCACCAATATTGCTTACTTTTTCTGTAATTGCATCAATTTTTGGCAAATCAGCACAATCGCCCATATCATTCATGAATTCAACATGCATTTGATAATGAGTTAATTCTTCAGCACTTTCTGCTAAAAAATATTTTTGGCTACCAAAATAACCTAATCTTTGTAATTGGTTAGCTAGGCTCTTCCATAAGTTAGACTGATACAACTCAATGTAAATAGCTTCTTGCATGCCCTTTTTCATACTAGGGCTTAGTAATGATTTTACTAACATATCTTTTTATTTTCTAATTGTTTTTTAATCTCTTCAAAGTTATCGTTTATTAACGTTTTTACAGCATTTTTTGCTGACAATTTACCTTCTCTTGGTATATTTTCATACTCTTCGGCTAATGTTCCTTCTGCTTTTGCACCTAATAAACCTCCAAAAACATCTCTAACCTCTTGAGTTAGCTCAACATCTATTGATGATCCTTTAATAGTATTGTATATTTGAGTTAACCATTTTTTTAAGTTTTCAAATACAGCTGTTAAAGCTTTAGTAGGAGCTTTACCTTCTCTTAAATATCTCTCAAATGCTCTAGCAAACTTCTCTTCTGCTCTTGTACTCCAAGTATCATCCTTGACCCCAGCCCACTTTTTAATAGATTCATAATCCTTATTAAATGCCTCATTGCTTTCAGCCAATTTCTCAAGGAATCTTCTTCCTAAATGGCCTGTAAACTCATGAGCCAAAGTAGATATATCTGCACCATCAAACACATAAACTGAAGCCTTATTATCATTAATAAAATCAATAGCACCTTTTATATTACCTCCTTCTTGTTGGAAAGCAATAATTGGGTTTTGTCTATCTTCATCTGTAATATTTGTTTCAATCCACTCCATACCATTATCATCTACTACAGACCTAGCATCTTTTCTTAATTTCCCAAATATTTTATTTAATTCTTTATATTTATTTACAACAGTCTTTTGTTCATCACTTAATTCTTTTTCAAAATCATCTTTGTTAGTAACTGCATCATATTCATCTGGTTGATTTAATGTTTCTACTTGTCCTCTTCCTTCTACTACTAATACTTGACTACCATAATCATCAATATATACATCTCCAAACCCATCAAATAAATCACTTGCATCCATATTGTTATATTCATCATATAATTTATCATACAATTCTGACTTAATATCATCCCATGAAATTGTCATTTCTTCAACTATATCACCCTCTTCTGTTTCAAATTTTTCTTGTAACAATTTTTTAGCTATTTCGCCCATATACTCATCAGGTTCATAAGAATCAACTTCCTCTAATGTAATTTTACCCAAATCATAAAAATGTTTATCAGCTTCATATTTAATTTCAGATAATCTATTATCAGCCTCACCATCTTTGTAATCATCAACATTATATAAATATGTTGAATCTTGTGGAGCAACTGTTATTCTATATGAACTTGATTCTAAAACATAATATCTATTTCCATCCATATCTATTACATCACCAAAATCCAATCTATCACTATCGCCACTAATTATTTCATAAGGCGCACCACCTTTTCCCTCTTTATTTACATAACCCTCAATAACAGCAAGAGTATATGGTGATGGGAATCTAACAACTTCAGCACCCTCTTCAGCAGCATTTTTAAATGCTTCTCTTAATAATCTTAATTCATGAAATTTTTGAGATGCAATAAATTGTTTTTCTATTGATGTAAATTTAGATTTTTGTTCTTCTATTCTTTTTTGAATATATTTTTGCTCTTCATTTTTAAATTCTGCGGCTTTTTCAATATACATATTCCTTATTTCTGAAAAATATTCTCTTGGATTTCTACCATATAAATCATTTATATATTCTTCTCTTTGTTCATTATTTTCAAATTTTTTATAATCTCCATTATTTTTTCTAATAAAAAATTCATAATTCCCAAAACTACCAGTATCAAAACCATGAGAAATTTCTTTTGCTGCACTGTTTATTAATTGATGTGTTTCATGTTCACCATATGCCATACCGGGTTTATCTGAACCTCTAAATTCTGTATATTTTATATAATTTCCTTCTTTATCAAAAATAACGGCCCCATCAGCATTTCTACTATTTTCAATTGATACTCCTACTTTAGTTAAATCTTTAAAACCTCTATCTATTCTATATAATCTATCTAATTCATTATTAATTGCATTAAACTCTCTATTATTCTTAACTGTTTCTAAAGCTTTTTCATATTTAGATATTTCTTGCGTATTTTGCTTATCAAGATTATATATATCTTTTAATGGTACAACTTGTAAATTTAAATCTTTTACTATTTTATCAGAATATTCTTTATTAAAATTACTCCAAAAGTTTTTATTCATATATTCATCAATCTCATCTTTTGGTATTGCATCTGCTAATAATTCAGAAGCTTTCATTTTTTGGAATACATCAGATTGTAATTCAGCTACAGTAAAAACGCCAGTATTTTTATTAAACCAATTTCTTATGTGACCAAATAATCCTACATTAATTCTACCGCCAGCTATTAGTCTTTGATTAATCCATTGTTGTACATTTTCTTGTGTGCCTGCTGTTCCTACATAGTCTTGTACTTGATTTTGAGAAGTTCCCGATGGCATGTTTTCATCCATTGCAACCCATGTATCTGTACCCGGTATTTGCTTTATTTCCCAATTTCTTTTTTCAACTTGTACATTTATAAAGTCACCAGAAAAATGCCCTTTTTCGCCATGATCTATTGGAGAATTGAATATAATAGTTTCAGTAGTTCCATAATTTTCATTATCACCTAAATTATCTTTACCATAACTTGCATATGAATCACTTCTTATTTTTTCAAGTTTCATTATTTGTGTTTCCACATCATCTCTAAACTCATCAAAAGATATTCTTTTTACTCCTTTATACTTCTCAAAATTTAAAACATCAGTTATAATATCCTTTTCAATCTGTTTACCATTACTTTTTATTAAATCTACAATTGATTGAGGATTAACCATTTGCCCTATCATCTTTTGGAATTGTGGCATTTCAAATACAGCAAGTGTTACTCTTGAAACAGGCGCGGTAGGGTTTTCTGCATTTTGAAATAATACTCCACCTTTGTTTTTGAATGCTTTTACATCCCCCTTTTTAATATCTGCTATAAATGTATCATAGAAGTTATCTAATCCCGTTGTTTGTTTCCAAACTTTAGACATAGCATCTAGCAATGACAATTGAGCGTCTATTTCAGCATCGGTCATTGGTGCTTGCTTAATACCTACAGCTTTCTTTATTCTGCCTAATATTGACTTATCAGCAGTTACTAAAACACCTTCATTTCTTAAATTGATTAAGGTTTCTTTAACTTCTTCTCTTTTAGCAGCATCTCTTTCAGACTCTTCTTTTCGTTTTTGTTCAGCTCTTTGGTCTGCGGCTTGAACAGGTTGCTTTCTTGGCTGTTCTTTATCTTGTATATTCTCATCTTCTTTTGTTTTTGATATTGGTATTTCTTGTTCTACTTGAGTTATTATTTCTTCAAATTCGGGATCAGAAAACTCTCCAACTTGTTCTGCCCTTAATTGAATAGCATAATCAAGAGCTTTTTCTGCATCTTTAAAATCAATAGTAATTAATCTATCTGGTAATACACCTATCTCCTCATTTACCTTTTGTAGTTGAAGTGTTATAGATTTAATGTTTCCGTTTTTATCTAATGCAATAGGATTAGGCACTACATCTTTAGATGGTAATACCACATCTCTATCAGTGATTTGTTTTTCTCCAATAGAGGCTATTTGATTACCTTTTTTATCATATAAATTATAAGCACCTTCTTCTGACTTTAAATAACCTTTTACGGTTTTACCATTTCTGTCTGTAATGGTTGCTGTGCTGCCTTCAAATTGTCCGAGGGCTTTGCTGACTGTTTTCTTTCTAACATCAGTTCCAACACGCGTAACTGCGCCTTTTTGGGTAATTGTGCTAACCGCAGTCTTTGATTGATTTTCATAAGTTAATATTTTATCTATTAATGGATTAATTAAATTCTTTAATGATTCATTATCTGTTTCAGATTGTAAATTTTCTAAAACTTGAGCTGCATTATATAAATCCTCCTCATTAACAAGTTCATTATTTTGTATTTTTTGAATTATTGGTTCAAGTATCTCTCTATCTTTAATTACATAAGGCATCACACTAGAAAACTCTTCAGCAGGTTTTCCTCCCGTATAAGCTCCATCAGCCGTTCCTATTGGATTGCCAACTTTTTCTTTTATTTTACTAACTTCAGAATTTAATTCATCATCATTTACAACACGAACCTTATCTGCTGCTTGAATAATATCATCAATTTTACCTTCTTCTTTTAATTGCTCATATTCTTGCATCGTCATAATTCTAGTTGAATTTTGACCTCCCGGAAGTGTTAAAACTAAATATGGTGTTGTGTTATCAGAAATTCCTCTTAAATCAGCTTGAGCTTGTCTTAATTTGCCTTCTAAAATAACTTTAGCGGCTTGATCCGTTTCTTCTTCTACTTGTTTTTTTAAATCTTCTACATTCGCATTTAATATTGTTACAACTTGTGCTTTTTCGGGACTTACTCCTAAATTTTGCACTTTTTGCATACTTTGAGCTACTTTTAGCAATTGCATTTTTTGCTCTTGGAATTTCTTATCATCAATAACTCCTGTATTATAATAATTCTGTAATACTGAATTTGCAAATTGAACCCCTTCATTTTTAATTAAATCAGCATAAAATTGAATTGTAGGTTGGTTAGCTGAAGTGTCTATTTTACTAATAGCTTTACCAACAGCTGCCATTGCTCCAGATTGACCTAATGTTGATACAAGTGTGTCAACTGCTATTTCTGGATTTTCTTTAATAAATGCACCTATGCCTTTATTATAACCATTTTCTTTAGCTTGGTTATATTCTTGAATGTATTCGGTAGGTATTTCTTCTGCTTGTTCTAAAGCAGCTCCTGTTAAAAAAGCTCCAACTTTTCCTCCACCTTGTAACAATTTCATTGTACCTAATCCACCTATAAAATAAAATGGCAATGAAATTTTATTATTTTCTTCTACTCTTCTTGCGCTTTCATATGCTTTATTTACATCTCCAGTTTCTGCAAGTCTTTGTTTAAAAGCATCTCCAGCATTCTGCATAGATTCACCTTTATAACTAATATACCCAGACAAAGCACCACTAATTGCAGGCAACATTGCGCCCTCCGTAGCTAACCCAATAGCAAGAGATGGCAATAACATAGGCGCAGATGCTCCCATTGATTGCATAGAACCTCCTATAGCTCTTTTATACCAATCTTTGCCATTCCATTCATATTGTCCTATTGCAGTTCCTTCAGCTGTTTGTTCTCTATTTAAAAGCCAATCAGTAAATTTATTATCAGAACCATTCATTTGTAAATAACCACCAAGATCTGCTAATCCTTTATTAAATCCAGAAATTAATGCTTTAGATGCAAATGCAGGCAAACCTAATGTTTCATCTGAAGCTCTTACTATTTGATTTTTTCTTTCAGCTAATTTTTGAGCTGCTCTACTATAAACTTCTTCAATTTTTTGTCTATCTTTTTCTGGTAATGATTTTAATACATCTTCACTAGTAATAGAACTTGAAATCTTTTTTATTTCATTTTCTATTCTACCAAATCTATCGTTAATTTTTACATTAACATTTCTAACCATTTTTTGATAATCTTCATTTAGCTTTGCTAATCCATTATCATACTCTGATTTTTTTTCATCAAACAGTTGTTTAGCTGTTTGCTCATCTATTTGACCAGTTTTAATTTTATTATTTAAATCATTCACATAATTAGTGAATTCACTTCCTAATGAAGTCGCTATTTCTTTAGCATTATTCAATACCCCAACTGACTCTTTTTCAGCCTCTTGTTTAATTATAGGCAATATTGACTGTTGTTTGGCAGATAATTTATTAAATAAATCTTTGCCATACTTGCTCATCAATGAATCCTTATCTATACCAGCAGCTTTGAATTCTTGTTGTACAAGCTTATCCATCATAGGCTTATCAAAATCAGATTGCGCTCTTTTTTTAAGTTCTGCCAAAAGTGTTTCTCTTAAAAATGAACCACCACCTTTTGATTTAACTTTTTCATTTAAAATATCTCTTGCTTTCTCTGTATTAAATACATCGCCATCAAATAGATTTTTATATCCATTATCTGCTAATAATTCATCTACACTAGAATAAATGTCTTTAGAATATGTTTTTAGAAGATTTTCTTTTTCTTTTTCTGCATTAGCATAGTTTTGATTTGCTAATTGCTCATCCTCTTTACTAACACCACCAAATTCTGGAGGTGCAGTTTGTAAAAACTGTATTGCATCATAGGCATTTTTTACTTTACCTAATGATTGTTCTACTTTTGAAAATGTTGATTGTTCTTGAGGTTTTACTGCAAAACCTTTTGTAGCCATTTCAACACCTTGTTCAAGAACGCCTTTGGATGGTAATTTTGATGGAATAGGGCCAGATACGATGCCACCATCTTTTTTTTTTAAACCAAATGTATCTGCAAAAGAATCATAACTTGCAGGTACATCAAATTGATTTTCTTTTAAATATGAATAATATTTAGAAGCATTATCGTAACTAGATAAAGTATTTTTAAATGAATTAAAATCTGGGGCTACATCAGCTCCATTTGTTTTTAAATATTTGTAATATTGTTCAAATTGATCTGGCATTATTATTTATTTATTTCCATTTAATATTTGCTGTACCCTTTGTTTTCGCTACTTTTTTACCATCAGCTGGTGGTGCAGGAGGATTATTTGTTGCATTTTGTTCTGCTTTTACATTACTTCCTAATAATTCTTGGTGTAAAGCTGTTAATTCTTGTAATAAACTTGGGCTTTTAGGATCAAGTATTCTACTTTGTGGATTTTTAATTACAATAGAAGTACCTTTTCTGCTTATTGACATTGGTATTCCATAATTAACTTTCACTTTCCCATCTGGCAATAAATCTATATTTTCAAAACCTATAACATCCCCTGTTGTTCCTGTTTTAGTTTGAGCTTTCCAAGGTTTAAAATAATTATTTATAAAGTCAACATTACCTGTTTGTAAAGCTGTTACTCCACCTTCTAAAAATTTAGCAACTTCTGCACCAGCAGTTGGCTTATTTTTTTGTCTTGATAATATTAATCTGCTTTTAAGTTCTTCAGTTGGTTTAATATCAGAAGTTACTTCTTTAACTGGTTGCAAATCCCATGTATATATACCTGCTAATGCTTGTGCATTAGGTATCTTTGTATTATACTTTGCTTCTAATCTTTTAACTTCATCTTTATTTGTATCAAATGTATGATTCATTTCCTTTCTTAAACCTTCATCATTTATATAATTAGTATACCCCTCTTGCAATATTGCATCTTTATATTCTGGGGCAACTTTTGATACTGTTTTTGTATAAAAATAACCTGGTTTGTCTTTTACATCAAATGGAGCAGGAGCTTGTTCACTTAAAGGTATTTTAGAATAAATTTTATTTGCATATTTAATTGGATCAAGCGTTTCATAAAATTTATATTTAGTAATATCTAATGGTTTATATCTTGGATCTGTTACTGGCAAATGACTTAATTCCAAATCTGTCATATATCCATCAGGTGCATTTAAACCTTTTTGTGCAATAAAATGATTTTGTGCTACTTTATCATTAGCAGCTGCTTGTTTTGATTGGTCAATAAGCCCTATCATTCCTTTATAATTAGCCATATACTGACTTTGAGCATCATAACCATACTTAGCAGGATTCAAAATCTTTTCTCTATTTTGTAAATAAAATGCTTTATTTTCAGCTAACTTTTGCAAAAACACATCACCCTCTTGCTTACGCATCCCAGCAGGATTTATTGATTTCTCATAATCCATAAAGTATTTATCTAAAGCTTCTTGTTTAGCTGCTTCTTTTTGTTGAAGTTGAATAGCTAAATTAACCGGTTTAGATACATCTATGTTTGTACCCTTATAATATGGATTTATTCCTAATAGTCCTGTAGCTGCCATTTTAATAATTTATTTATTTCCTCCTGTATTATATATTTTACCAAATTGCGACTTGAATCCAGTTTGTTTTGGCATTGATATACCATATTTACTAAAATCAGTATTGCCACTATATTTGCCATAACTTGTACCATAATTCACATCCGGAGGTATTGGTGGAGGCATTTGACTTTGACCCGCCATCATACCAACTGATGCTAAGTTATTTAAAGCACCATATGTATTACTTACATCTCTTGAATATTCTTCATTAGCGGCCTGAGATTTCATTTGTTTTAGTGCTAACATTCTATTATAAGGAGTCATTTTATTAATATCAAATTGTTGCATTAAATCTGCATTTTTCATTTGAGTAGCATTACCTAATTGACCAAATCTTTGGTTTCTTTGAGCTTCAGCTTGTGCGCCTAAGTTTTGCATAGCTGCATTTTGACCAGCTTCTAATCTACTGATGCCACCTATTGCAGATCTTCTATCTTGTAAAGCACCTAACCCCTGAGCTGTTGCTCTTCTAGCGTTCATAGCACCTACTTGATATTGTTGAGATTGATATGGATTTTCATTATATCTATTCATTGCTTGTTGATAGTATTCGCTAATAGGTTTACTACCTTGATATAATGGACTTTGTTTAGCATATGCATCTAATTCTGATTCTCTTGATTTTCTTCTTTGATTAGATCCTATTGCTGATGCACCAGATGCTAAGGCTGTTCCTCCTGCTATTGTTGCCGCTGCGCCTACAGCAGTTGCTGCTGCTGCGCTTGCTCCTAATGCTATTCCTATTGATGCGAAAGCCATAATTCTTTATTTTTATTTTCTAAAATATTTTTATATTCTTTTCCAATATCCGAACCAGTAATTTGATTAATATGTGGTTCTAATATTTTATCTTCTATTTCTTCAACTATATTTTCAATTTCCTCTTCACTTAAATTATTATATTCTGATTTCATTCCATCTATTCTGTGAAATGTTGTCCAAATACAATCTTCTATTATGTATAAAATTCTCCTTGTTCCCGGTTGTGTTATTCCAGTATAAGGAGCTGTTATTTCATACCATTCTTTAGCGTCAATAGATACAGCAGCTTTTCCATAAGAAACAACATATGGATGTTCTGTTTTATGTATCTTACTTGTCCAAACTGAACCAGCAGGCATAAAGATTTCTCTTATATACATTCCGTCAGTAAATTTATGAACTAAAGGCCCTTCTACTAATTCATCGGGGAATTGCATTATAGCAGCTTCTAAATTGTCAACTATATTGTCATTCTCCCTTAATATCATTATCTGTTATTTAATGCCGAATTAATATATTTAGCTGTTGCGCTGTTCAAATATACGAAAGAATTTGCACTTGCTTTCTCAAATTTTACTACAATATAATTGCCTTTTAAGCTATCCCCCTCTAGCAATCCTCCCGGACTATTAGAATCTCTTAAAAGTGATGCTTGGTACTGTGACTCCAAAGACACAAAATCGGACTCTAAAAGCTCGCTTTCTTGCTTTAAATCACTAGTTCCACCAGTGTCCATTTGAGTATATATTACCGGACAAGCCCATGTTGTATTACCTGTTTCCATAAGCGAAATCCATGTCTTTTTATCTAATGAATTAGAGTTAAAAACATTGGTTATTGAAGCATTGTATTGAACCCCATAGAAATTACAATAAGGAGTAGTGCCATGCTTCCAAATTTGACCATTTTTAAAGGTAAATAAGGTAGTATTAACTTCTCCCATAAAGTCAGGGTGATACGAATAAAATGCCTCAAAAGCATTAGCATTTTCATCAAATGAAATAGTCAATGGATCTTGATGATATGTTAATACGCTTGGCATTATGGTGCTGTTATTGGTAAAGTTAATGAATTAGTGCAATTACCGGTTGATGTTATGGTAACTTCTGTTGCCAAATCATCTACTATAACTACTGTTCCAGCTAATAATTCTGATAAAGTAGCAGTAAGCGGATCTACAACTCCTGTATCGGCTGTTAAATCAAAATTTGGCCCTAAATCAGCGCCTTGTCCAGAATTCAATGTTAATGTTACGTTCATTTTTTAATTTTTATATTTTAAGCTCCACAAGCCAAGTTACAAGTTGCACTAGAGCCTAATGTATCTAGTATTACAGCAGTTCCAATACTTGAAGAGAAATTAATTTTATATACAAATCCGGTATGCCCTAAATCACTATAATAATGACTTCCAATATAACTAAATCCTATTGGGAAAGCAACTAATACGTTTGTTTGAGTTAAAGTACATCCGGGAAAATCACAAGTATATTCATTTGCTACATAGTAATCGTAATCACCGGGAGGTGTAAATACAACTGCGCTTCCGCCATTAAAATCACAATAGTAAGGAGCCATTACAGCACTTCCTCCATTGAATTCACATTGATAAGGAATCATTACAGCACTTCCTCCATTAAAATCACAATTTGCATTATATCTATTTATTTCTTCCATAGCTATAATGTACTTATTAGTATTTGCATCAAATACTCCATAAATACATGGATCTCCTGTATATACTCCATCAGGATTAACGCCATTGTTTAAATTTTTTCTATATGCAGCTGTTGTCGCAACAAAAAATGCGTTTGTATTATAAAGAATACTAATAGGTTCAATTCCGTTTTGACTTAATCTACATACAACTCCCCTAAAATTATCAACAAAATAATCAGCAAAATTATTCCAAGCAAGACTTGTAGAAGCATCGCCAATGCCATAATTACCTGCATAATATTGTATTTTATTAATTAATTGATTGCTATTTGCTTGTAATGGGTTACCTGTTACATCTTTAACTATTTGAGTTAAGATAGGTACAGTACCAACTTTAAATTGTTGAAATACTTTTACATATCTATCTCTTACATGCAATCTCATTACATCACCAAATGTTCTATCATACTCATCAAAATCTTCATAATAGAATCTATTGGTAGCATTAAGATTGGTATTTGATTGATATGCTTGCCCAAATCTAATTACAGTTGGGAAATATGTTTGTCTAGCATTTTCATCAATAGCTGATGGTCTGCCATTGCTATTGGTAACTAAATTATATGTATCATTAAAACTTTGTTCAATAATTTCAATTTCCTTATCCTTAACCACATCAAAATCAAAATTCATTGGCTGTATAATCACATTATTGCCGCCTACAGAATCATTTGTAGAAGTAGCAACTATCCAAACTTTACCAGTTTGAGGAACGCTAAATCGTTTATTAATTTCAAGTGTAGTATCTGTATTTTGAATTAAATTATTAATCTCTAATGGTAATAATGAAACTGTATATTTAGGATCAAGAGGCACTAAATTTGTACAAATAACAGCATAAACAGAAAATGTTGATGTTCCATCAGAAGCTAATTGCAAAGTACCCTTAATTGATAATATTTTTTCAGTAATAGATTGATTATAAAAAAAGTAATTAGTATCAGCCCAAACTGGTGACCCTACTCCCAAAGATGCAGCAAAGTTTGGCTGTGTTTGTATTATATAAGAAGAATTAGTTATTGTTGGAGTAACTGTTATAGGAAATGTAGCACTTTGTTCATCATAGGCTCCACTTGTGCCTATACTAAATGCACCAGATGTATAATTAAAATGATCGCTATATGGCACATTTCTAAGTCTATAAAATAAATCTCCATTTGTTACAGATATAATAGCTGGCACATTAATTGGATCTTCACTTGATTGCGTTTGCTGTAAACCAAAATGATATCTATTTACCGTACCCGGTTCTCCAATACCATATTCTTTTCCAAATTCATAATAAAATCTTTGATTTGTATCAGCATTTGTAGAATAATTATATAATAATATTTCATAATGCTGCCAATCTTCCGTACCCGGAAACTGAAAACCAGTTGTATTATTTGTATCAATATCAGCTTCAGGATATCTTATTTTTAAGAAATTACCATTAGCCGTATATGTATTATTATCTGGAGCTATTGGTGAAGGATAATTAATATTATATTCAAATGTGGCAACAGTACCAACTATTTCATAATCATATTGAGCCGGAATAGTTCTTGCTGTGTTGTCTGAATCATATCTTTGTATAAATCTAATTCTATCTCCCTCTGTATAATTGTAAGAAACTACATTTTGAGTTGAACTTATAGCTTCATTATAAGCTGCTATATTATCAATTCCTATATAAAAAAATCTTGTATTATCTACGTTATTGGTAATTCCTGCATAAGCCGATTGACTTACCCAACATAACCTTTTATTATAAGTAGTATTGTTTGATCTTAATACTTGATAATATGTTGCATATAATGGAGGTATATTTAAAATAGATAAATTTATTTGAGGAAAACCATTATTTCCTATAATTCTTGATGGAGTGTTAATTGTGCCACCTAAAGACGTTTGCGCTCCTATTGTTCTACCTTGAGCATCAAAATACTGAATAGCATATTGATAACCTGAATCCCAAACATTCGCAAATCTTGTATTATCCGAATCTAATGAAATAAATGTTTTAAACCCAACGGATGTTAAAACAAATCCATCTGGATAATTCATTACAAGATGATTACCAACTAAAGAAACTTGAGTATAACCTTTTGCGACTAATGCAGCAGAAATACCATCTAACAAATCACTTACTAAATAAGAGCTTGTCATTCCAGATGTTGAATAAGATGTACTTAAATCTGTACCATCTGAAGCAAATGAGTTAATATAATAACCTCCTGCTGCATTGTTTAATGTTGTAACTTCTCCAGTTGTATTTGTTCCTGTACCATAAAGGTAAATATCCATTGTGGTTCCGACACCGCTGTCTGTTCCATTTACTGTTGCCAAAAACAATAAACCACATTGATCATAAAAATAAGATGCTAAATCTGTAGTTTGTTCAACAGACAAATCCATAGTTGTTTTATCGTACCCTTCTGTAATACCAGCATATAACAAAACATTTCCATTAGCCAATTCTCCAGCATTTGCCTTTTGAGGAACCCAGTCTTGTAATTGTCCACTTTCTATAACATCTATTTGACTATAAATAGCATCATTAAAAAACTTAAATTTATCATAAACAACATCATCATCTATATTTAAACTAATTTTATCAAAAGATTTTATTAAATACCAATCACTAGTTAAACCATTTGTGGTTTCTCTAAAAGAAAGTTCAACAGCTTTTACATCAGGGCCACCAGTTGAAAACAATACAGCTATTCTTGCGTTATTTGTAGCAATATTATCAGTAAGTGTTAAAGATGGTTGTTGAGGTAATGGAACTATACTTTTTGAACTCCATACAGATTTCTCATTGTTATCATAAACAAATCTATATGAAAACTGAAACAATTTATTTCTTAAATTATTTATTGTAATTGTAGTATCATTTTCATATGTAACTTTTGGCGGCATAACTGGAGGAGCTTTTGCAACAAGCAAATACTCTATTTTCCAATCTGTTCCATACAAATTAATTACATTTAAACTTTTTGGTTGATTATACGCGTCATTAAAAAACAAAATATCACCCTCTAAATCTCTATAAAATATATTTATAGACAAAATTTTATATGATGGATTAAAATTTAAAATATCAATACCATTGCTATCTGTTTTACTTTGTAAAACTTGAACAATTTCATTTGAATTTAAATCATAATAAAGAATAGTATTATAACCATTACTATTCCAAATAAAATAATATGCTCTATTTCTAATTTTATCTGAATAGAAACCAATAACCTTATTTGTACCACTAGGTGCAGAATATGGTATTAATTCATTTCCAAGTATATTTGAAACTACTTTATCCTGCCCTTTACCTTGGGCATCTTTAGTAACATTTAAAGCATCAATATAGTCATTATTACTAACTCTATAGTTAGCATCATCTAAATTAAGCTTACCACTAAAAGGAGTATTTATTATCATTTTTTATGCCTTAACAGTCATTCTTTGAGTGTCTAAATTTTGTTCGTAAGCCTGCATCAAGTATAATGGTTTGAATTGAGCATTAGCAATTCTTCTTTGATTATAGAATTCTTGCTTTCTATCTCTTTTATCACCTAAATTACCCTTTCTTGTACTTGGCATAGTAGCTATATCTCTCCAAGATAACCAAGAAAGCAATGCTTCTCTAAATTGAATAGGTATTGAATAAGTTTCTTCTGGATTTCCGCTTGATAAATATTCAATCATTAAATAAGAATAATAAAAATATTCATTTAAAAGAATCACTCCATTTGAATCATCAATATTAAATTGTCCTACAAATGGGGAACCACTCGGAAGCCCATAAATATTATTAAATCCATATCCATCCCAATAATTAAACCATAATGGCAAGTCAGATTGATACCATGTAGCCAAAGTATTATCTTGAGTTAAAGCCAATCTATCTGGCTGTTGATCAGCATAATAAGTCATCTTATTATTAAACTTCAATGGGATAATTTCTCCTACTGAATTTAACACGCCTATTTTAGTATAACTAATATAATCATTAGGCAATTGAGCCGTATAATTTGTTGTATCAATAGCAACTTTAACTGTTCTTATTTTATAAAAAAAGTCAAGCCCTAACTTTTCCATACCTCTTACAGCTATGTTGTATAACTTAGCATATTTATGTACGGATTGCTCACTTTCATCAATATAATCGTTGATTACTGAATCTAGTGTTATATAATTTCTAACTTGTGACATGTTTAATTATTTGATGCGTAAGCTAATATATCGTTATGACGGATTAAAAAAAACAATTCGTTATTTTCAACGATTGGTTCTCCTGCTCCTTTTATGTGAAAAATGACATCATCTTTTTTAGCTTCCATTTTAATTTTAGCTGTACCTTTTCCTGTAGCAACTACTTTTGCCTTGCAACTTCTTTCTCTGAATCCTTCAGGAATAAATAAGCCGCCTTCTGTAATTTCATCAGCCATAAATGGTCTTACTAAAACAAAATCTCTAATTGGTTTCATATATTATTTAGTTGTTGTTATCTACTCCGTCATTACTTGTATCAATAGGTCTTGATCTTTCAAAAGCTAATTGACCTTTTATATATTCAACAATAAATGCGACATAATCATCAGGCACAATTAATGTTGAATTCAAATCAGTTGAATCACCACCACTAATCATTCTAATTGTAGCTTTATAGCTAGTTAATGGAATTGAACTTTTAACGTAAATATTTTTACCTTCAATCCAATAAACTATTTTATTCTGTATAAGCCTCATATTGTCAATATAAGCGACTTGATTCATACTTAAAGGAATAGCTGTCTGTGAAGTTTTCTTGTCACCAACAAACTGCAAAGTGGCAACCCCTTCATTTTTACCCAATGCAATTGGAATAATTGGCAAATCAACGCTATAAGTTACGTTATCTACAGTTTCAGCTGTAATATCTAAATTAGTGAATGTTGTATAAAACGAATTGTTTACATAAGATACTCCATCTAATTGGATGCTATCCATGTAGTTTTTCTTAACAACAGAACCAATAGCATCATTAAGCCATTGATTAACTAAATTATAAGTAATGCTACTATCATCAGATGGTTGCCCATTATAAATTTGCCTTAATATTCTTTCTATAAATGCGTATCTGGTCATTATTGTCCTGTTTGAGTTACTTGATTAGCATATTGCTCTACCTGACCTATTTGTAAATTTAATCCAATTAATTTTAATGCACGAGTAATAATCTCTAAAATATCAACATCATACCATACTGGATTTACACTACCAGTTACTGGAGTTTGAGCAGGTGGTTGAGTTTGTCCCGGAAAAGCATAAACAGCTCTTCCAGCTACAGTTGTATAAGCCCAAACAATATCTGGAGCTGACCTTACATAAGAAACTATAGGATGTCCTGAAAGTAAACTTATATTTTTAGGATAAAATTGAAATTGGTCTTTTTGTAACAAATATATTGGATTGGTTGCAATTGGATCAATTTCACTATTGTAATATGAATACAAGCTATCTTGTGGTACAAACCTTACTCTATGCAAACCATCAGCTTCCCACATAGCATCAACTTGTAAAAAATTTTCCGGATAAGGAGCAATACCTGTTGTTACATTTGGAGATAAAGTAGCTTGATATATTAAAGGCGTTAATCTTTGTCTAATATTTTCATTTTGACTATAGCTAACTCTTGCCTGAGGCCTTCCATATTGATATTGCTGAAACTCACCCAACAAATAATCTTGATATGAAACTTGTGCTTGATTTATAATCAAATTAAATTCAGATGGAGTCAAATAGCCGTTTTGCGCTTTATTAACCGCAAACTGGCAAATACGATACATATCATTAACATTCATTGGAATAAGTTATACAACAAATATACGAAAAAGTAATAAAAAAGCCCCGTAATTTTTAGGCTACAGGGCTTCTTTTATTTAGAGGGGGAAGGTCTTACATTAATTTCTTCAATTGCTCTAAAAATGCTCTACTTTCATCTTGAGAGAACATTGCAAATTCAACTAAATAATTTTGTGGTTTTTTGTCTGCTGGTATTTTGCAGATAAATCCACCATTATTTGACCAATAAGCTGAGCCTCTTTTTGTTGTAGTATCAATTTTATTATCAATTAAAGCTTTTTTAACTATAAAAGCAATCTCAACTTCCTTAGAACCAGCACTTTGCATAAACTTATTAGGCTGAGCTTCAGCATAAAGTTCATAATCATTTCTTAATGCTTCCATAGATTTTGGCATACCTAAATCATCTACAAATGTAATTCCTAAGAAATTGCAATGTTTGCGCATTTCCTCATCACTAGCAAGTGAAGCATATTTAATAGCTTCAACTTTAGCAACTCGTTTTGCTCTTTCAAGCTCTGCGGTTCTTTGCGGATTCCATTGGAAAAATGTAATTTTTCTAGTTCCTTTTCTATTTGCATTATCTAAATTAGCATTACAAAGACTTAAAAACTCAAGTGCTTCTACATCATAGTCAGCTACTCTTAAAACCCTACGGTCAAAAATTAAGCTTCTTCTATTTTGTTCTACAAATGATTTTTCAAGACCTTTTTGATCTTCAACCCAAATACTTGGATATCCTCTTAAAAGTCTAATTCTCTCCATTCTACCCTTTGCAGGATTCCATACATCATCAATACCTTCCATATGGTATTTACCATTCTTCTTGGTATCTGATAATTTGTAAATTTTAAATGTAGTTCCGTTATTAGACGCAGGAGCTAAATCAAGGGCTTGAGCAGCCTCTTCTTGTTGTCTTTGTACTTTTATTTCACCTTGTTGTGAAAAATTGGCATCCGAAATACCAATAGCCTTTAACTTTGCCATAAATGGTTTTTTAAATGTTAAAATAGGTAGAGGCAATCAATAAAGTTGCCCCTACCATAATTAAAATGTTCTAATAACTAATTAGTTACCTTGAACGATGATGAATTGGTTTGCTGCACAAACACGAGTACCACGATAAGTGATCATCGCAATTTGATTAGTCATTGTACCATCTGTTGGATTAGGAGATCCACCACCATATTGCCATACGCGAATACCGTTACCAACAGTACCACCTTGAGGAGGTTGTTGATACATAATAGTGATATTCTTGTAAACTTGAGCGGTTTTCGCATCCTTAGTTTCTCCCATTGGATAGATTAAACCAAAATTACGGAAGTAATCTACATTTGGAGTTAAACCAGTTGTAACCTCAGTGTTGAATTGAGCGTACTTTTTAACAGATAATAAATATCCATCAATAAAGATTTCTTGGAAACCATAAGCAACAGAAGCTTCTTTTGACTTCTCGCCTTGTCCATAAACAAAAGCACCAGCTGGGTAAGCAGCAAAGATACCATCAGAGAAATCTTGTCTTTGGAAGATATCAGTTAACCAAGCAGATTGCTTAGCACAACCATTAACATCCATGATACGAGTGATTTCGTGTAATTTAGCGATATCTAATGTACCCGGAGTGTAACCAACAGTTTCACCGTCAGCAACAACTTTAGGGATGATACCTACAGAACCTTGAGAGTTAGAATCAATAGCAGTGTTATTTTGTAAATTACCACGCATTAATTTAGCTTCTACGTTGTTCTTGAAACGTACCAATGTTTTGTACATACCTTTGTAGGTAAATGCAGTAACACCATTTTGAGCCATATCTGGAGATACAGGGAACTCATAATATGTTTCAGCCATTTGCGCTAAGTCGGTGTTAGACCAACCATCACGAATTTCTGTTACATAGTTATCATATCTTTGGTCTAATTGGATCAAAGGATTGATTTGTTGAGAAGCTTCACCAGCATCTGCATCACCACCGAATAATAAAACCTCACCAGCTAATAATGAACCAGAACCAGCTGATTGGAATCCTTGAGAAGTTTGCTTAGGAGCAACTACAAAAGTCCATGCGTAAGGTGTTGTATCATCAATACTTACGATAACACCCTCAATGTTTGAAGATGCAACACGCAAAGTTTCGTTAACTCTTAATGGAGTTTGAGTACCACTGTTGTAGTAAGCTTCTGCTCCTAAAGTTAATGTAATTGAAGCACCAACAGTGCTTTCGTTTGTAACACCCGGCATTAATTTACCGCGGTTTTCAAACCAGAAGTAGTTTAAGTTTTTAACTTCTTCCATGCCGCTATGAGCAGCTAACCACCATGTAAAATCTTCATTGCCATACTTTTGAGTGTATTGCTTGTAATACTGTGGAGTTAATAATTGTAGGTCAACCATAAGTTGCCTATTCTGGGTTTGCAACGAGATTGAACCCGGTTGCAAGATATTTGAGGTAGGTATTCCTGCCATGATCTTTATTTTTTGTTTTTATACCTTCTCCAAGGGCAATGTTTAAGCTACGATGAGAACGCCCAATTTGCTAACCTTTCCTGTTCGGCGGTAGTATTAAGCGATGGTGTCGTACCTTGCGGAGTGGGGGTTTGATTGATATTTATATTACCATTCTTTTTTAAATGAGATAACATCTTTTGAGATGCCGCTTCATTTGCCACTTTCTGCAAGATTTTAGTATAGTTTTCTAGCAAATATTTATCTGCCATTATCTGTTGAACTTTTGGCTTACCATCCTCGGCGAACCATCTTTCTCCAAAATAAGAATCACTATCAAAATCCGTCAAACTGTTCTTCATTGCCAATTTTTCATCTTCGCCTAAATTGAATGATATTGGTATTTCGACATCCTCGTCTTTTACCGTTACATTAAATCCGTTGAAGGATTGGAATTCAGAATCAAGTGTTTTTTCATAAATCGACCTTGCTTTTTGCGACATCTCAAATTCTGCTTGAGATTCAGCTTCCATACCGGCTTCATTATAAATATCAGGTAACTTTATTTCACTTTTTAATTTTTCCAGTTCTGGTCTAATCACTTTCGCCTCAATCATCAACTTTTTATCTGCGTAATCTACTTGTGACTGCCATGTTTTTACTTTCCCAGCATAATCCTCATCGGATTCATCATAACCTTGTTCAGGCTTTAAAGGTACGAAAAATTGGTCATAAAACAAAAGATCAACCTCGCCTTGGTCTAAGTCTTTATATTTATTTTTAATATTTGTTTTAACAATTTCAGCAGCCAAATCTGGCGTTAATTCTGAAGTAGTTAATTTTTCTAACCTTTTTTGCTGATTTAAGATTTCATAAACTTCGTCAGCTTTACCTTCTTTAATGGCATCAAATAACGATTTGCTTACATTGTCTTTAAATTCAAAACTTGGTTGTTCTTTGAGTTTCTTAAACTCCTGTTCCGCTTGCTCTACACTTTCATAACCAAATCTTTCTTTAACAAATTGATTTGAATCAAATGATGATGTAGATGCTATTGGTTCCTCTACTTTTGTTTCCTCTTGTGGAGGAGGAGCTGCTTGTTGTTCTGCTGGCTCATTTGTTAAGATAGGGGCTTCTTCTATCTTAGGTTGCACTTGTGGTGCATTATCATCCGAAAACGGATTGAAGCCTTCTGCAAGCTCTATTGGAGCTGCTGGGTTATTCTCTGGCATAAATGCTTATTTGGTTTCTATTTTTAATCTATAACTATAGCAGCTTCGCCATCAATAGTTATAGCATATTTTACGCTATCATTTGTAAGTAAAGAAATACCATACCAACTAGTTCCGTCACCATAAATTGGCTGAGTTAATCTACTATCAGCATAAAGTATATTTGAATTTGATAGTGTAGAAGTTGTTGTATATACTATTTCAGTTCCTTGTAAAACACCTACATTATAAGCTTCTTGCGCTGTTGGATATGTATTTTTTGATAACACATAAGCATAACTTAATGGATAAACTATAGTATCTCCTGATAATGATAAATATTTACCAATAATCCCAAATTCAACCATAGAATCATTGCTAGCAACTAATACATCACCTTTTGTTGCCAAATCAATTCCTTTTACCGGTATAAAATTATCTGGAACTTCTGGAGCTGGTAATAACTGACCTGCGTTTACGCTTCCGTCATCATTGGTAGTATAAAAAGTAATTGTACCTTCAGCTGATATTGTACCAAACTGAACTACTGCTGAATCCCATCCAGATAAATCTTGGATATAGAATCCGCCCACATTAAAACTTTCAGTAGCATCTACTACTTTGCTAATTTTTGAACTGAATTTTTGAAGTCTAATTAATAGCTTACTTATTGATGTTGCCATTTTATTTTATTTTATTTTTATTGTTGTTCTTGTTGTTCTTGTAATTGTGGTTCTTGTTGCGGCTCTGGTTGTTCTTCTAGCATTCCTTGTCCCTGTTGCATTTGCCCCATTTGTTGTTGTTGTTGCTGTGCTTGTTGTTGCGCTTGCTGTAGGGCTTGTTGTCTTTGTTGGTTTTGAACAGAAATTGGTAGTTCTACATTTTGCAACATATCACTAATTAATTGTTGTAATTCAACAGGAACTGGTATATTAGCTTTAGCTAAATCAAACATGCCTTGTAATACAATTTGTTTTTCTTTTGCAAAATTAGTCTTTTCAATTAATGCAGTATCACCTTGTGCTTTAGCTTGCATACTTGCTTGCTGAATTTGAGCATTTTGTTCACTATTTGATTGAGCTTTTTCTTGTTCAGTTTTTATATATCTTTTTTGTGCTTGTCTGAAATATAATTCAGCTAATTGTACATTTTCTTTAGCAATTCTAGTTGCTTTAAATGGATCTAAATATATAATTAATTGCGGATTTGAAGCAATAGCATTATTCATCATAGCATCTAATCTAGCTATTTCCATGTCTGTTGGTAACATTTTAAATGTAGCCACAAAATTTCTATCTTTTACATCTTCTTCTTTAAGTAAATTTCTATATTTTTTAGCACCATGTGTTACGCTTTTATTAATCAAACACGCTATTTTTTTAGATGTTTCTTCCATTACATAAATATATGCGTCATACATATATTCTGTTGCATTATTAGCTAATTGTCGTGATGCCTCAATATTAGATGCAGCAACTCTTGGTTGAGCAGCTTGATTCATCAAATTTGGATCTTCTCCTAATTCATCTTTTAATACTTGATAATGGAATTGGTATAATTGAATTAAAGCTTGTAATTGAGGCGCAAACCCTGTGTTTGCCAATTCTGTAATTGGGACAGGTATTCTATTACCTTCAGCATCTCTACCACGATAATAAAGCTTACCAGTTTGCTCCCAAATCTTTTGAACATCTAATGGCTTAACTGAATCACCTAAACCTAAATCTAATTCTTGTAATGCATCTACATCAATTGAAGCACCTGCAGGCACCATCTTAGATACCATTTGTTGTATCTTTAATCTAGCCAAAATCATTTGTTCAATAGGCTCTTCTATTTTTTCAGGCACAGCCACATTACGCATATCATATGGATCGTACATATAAAAGCTATATGAAAACTCTGCATTACCAATTTCTTTTGGATCTTGCGGACGAATCATATTCTTTTTAACTCCCCATTGAATCATTTTTTGAGTAACTGGACAATAAACGCCATGATAAATATTCCACTTCTTTTCCTCTAAATATTCTTGATTTTCATCTAATCTATCTGGCTTACCCTT
>Ga0304729_1000127_pt1 | contig 49879 bp, 94 predicted proteins | sample C_131016_MF_Meta_FD_190475 | JGI IMG/M metagenome (GOLD analysis project Ga0304729, IMG submission 190475) | Freshwater microbial communities from Lake Croche, Canada to study carbon cycling - C_131016_MF_MetaG (v2) (version 2) | ecosystem: Environmental > Aquatic > Freshwater > Lake | place... | reverse complement strand
CACCACCGCCACCACCACCACCCATGCCACCGCCGCCACCACTGCCACCACTGCCACCACTGCTACCACTGCTACCACTGCTACCACTGCTACCACTGCTACCACTGCTACCACTGCTACCACCGCCACCGCCACCACCGCCATCTTCTGTAAGTGAAAGCCAATGTTTAAAACTATTATAAGAATGTATTTTGTCCATAATCATTATATATAAAAGATAGTTTTGTTTTAGAAAGGATGCAATGCCAAGTAAAAGTAAAAGCCAACAAAGATTATTTGGCATGGTGCGTAATTGTCAAAAAACTGGTAAGTGTGCGAGTCCAGAAGTGGAAAAGATAGCTAATTCTATTAGCGACAAGGGAGCAGAAGATTTTGCTAAAACAAAACACAAAGGATTGCCAAACAAGATAAAAAAGAAAAAAAGTCCATTTTCTAGAAAAGAGAAAAAAATCAAAATGAACTTTAAAGAATGGTTTTTAACAGAAGAGTATCAGTCTATGAGTGCATCTATTCCGATGCCTGACGAGATTAAAATATTATCTGATCTTTTTCATAAGTCTGGGGCGCGACTCGACGCTGTGGGCGGTGCTATCAGAGATTATCTTTACCACATATATCATCAAAAAAATAAAAATATTCCTTATAATCCAAAAGATGTGGATTTAGCAACAGATGCACAAACAGAAAAAATAATAGAAATACTAAGTTCTCCTGAAGCTGTCCATAATGGAATAAAAGTTTTTCCAAAAGGAAAAAGCTTTGGAGTTATTAGTGCGATAATCAATGGCAAAGAATTTGAAATAGCAACATACAGGACAGAGTTCTATGATTCAGAAACTGGCGATGGGCGAAGACCAGATTCAGTTTCTTTTGGCACTGTAGAAGAAGATGCTAAACGCAGAGACCTTCATATAAACGCATTGTTCTACAATCTTCATGACAAAGAAATAAGAGACTACAATACTGACGAAAATGGACAAGGAGAAGGATTTAAGGACATACTCAATAAACATGTAAGAGTTGTAGGAGATCCATTTGAAAGATTTAGAGAAGACAAACTCAGAGTCTTGAGATTAGTTAGATTTTTTTCTAGATTCAATGATGATAAAATAATAAAACATTTAGATCCTAAAACATTAGCTGCAGTAGATAATTTTAAAGAACTTAAAGGTGTGAGTGGAGAAAGAATAGCTAGTGAATTTTTATCAGGACTAAAAAGCTGTTTGAGTGTCGAAAAATATATATTAAATTTTAAAGATCTTGATTTGATTTCTGTTATTTTTCCTGGATTAATCATTAACTACAACGAATTAGAAAGATTAGAAAAATCAAGAAACTCAATAGCTGTTATGAGCTATTTGTTTAGAAATAATGACCCAACAGAAGTAAGAATCAAATTAAACAAACTTAAATATTCTAATGATCTATTAGACAAAGTTTTTTTTATACATGATATACCAGATACAGTTTCTTTTATACTGCGTATAGCTTACAAATTAGATAAATCTAATATCATTAGAATGATAAGAATGAAAGACAATATAAATTCACGTCTATTAAATGCTTTTGTAGAATTCGGCAAAATAAGTGGGATGGAAGAAGAAATGGAATACTTCATAAATTACACTCAATCAACAAATTCGGAAGATTATATGCATTTGCAAGGAAAAGAAATAAGTGATAAAATGGGCGAAGACGAATTTGAAAACTATAAGAAAGAAAAGCCATGAAGTCTTTTTCAGAATTTATTGAAGACAAAAAACAACTAATAATCATGAGAGGAATCTCAGGCTCAGGAAAAAGCACTATAGCAAAAACTCTAGTGGGGAAAGGCAAAATATTCTCTACTGATGATTTCTTTATGCAAGGAGACAAGTATTTTTTCGACCCAAAGAAAATAGGACTAAATCACAAGTTAAATCAAGAAAGAACAGAAGAGGCAATGAAACAAGGTGTAAGTCCAATTGTTATAGATAACACTAATACTCAAGCTTGGGAAATGAAACCTTATGTAACACTAGCAGATAAATATGGATATGAAGTCACAATAAAAGAAGCAAGAACCCCAGACATTGAAGAGCTAATGAAGAGGCAAGAATCTAGAAAGCAATCAAATAAGTCACTATCAAGGGATGTTGTAGAAAGAATGATTGCAAGATATCAACCCAATATAACTGTTGACGACATCAGAAATAGCTAAAATGAAAAATTTTAAGACTTGGTTAGAAAATTCGAATAGAAATCTTTTAATTTTAATACACCCTGATTGTATTTTTGAATTGGGCTCTGATCATTGTGATGAATATAATAAAAAGCTAACATCGCATGCGTCTAAATTTGACCATGTAATTTCGCATTTGTTTTGGCCCAAAGACACAATATCTACTATGCGACAAAATGTTAAATCTTTAGAAAGTTTGCTAGAAACAATCAAACATATAAGCAATGTGGTGATGCCACCTCAAGGATGTTCGTACCAAAAAGAACTCCCGGAATATTTAATCGAACAAGACAATGTTAATATATTCATGGGTGGAGGCTATGAAGATAATTGTTTATGGAAAGCATATGTTGACTTGTTTAAAAAAATGGACTGGGTACTTTCTGAAAAGAAAATACGAGTACAATGGTACAAACCACTCATATTTCAATCAATAGATAAAATCTCCAGAACTAGCCCCTCATATTCTACCCCAGATCCTGAAGATGTTAGCTTTTTTCGTCAAAATATTAGACATGTAGATGCTAAACCTAGTAACTTCCATCCTTCAAAGATTGATTATGGCAATCCGACTATTAATTAGTCTAAAAAGCAACATTTTCGCATATATAAGATATTAATATCCGTAGGCGAAAAATGAACAAACTAAACTTTTTATCTTGGTTTTTACAAGAAGCAAATTTACCAATATTGTCGGATCAAGAAAATTGCAGATCATTATGCCCTAAAGCTACTGTTGTCTGGATGATTTCTTTAGAAAGAGTTATTCCTGAGCTGGCAAAATATATAGAGGCCAATCAGTCACAAGAAAATCCGGTCATTATAGGCCTGCAAACAAAGATGAAAAATGTTGGCTTTTATCACGAAAAGCTAAAAAAGATTACGCCATTAATACCACAAGAAGAACAATTGATAGGAATTCACTCTAAAGGAGCCAAGCCGGTCTCGATGGGTGATAATGAAGGATCTATAACAATACAGCCAGAAAAAATATCAGAAACAGATCGACACGGCAAATACGAAAAAGTAGAGATAAAAATACCAGTATCGGCAATAAAGAATATCAAAGCAATTGGTGGGTGTGCGTTTTCATGTTTACATTTAAGCGGCACACAAGTAAGTTCAAAAACAGTTGGCGGATATTTAAAAACTAGACTTTACAAAACAGACCAGAATATATTCTATAATAAAACTATAGAGCAATATATGAAGTCTGCTATGAAAACCTTAGTTGACAGTTGTAGAAAAGAATTAGCTTTCGACTTGAACAAAAGCTCAAGAAAAACAAAAGATGAATTAACTCCTGATGATTTTTTTCACGATCATTACGCTGTAAGGCTTAATGGTACATCTGATCTTTCTCACCATCTAAATACTTTTAATTTAGATCCAAGCGTCGTAAAAAGTATAAACAAGTATGTAAAACTACTAAATCAAAAAAGTGCAAAAAACTCTGGACCGGAATACGCAGAAAAATATCAAAACAAAGTTTATTTAACACCACTTGTTCTAAGCCCCATATCAGAATCAGATGCTCCGCAAGACAAGGTAAATTTTTACGAAATATTCAATGCTCTTTGGAACAAAATTACAAAAAATATAGCATGTGCCCAAGGAAGAGATTTTGTTCATTTTTACGACTATACTGCCATGACAGGATTAAAAGATCGATATCTAAAGAAACAACTACCAGATAACTATCACGTTACATTTAGCCTCAAAGAAGGCAATATAGACGAGGTAGAACACGCTTTAGAGAACGGCATGGGTGTAGCTGTTCCTATATGGATAAGCACAACAAGAAAAACAAATCAAGTACCAATGCCAAGTACTTACTATCCAAATGGGTATGGCAAGGGAAAAGGATACAGAATAATAAATGGTGATCTATCTGATGCTAGATTTCTAGATAGAAAGACTTTTGGATTAGAAGAAAATGAAGGATATGTTGTGGGGTTAAGAGCCAAAGGAAGACTAGAAGAACTCGGATCATACGATAGTGGATTCGCAGAAAGAGTTTTACAAAACACAAAAATACCTCAAATTGAAGAGCTACAAGAGTTTTCAAAAAGATATAATAATGAAATAAATAAATCTAATTTTCATCAAGCTAAAAAAGATTTCATCAACATAACAGGTTCAAAGTTAAATCCAAGATTTGATCCAAAAGATCCTGCTCTAGACACGATAATCTTTGAGACAATTATATACATACTAAGAAAAAGCGGCATTGCAATAAATGGTAAAGAACCACTAAAAGACAAAAGCTTTTACGATACAGAAGTTAGAAGAGGTGCATCTAAACTAAAAGATGTGAGAGATATAGATTGGGAAGGACTGAACAAAGAAAACATGTCAATGACAGGTACAAGCTCTAAAACAGACAAAGGAGCAAAAGGAATAGCTCAGCCTAAATTAGTAGGCACTAGTGCTAAAGTGGAAAAGGGAGAAAAAGGATCAGAAGGACTAAAGGTCATGACTCATCAAATGAATATGTTGCCACATAGTACATACTTAGCTGTACAAAATATGATTGATAGCAATCCTAAAAAACAAACAACAAGTTTTTCAGAATGGGTTCAACAAAGAACAAAATGTAATTATTGTGAATTATGATCTATTGCAAAAAAATAAATATTTAACTAAAATGGTTTAAAGTCTATTCGAAAAGAGGAAATATTATGAATTGGAAATCTGAAACGCTCCACGGTATAGAAACAATATATGATAATAAAAAATATAGACCGTATGCTGACGCTATAGATGACGGAGAAATAAATAATTTTTCTGAAGATCTTCACGATCTATTGCACCATTTGGCAGCAATAATGATTACAGAATTCGAAATTAAAAATATGGGAATGACACCAGATTCTAGATCCCATGTACAAGAAAAATTAAAGAAAATATTAGAAATGGCTGCTGTCGGAGGCAAAACACTTTGATAAACGAACTAATTGAAAAATTACAAGGTTCACATAGCACAAACGAACTAAGAGAAATCTTAGGCGAGATAATGAAATATGTGAACCAAGCATCTGAAACATATAAGAATGTAAATAAAAGTCCAAATCCTAGCAATATACAACTTGCTAAAGAATTGTTGCACGATATTCATTCTGGTGTATTTTCTCGATTACACCAAGCATTAACACCTGTTCAACAAAGATATGAGCAGGGGCGTAGTACCGGACATGGAGAGAGCCAGATTTTTTATAATCTAATAAACACTTTGCTTCATAGTGATTTTACATCAAAACAAATTCAAACTCTACAGTTAGCTACACAAAATGATGTGCCAGCAAGATCCACTGGATTTCGCTCAGAAGTAGATCAAAAAGGATTAGACGAACACTTGAAAAGTTCGATCTACAACACACCAAATGCAAAAAGCAAAACATTAAAAGTCGTAAGAGAGGTGTTGCAGAATGCAGTAGATGCTACCGACCCTAAACAACATCCTGATATTATTAAGAGATCAAATTACCAACCAAGTATAAAGATATCTACAAAAGAATACGGCACAAAATACATGGATTTGATCATAGAGGATCACGGAATAGGAATGGACTGGAAGACAATATCTGAGAAGTTTTTGGTTTTGTTTCAAAGCGGCAAACAATCCAGTCAAGGTGCAGCAGGAGGATTTGGTATAGCTAAAGCTCTAATCCAAAATACTCCAGAACATGGATGGAGCATAGATACTAATGAGATACATTCAAATAGATTTCATAAAAACATATATTTTGGAACGCATGCAGAAGATAATTACGAGCACCCACACAGCAAAATAAAAAAAACACAAGATGGAACAATCCTAACGCTGTACGGACTTCCCTATATAAGCGCATATGATATTCTTCAGATTTGTCAGATATATGGTATAAATGGTCGTGTTGGAATCATTTTTAATAATGCATTAGTAACCCCAAAATTCACAATCGACTCTGCAGAAGTGTCGTCATTTGATGGAGACAATTTAGAGAGTTTAGCAAAAATAGCAGCAGGAGACGGAGATCCAGAAGTTGCTAGTAGAATTTTGAGTAAATTTAAAGAAGGAATATCAAAAACAGTACACGATGTAACAGATTTAGATACGCCAGAAACAAAAATAAAATTTCTCACTAGAAAAAGCGATTGGGGTGGCGAGCTATATGTCATGGTCAACGGACAATATCAATTTGATGAGTTGTCTAATATAGACAAATTAGATGTTATTTGTTACATAGAAACAACAGCAAGACCAAATAGTGATCAATATCCACTAGATCCAGGCCGTGCATATGTAAGAGATCCTCTAGGTGCAAAAATAAGATCTGTGGTCAATGCTATCAAAGAATTCACATCACAGATTTCGAAAGACGATCTACTCAAACATGGAGTAGACGCTTTGATGGTGAACTCTGAACAAGATCCAATGAAGACCAAAATAAAAGGTGTTGTTGGAATAGAAGACAAAATGTCTGACGCACTCGCAGCCAATCTTAGTCAAACTATGGGCCAACCGCCAGAACAACGGGAAGAATCCATAAAGCGAGATTTAGAAAATATGGCGAGAAATATGGCGAGAGAAGAAGGTAAAGAAATAAGCCCACAACAAAAAAATATTCTACAAAAAATAGCAAGAGAAGTAGTAGCAAAGAATGAATCTAGAGTAGACACTAAAGAGATAAGAAAAATTGTAGAAGGATTGACAACTCCTGCAACCGTAATGGTTCAAAAGAACTTTGTCGCAAAAAATTGGGCAAGAGATAATGTAGATGCAACATCTAGCATTCTAATCTTATGGCAAAGAGTACTAAGAATAGTACTAGACAAATTAGCTTCAACAAGAAGATTTGGAGCTCTAATTGACGAAAAAGACTTTATACCAGGCATCATATACTCAGACGAAGTACTGGGACTATACATGCCAGCATCTCCTGATTTTGGAAGACCATATCCTAGCGTTTCAATAAATCCAATGACAGTTGCTGCAACACTAGAGCCTGTTCTTTTTGGACAAAAAATATCAATGAAAGAAAGTCCTGCTTTTGAGACATCCGCAAAAGAAGAAGAAGAAGGGGAAGAAGACAGATCAAAAACTGCAGACACGCCTACAAATAGAGCGACAAAACTATTGTGGCATATAGCAACACACGAATTATGCCACCTTTTGTATCCAGATTTTGGTTCATACAATAATGAATTCCACAACAATATAACATATCTGGAAATCGCAACCAATGATTGTCAAGAAACTATAAGAGATGAAGTCAAAGAATTCATGAAAGAGATAAGAAAAAGCAGCAAATCTCTTATAAACGCTATAGCAAAACAAAAAAGACAAACAGAGGGCGTAAAGTTAGAAGCTTTTGAATCATTCTTGAAAAGAAAAAGAACAAAAGATGTACCCAAACAGATCAAACAAGAACAAATTGAAATAAAGCCAAAAAGCTTTAAACAATGGATAAATTTATACGGATAATATTTCTCTGATTTCTATGGCTGCACTTTGTACATCGTAATTTCTTTTGAAGAAAAATAAAACATCCTTAAAATCTAAACGATCCCGCACATCAGAAATCATCAGCTCTTGCTCAATGTAATTAAAGACATTTTCGCAATACTTCTTAAACTTTTTTCTTGACATATCTGCTCCAGTGAAATAAGATACACCATCTTAACGACTCGAAAACAAGCTGTCAACTCTGAAAAACAAAATGAACGAAACAGAACTTTTCGATATAATCCAAAATATACTCAAAAAAGAAAAAATAGAAAACATAGAAAAACAAACGAGCCTAAAAGATCTTGACTCATTAGAAACTGCACATCTTTTTCTTACTCTAGAAAAAATATTCGAAATCAAACTAAATCCTCAAGAAATGAAACCAGTCGATAAGATTATAGACCTTATAACCCTTTTACGAAACAAATTTTAACATGACAGAAGACACATGGATAGTCTGGAAAGATTGTAGAATAAGCGGGTACGTTGTTGCGTCAAACCGGCAAGCTGCTACAATGCTGGCATCTGAGAAATACGGCAAAGAAAGCTGGGTCGAGCCTTATGAGGCAGTCCATGTTTCAATCAACAGCCAAAATTAAATACGAACAAGATCAATGTGTAGCCTTGGTCGATCAGGGGATTGTTGAGTTTTACAGAAACCTGATTCCAGATTATTGTAACGTAAAACCTCAAAAAGCACCAGCACACATTACCGTTGTTAGAAAAGGAAAAGAAACTCCAACTAATATGGAGTTTTGGGGCAAATATGAAGGAAAAATTATAACCTTCAAATATAAGACTGAAATCAAGTCTGACAACACATATTACTGGTTAGATGCCTATAGCGATGATATAGGTTCTATAAGAGAAGAATTAGGATTGACTTTTTATCGTGATGATACTTTGTTCGGAGGATCAAAGCACAACGAATATCACATAACATTAGGAAATACTAAACGTTAAGCAACTTTTGGAGCTTGCATAAAAATTAAAATTATCCACCATAAGGCCAATCTTGTCTCTGATGCGGATATTTCGAGCGGCTTCTTATCTCTTCTTCTCTCCTTCTGTTAAAGAGGTCTGATTTTTCTTTTGTCTTTTTCCGCTCAATTTCTTTTTGTTTTTCTTCTTTTGAGTACGCTTTCAATTCCTGCTCTTTCCTATCTGCCGGTTGGCGGCGATCCAATGCGTTTGGAGTAGCATACGGCTGGGACTGCCACGGAGACGACAACTCTGGTTCTTCTTTTTTCCCAAATGACCACCATGCTTCAGTAATTTTGCTATCTCTTTCCTTAAGCCATTCATTAAATTTTTTCATAATATCCCTTCTAAAATACGACAAGATATATAGTTGCTAGGACAGATTTATTTTCACAGCACAGTGATTTATCGGGTTTCTTCACTGTGCCAAATTAGCAAACGTTAAGCAGCAGCTTTGTAATCTTCAATATACTTCTTTAGCTTGCCTTCTTCTTCAGTAAGAGGTAGTGGCTTTAGAATTTCATCAAGCTGTTCCATGGAAATTCCTAGTTTGCTTGTTAGATAATTCTTGTAATCTTCTATGCTAGAATATCCATGTATACCAAATCCTTTAGAATCATGCTGATTGTTTAAATCAACCCACTCAGAATAACCGTCTTTAGGAGCTACTCCAGGATTTACTATCTTGGCTGGATCTCCTTGATCTTTATTAGCATCAAATATAAAATACTGCGTTTGTTTGTGTTGGTGTCTATATGTGAAATACCAAGTAGTACTACTGCTACTGGCTATGCACCAATTAGAACCCTTGCCATACTGCCTACAAGACATTGGGTTGCTTCCCCTATAAATATAAATTCCATTTTTAGCAATCAAAAGATCTTTTTGTCTGTCCGGTCTAATATCTGTTTTAGCATCAAAGTAGTTTTGCTTAGATATATCAACTCCTTCTCCACTTAATGCATGTATACTACCAACATAATTAGTGAAATTATCTAAAGCAACTACTCCATTAGCTGTTTTTATGTTCGGTATGTCCTTGAAAAGCAAACCAGCTCTAACTTCTGGACTTAAAGACTTAATATCTTGAGCAAGTTGACGAAGTTCTCCATCACTGGCTCCTTTGGCACTAAAGTATGTTAAGCTAAGAAATTCTGGACTGCTGATATGCTTGCTTAAATACTCGCTCTGAAGCTCTTTTATCAGTTCACTTGGATTTGGATGAATCGAATTTGCTTTTTGTATGGTAACGTCTGGTCCAGCTTCTTTATTTCCTGTATTTCCTAACATGGCATTCAATCTAGCGAAAGCGTCTTTTGCAACTATCATTTCTGGCTCATCTTCCATCTGTTTGATTGCTTTTTCAAGAGCTTTTCTATCTGGAAAGATCTTATCGCTTGTTTTTTGAAGTCTTGCTTTTACATTGGGATCTAGAACCTCTGTTAATTCTAGCCATTCACGAAAAGACGCAGGTTTTACTTTGAATACAACATTGTGCATTTTCTCACTCTCCCAATTCCAAGGATGTTCGCTTATCATTTCTATAGAGCCACGACGCTCTGCAATTTTCAAAAGTCTATAACTAGTTTCACTTCGACAATCAGCAGTTATAACTTTTTCTCCAAAACCCCGAAGTATTTTCAACATAGTATTTAGCTCGTTAAAGCCCAAATTTCTTATACTTGCTAGGTCTTCTATGTAAACCTCATTTGCTCCATTGCAGCCCAACATATACCATCCATCATCAATGTGGCAAAAGAATTGGCCATCGCAATCTATCTCGTCATATGCCTGTTCAGGAGTTTCTACATCTTGAAACTGCCACATAAATTCAGGATATGCAGATTTTTCAATTCTTTTTATCTTTTCTAAATTGAAGCTATTAAACAGACATGTCATAATAATTATATATAATTGACATTACTTTTTGTTGTTGTTTTTCTTTTTAAAAATCTTGTCATAGTTCTTTGCCCAAGTTTCTTGAGTCACACTTTTTGGTCTACGTTTACTGCCTTTTCCATTCATTTTTGCATCTGCTCCTCAAAAGTGTATTTTTGTTTATTTTCATATCCACAGTCATAACCTTCTTTGAATGCTTTTTTCAACCCATCGAGAACAAACATAAATAAATCGCAATTTACTCGATGCTTTTGAATTTCATCCGTTGAAATATGATTTTTAACCCACTTATCAAATAGTATGTCTACTTTTTCCATTTTTTCTCCTTTTACTAAAATAGTTTAATTTTGATTTTTCTTTGATATATAACTATTAAAGGAAGCACATGAAAACTTTTACACAATACCTAGAAAGTAATCACCCAGAAATGCTGGATGAAAATCTAAGAGATATCATCACAAAGCACGGCATGGCAGGACTAACCGCAGCCGCTATGATGGCGGCAGGAGCCCGTGGTTCGCCATCGTATGCCGCCAGCAGTTCGTTTGACCCACAGGCACAAACTCAAACCCAAGAAGAGTTTAGTTCAAAGCCATTTAATAAAGAAGTGGGACCTAAAGCCCCATACGCTATGACTGATTATGATTTGTATTATTATCAAGTAAAAAGAGTCGAAGAAGCTCTTAAACAAATCAATAGAGGCGGTGCAGTACCAACATGGTACAGGAAGATGAAAGATTATTACGAAGGAAAAAGACCAAGACCTCCTGAGCTGCCAACTCAAGCAGAAAAAGAATTTGTAAAAATTAGAAAATAAACTTAGATATCTTTTTTTATCTGTTGATCTATAGCATCATATTCATCAAGTATTTTGATTATTTCTGTTTTACTATTTTCTACGTCTTTTCTTGTTAACAAAAGAACCCTATCAATAGCTTTTCCTTTTTCTTCCATCACCATTATGTAAATCACTTGATCTTCATAGGTGTAACAACGGGACATTATTACGCCCTCGCCGCCCCAGTTGCGTTCATATACTTTATCCATAATGTGATGTACAAGACGATCAACATCAGACGAATATAGTATGCTTTTAGCATAAGAGCCTATGTGAAGGCTTACACTTTCATATCTGCTATTTTTTGACATGAACCTCCATTGCGTCGGGTATCAATATAATATTTATCACCAAACTCTAATAACTCATCCAAATATTCTTGGGGCAATTTTTCGCCGGTCCATATATCACAACCCAATTCTATTCTTTTGCTCATAAAACTCGATCTTAATTGACGAATTTTTTCGTTCACAATACTTGGCAAAGACTTCTCGCTCTTTATAATCTCTTCTTTTTCTCTAATTTCCATCATCTCATCGTTTATCTTCTTGAGTCCAAGCTTTTCAAGATGGTATCGCAGCTTCTTTATAGTCAGCTTGTATTCTAATTCGTTGGCCTTGTTCCACGATTTCACCATTTCTTTAGGGGACAAACTCACAGAGTTGTCTTGTAAAAACCCATTCAACCTACTTGTCAAATCTCCTTTCAAAAAAGTCGTATAAATGGTTCTGCTGTTAAGTATTTTCAATTTAGCCATCTTTTTACGAATACCATCTCTGGTGGTATTGAAGATTTTAGAATCATAGATTTGTGTGGCACTCATGCCTTGACTTGCTAAATCTATGAGCTTTTGTACGTTTTGCTCGTTCCAAATAGATTTCTTGGGAGTTTTAAATCCCAACCTAACCATTGATTTGCGGGCAGCCTCGGCATCTCTACCCGGTGGAACCTGATGATTTTGCAGCATCAGTATTTCTTCAGGTGTGTATTTTTTGCTCGCCACAACAACTCCTTTTAAGCCGATTCCTGAAATTTAGAGCCACGTTGAAATCATATCCACAAAAACCGGCTTGTCAACCGTTTGCCAAAAATTTCGCAGTTTTTACACAAACCCATGCAAATATAAGCGGTCCATTAAGAATAGATTAGCCATAATCTATTCGTTATAGTTGTTGATGAAGTAAACGCTACAAGATTACATAATTTTTTTGCCGAGTTTTTAATATATTTCCACACCAAGACCTTTGAAAAATATATTTGACAAACATAGTAGATAATATCATAGTGAAATTAGGAAAAACAACATGACAAAAGACGAAATATGGCAGATGATAAAAAAAGACCAGACTAAAATATATGGTCAGAGCTTATTTGACGTCTTTGTTCAAACAACAGATGATTTAACTCCTGAGCATTTTATGGAAATAGATACAGAGTTGAAAAGCAAGATAACTAGCGAATCTGTTTATAAAATTCTAAACAATGCAGATGTAAAAGACAAAAAAAAGATAGCAAAAGAATTAGGAAGAGAAAATATCAACAAGCTAACAGAAGATCATGTTTATCTTATTTTATATTCTTATTTGAGTGATATCAAAGACTTGGAATCACACGCAGGAGCACTGGCACACATGCGTTTGAAGTCTATTGTGGAAATATTAGGACAAGAAAATATCGACAAATTATCAGGCTCAATAATTTATCAATTATTACTCGGTGCATGTTTTTACAACCAGAATTTGGATCAGGAGTCTAATGCACGCAGGGCCGCTGGCATGTCAGCACTACCAGACTCGAAGGAAAATATACCAATAGAATCTCGTGCGAACGAAAAATTAGAAATAATTGCAAAAATGTTGGGACAAAAGAATATTAATAAGTTGGAGAGTGACGATCTGTCCGATGGACAGGTGTATAAATTACTAGAATCTTCAAAAAACAAAGAACAGATGGCGAAAATATTGGGACAAGAAAATATTAATAAGATGTCTAGCTACAACGTCCACGATTTACTCATTCGAGCCAAAGACAAGCAAAAGATGGCAGACATGTTAGGACAAGAAAAAATTGAACAAATAGACTATATTCATGTTTATGGATTGCTAAAATACTCTCAAGATAAGAATCAGATGGCGGCAATATTGGGGCAAAATAACATGAACAAGTTAATAGACAGTCATATTTTCAATTTACTAAAGTCTGCTAGCGACCAACAGCAGATGGCACTAATATTGGGAAAAGAAAATACTAATAAGTTGAGCCAAGAACAGATATTGAAATTACAGATGGCTTCGATGGCTGCGGCGAGGCGGGCGGAGCATATTTCGATGTGAAGGCAGTGTGGACTGTTGGGCAAAAACATTAATAAGTAACAGGAACAAAAACATGACAACATTTAAACAATGGCTAGAACAAACAACTATTGGAACAGAAGAAGTAGATTCTTCTCAAATAGAAAGAATATATGACAAAGCAAAGATATCCGTAGAGCTTGTACAGAAATACGACCAAACACTTCCACAAGATGAAAAACTGTTGCTAAGAATAAACACTATATTGCCCCTATCATCAGGTGTTTACGGATTATACATGAGTAGCGAAAACAAAAACGTTATCGGACCAGATGTAATGAATAAACTAAAACTCATATTTCCACAAGATATACTATTAAATCAAAAAGTACAAAAGCTACCAATATCTGTGATCAAACAATACCTGCCAGATGTAGATGAAAAGAAAATAATACCCTCGGATTCTATTCATGTTAATATACAAAAAACATTACAAACTGTTAAAAATGACCCCAAGCTAGCAATAATAGAAATAGGAGCCACAATAGTTCATGAAGCAACTCATGACAAAGAATATAGGAAAACAGGAAAAACAAACGAGATAGGACCAGACAAAGCAGAAAAAGAATTCTCTCAATGGGCAATGAATAATTGGGAATATCTGAAGAAACAAATTCCAGATATGGCTAACTTATGAATAGAGATCAAATATGGCAAGAGCTGAAAAATAACAAAGAAACAATATACAACGAACCTATGTTGGATGTTTTTCTTAAAACAACCAGCGACTTGGAAAGAAAACACTACGACGAATTGCCTGAAAGTAAAAGGAAATTGGTCGGAGCCAATTTAAGACTAGAAATAGCAAACTCATCACAAGAAGTAGACCAAGCTTTAAAAGACGGAGCAGAATTCGGTTATTACACACTAAATTACGCAGCTAAAACCGGTAACATCAAAGCAATAAAACTCTTAATGGAAAAAGCAGGAGATAAATACAATTCAAACAAACTAGCACCAAATAGTGATGATTGGAGATCTAGGCTAGGAATTAAATTTGCCATTGAATCCGCAGCAGAATTTGGTCAAAAAGAAATGTTAGAATTTTTAATTACGAAAGATACTATCGATCACGCTATAAAAGGTGCAGCAAAAGGTAATCGAATAGAACTAGTCGATTACTTGTTAGAAAAAGGAGCGGATCCAGCATCTGGACTTTTAAAAGCAGCTCAACACGGCAAAGAAGAAATGGCTGAATTGCTGTTAAGCAAAGGAGCGGATAATCTTTATATGGCAATAGACACAGCAGCATACTCAGGCCAATTAAAAATGTTTGAATTTCTACTGGGTAAAGATGTTAAAGGGAACTTCCGCATGGTAACTGCAATAAAGTCCGCAGCAAAAGGAAACCAATTTGAAATGGTTGAGTTCTTGCTAAAAAAAGCACAGAAAATAGACAAATTTAACCGATTTCGTGATGAAGCATTTTACGCAGCAGCAGAATATGGCCAATTAAAAATGGTTGAATTTTTGATAGAAAAAGGAGCAAAAGACTTTGATGGGGCACTAAGAGCATCGATAGAAATGGACGAACTATCAATGGCTAAGTTTTTTGTTGAAAAAGGAGCTACAAATATTAAACAGGCATTAATTGTTGCAAAAAATTATGGAGCAAAAGAGATAGAAGAGTATCTAACTAACTTATTAGAAAAAAAATCGGCTGTCGATAGAGCGTAGTCTCAATCTCCCTACGGTCTCGGTCATCTTTAGTTTCGTGGGCAAACGATCAAGATAAATATGCAAGGAAGAAGACTAGATAAGTCATGAAGACATTCAAAGAATGGCTATGGAAAAAAGAACCTAAGTCCCAAGACTATAGTGCTTGGTCTGCCGCCGAACGTGAAAAAGAAGAACTTTTAGCTAAAAAATCTATTACAGTGAATGTAGATAATATAGAAATTCAAGGCGATAAAACCTTTGTCAATAAAACAAAAAGTGCCTTATCACTGTTATCGCGCTCAAAAACCTTCCAAGAAATTAAAAAATACCTGGGCAGGATAAAACAAATACCATCGGACAAAATGCAAATGGCCGCTTGGGAAAAACCACCAACTTGTGAGGTTGGAGCCAATACCATATTAACAATAAAATCGTACGCTGCAGGACTCGCCCATGAAGCATGCCACTCTTATCTTTATCATAACAACCAAGAATGGAGAGGAAAAAACGCAGAGGAAAAATGCGTACAAATTGAAATAAAAGTTTTAGAGGAACTAGGACTAGGCATAATGGGCAGAATACAAAGAAGCTATCTAAAAACCCTAAAACCTAAAGACGGACTTGATCCTTGGGGAACAGCAGATCATGCAGCTTTTAAAAAATGGCAAGATGAACGAGCTAGAAGAGCCGTGCCCGACGCAAAATAAGCCCAAAAGGCTAGATAGGGCATGGACTTCAAGACTTGGATGGAGAACGACGAACTTGAGAGATGCTTGTCTATTGGAACTGCCGGATGGGGAATGAAGACTTTTCATACCGGAACAAACTATTAAGTTTTCATGCCGAATCTAATCTTCCTCGCTTTGATTCATATAATTAATCTTCTTTACTGGCCTACCGCCAGCCCGTAAAAACCTGTTTCGCTTCATCTGATTTATCTCGTCTTCTGTAATGCCTAATATTAAAGATAGATGTTTAGGATTTATTGTGCTAGTCATTTCTTCTTTTTGCTCTTCACTTAGCTTGTCTATGTTTTCTTTTCCTAATATTGTTGCCATATTTATTCGATCTATAGCAGTCCGTAGCAAATTCAAAATTTGACCCGATAATAGCTTGTCGATGTTTTCTTGAGTTAATATTGTAGCTATATCTTGCTTTTCTTTTTCTAGAGAATGATAAAGAAGATTATATACATCTGTTGGAGATAAATCTTTGTATTGCACCATAGCTTTTGCGATCTCTTTTCTCTCCTCTGAAGGATTTCCATGCTCATCTTTATTTGGCGCATGATAAAGCAGAGTTAATATATCTTGTTCTGTTAGTTTGTTTACTCTTTCTCTACCTATCAATTTTGATAAAACTAGCTTGTCAGGTACTTTGCGGAAAAAATAAAGAATCGCTTCGTTAGATAAATCATAATCATACTTTAAAAGCAATTCAACAATAGAAATCTTGTTTTCTGACGAATCAGTTAGACGTTTAATATTTCTGCTTGATAATTTGCGTATGTTTTCTTGTCCTAATATTTCTGCCATCTCTGTTTTATTTTTAGATTTAATTAAAACTCTATAAACAGAATCACTAGTTATCTTGTTTCTCAACTCTTTGTCTAGTTCCATAAAATGCTTAGGAATCATATCATCCGTTGTTTGAACAAACACATCAAATAAGCTTTGACCGTATATTTTAGTCTCGTCTCTTTTTAACTTTTCCCATATCTCGTCTTTTGTCATGTTATTCCTAATTTGATTTCTATTATTGAGTTAACTTGCCTGCTAATTTTTTGATAGCTTCTTGTCCTAATATTTGAACCATAGATTTTATGTCATATGAGCTGTCTATCAATTCGTGAACATCTTTTCCTGTTAACTTACTCATTTTTTTTAGGATCTGTTGCTGCTTTTATCAATTTTTTAACAGCCTCGCTTGATAAATTGCCCATTCTTTCTTTTGCTAATTTTTTGATAGCTTCTTGTCCTAATATTTGCACCATAGATTTTATGTCATATGAGCTGCCCATCAATTCATGAACATCTTTTCCTGTTAACTTACTCATGTTTTCTTTTCCTAATACTTCCACCATTTTTTTAGGATCTCTTGCTCCCTGTATCAATTTTTTAACAGCCTCGCTTGATAAATTAGCCATTATTTCTTTGCCCAATATATCTGCCATATCTTGAGCACTACCAGTCTCATCGGCAGAATAAATCAGATTGTAAATATAGCCAGAATTACCTAATGACAAATTATCGATTTTTTCTTGTCCTATTGTTTTTGCTATCTCTTTCTTGTTCGATGCGAAAAGTAGCAAATTATAAATGTTGTCGTCTGTTAAATTCTCTTTGTATTGTGATATAACTTCTACCATGTCTTCTCTATGTGCGAATTGTGAGGCTGAGATGGAATAAGAATATACGGAAGGTCCCGGATGTTTTAGTAATTCGTAAACATAATTGTCTGATAATTTGCCAATTTTTTCTTTTCCTAGTATGCTCGCCATATCTTTCTTTTTCAGTACTCGGTCTAACAATCGATAAACATCGCCTCCTGTTAACTTACTTATGTTGTCTTGTCCTAATACATCCGCCATTTCCGTCTTATTTGATGATTGCAATAAAATGCTGCAAACAGACCCGCCAGATATCTTATTTCTCAACTCTTTGTCTAGTTCCATAAAATGTTTAGGAGTTAAATCATCCGTTGTTTGAACAAACACATCAAATAAGCTTTGACCGTATATTTTAGTCTCATCTTTTTTTAACTCTTCCCATATCTCGTCTTTTGTCATTTTATTCCTAGTTTTGATTTCTATTATTGAGTTATTTTATAACTTTAAAGAACGCCAATCATCGTTTGTCAACTTACTCATGTTTTCTTTTCCTAATATTTCCATCATTTTTCGCTTATTTTTTTGGTCTTGTTGTATTGAGTCGTGGTAAAACAAGCTCAAAATACTGGATCGGTCTAGTGCATTTATTAACCTGCCCACTTTTTCTTTGCCAAATATATCTGTTATATTTTTTAGATCTGTTATATCATCGATGGTGGATGGTGAAAAAATCGAAACCGGACCAGCTATAAAAAGATAAGTATCAAGAGGTGTTAATTGCAAATTATCAATTCTTTCTTGTCCTATTGTTTTTACTATCTCTTTCTTATTTGGTGCATAAAGCAGTAATTTGATAATATCTGCGTCTGTTAGGTGATCTTTATACTGCAGGAATATCTCTGTTAGTTCTTGTCGAATTTCTTGGATTTTACTTGGTTCCAGTTCTCCCCAACCCCAGAATGGATTTAACAATTCCTCAATTTCTTTTTCTGATAGTCTGTTAATATTTTCTTTTCCTAGTATGCTCGCCACATCCTTCTTGTTTGGTGCTACTAATAACATACTGATAACAGACTCACCAGATATCTTATTTCTCAACTCTTTGTCTAATTGCATAAAATGTTTAAGAGTTAAATTATCCGTTGTTTGAACAAACACATCAAATAATCTTTGACCGTATATTTTAGTCTCGTCTCTTTTTAACTCTTCCCATATCTCGTCTTTTGTCTTTTTTCGTGGATACATGTTATTCCTGATTTTCTTTTAAGTTTTCCATAATTTCATTGTAAATGTTGTCAATCGATTTTCTACACAAATATCTTGTAGCTTTAGATGAAATTATTATTGTTGCTATAGCCAATAAAAGAATAATAGACCAGTAAGCTTTATTGTTAATTTCATTTAATCTTTTCATTCTTCATTATGTATCTTTATATTTGCTAAAAAGCGTATAAGGACTAAAATAAAAAACCCCCGCCGCATTTTTTAAAGAATGACTCAAAATTGTTTTTTTAGATGCTATATGATAAATCAAAAATTGATAAGATGATTTTTTTGATACATACAATTTTAAAACAATAAAGGACACAATAAAAAGTAGAGTAATGTTGCCGGAGGGGGCTACCCCCCCAAAAGTTTTTTCAAACTTTTTTCCTCATAATTTTTGAATTACTATTTTTGTAACACCTCCGTACTATTAGGGTACAATTATTTTATTGGTCACACATCAACTAGGGTACAATTATTTTAATCTTTTAATTTAATTGTACCCTTGGCGGCTTGCTTGGAGTTTACTATTGCTAGGGTACAATTATAATAACAACATAGTAAAGGAATGATCCCCTCCCGATTAGGGAGGGGATCATTCCCACTACGCAGGGCTCAGGCCTCCACCATTGTGGGGGAGGCGATCACCACCAGAGTGGCATCGACTTTCGTCTTGCCGGTTCTGGTCTTTTGCGGCAGGGCGTCGAGCATGGCAGAGACACGGGCTGCCGCCAGATCGACATCCTTTGTGCGGGCTTCCAGACCATCGACGGCAGACTCCCCACCATTGAGAGCCTCCGTCATTACTTCCACCAGCGTATCGACTGCGGACTCACGGGTGGCCCCCATCCGGGCCAGCAGCAGTGCCACCACTGCCTTGAACGGGATAGCCACCGTGGGGGTGTAGCTCTCATCGGCCCCCTTGACTACCGTCCCGCAGACCCTCACGGTGAGGGTCTCATCGACGTTGTACTGGCCCGGGGCCAGAGGGCCAGCGGCCTTGCCCGCCACCGCCGACATAACCACCGCAATAAGATTGTCCATGATCCATCTCCTCCGGTGAAGAACCGTCGCAGTGTCTGCTGCGACAATCAACTAGGGTACAATTAAATTAAATTGACCGGCCTCCAAATTTGCGTTTTAGGGTGCCGTTTATGGTTGGCTAGTCCAAACACCAATCGGGATTCAATTGGTCTACAATCGCCTGTAATGAATCGCCAGAGGGTATTCGTTGCCATAGCCGATTGTCTTGCCACCATGCCGGACTAGCACAATATAAAATAATTGTACCCTTGCTACGCCCAAAACAAAAAAGGCCGGAAAGGTTGGCGTTCCCTTCCCGGCCCCCGTGATCAACCCACCTTAGATATACTTCTTGACGCCCCACTTGTAAGCGGTGATAAGCTTACCTTCGATCATCACCTTCCCAGTCTTCTTGCTAGTGATCCTCAATTCTGCCTTGCTACCGTCAGCACAATCAGCACAACGGTAGTAGACATCAAATCGATCATCCTTGCTCCAACTACTCACGATTCTAGCCACGGCATCATAGCGGAGGACGGCGGAATTTTTGGTAGCGTTCATGGGATCCTCCGGTGAGTGACTGCTGCGACACCCTATTAGGGTACAATTTAAATAAACAATAAAACAAAAAAGGCCGGAAAGGTTGGCGTTCCCTTTCCGGCCTTGGACATCAACCGCTGCAAGTTAACCCCTTGCAGCCAGTGGGTTGGCCTTTATCGTCCCGCAGCAACTCGCCGGGCGAATAGACGTCGGGCCGGTTTTGAACCCGTGCCGCCACAACCCCACTTACGAGGTATGTGACGTCCGCTTCTCTGTCTGGAAGCCCTGTGACATCCCCGAAATTTGGGCTAGAAGTCTCGATTTCATCACCATCATCCAACCCAATGGATGGCATCGGCACTCGACTTGTTGCCACCCGGCACGGTGTTCCCGTTCCCTTGGCGATGACCACCGTTCGGCCGGCCTTAGTGATTACCACGATCTCGTGACCGCACAGATTAACGAATTTCATGATCATTTTCCTGATGAGTGACTGCCGCAGTATCTGCTGCGACACACTTCTAGGGTACAATTTAAATAAATAAAAAAACAAAAAAAGCCGGAAAGGGTTGGCAGTCCCCTTTCCGGCTTGAAGATATTACCGATAGAGTTTGCCGTCCTCCCAATCCTCCACCTCTTGCCTACTGGCGGCGAGGAGCTTCTCCAGCTCCGCCACCCGCTCCCGAAGCTGGGCCACCGCTTTTTCAGTAGCGGATCGACCGCCGGGTCCCAGATCATCTTCAAATTCTTCGGCCATTTTAATTCCTCCGGTGAGAGACTGTCGCAGTGTCTGCTGCAACACCCAGTTAGGGTACAATTATTTTAAACCAAAAAAAACAAAAAAGGCCGGAAAGGGTTGGCAGTCCCCTTTCCGGCCTTGTATATTACCTATAGAGCTTGCCGTCCTCCCAATCGGCAACCTCTTGCCGACTGGCGGCGAGGAGCTTCTCAAGCTCCTCTACCCGGGCGCGGAGCAGGAGGCTGCCAGCCTCCCTCCCAATCGGCAACCTCTTGCCGACTGGCGGCGAGGAGCTTCTCAAGCTCCTCTACCCGGGTGCGGAGCAGGAGGCTGCCAGCCTCCCTGAGCCGGACAAACGCCCTTTCCGATGCAGATCGGCCAGACTCTTCCTCAAATTCTTGGGCTTCCATTGTACTATCTCCGGGGATTGACTGTTGCAGTGTCTGCTGCAACACCCTGTTAGGGTACAATTATTTTAAACCAAAAAAAACAAAAAAGGCCGGAAAGGGTTGGCGTTCCCCTTTCCGGCAAGATATTACAGTGAGGCGATATACGCCTCAAATTGAGCCAGCAGTTCGGCCTTTCTGGCCTTCCCTTTGATTCCGGCCTCAGCCAGCATCTGCTTGACGATCTTCGCCACAGACCCCATCTTGGAGTGCCGCATTCCAGCAACCTCAAGCTTGAGTGCCCCCTTGAGGGCCAGCAGGCGGAACCGCTCGATATTTTCGCCGGTGATGACTTGGGATTCCATGATCGATTCCTCCAGTGAGTAACTGCCGCAGTGTCTGCTGCGACACCCTGTTAGGGTACAATTATTTTAATATTTTAATTTAATTGTACCCTTGGCGGCACGAAAAAAAGCCGGAAAGGGTTGGCGTTCCCCTTTCCGGCCTGAAGATTTATGGCAGATACAGTACCATCCACCTCACGGTGAGATACAGCGCCATCCAGCCCAGCGACACTAACAAAAAATTTGTAATCTGCTTCTCTTGTCGGGCGGTGCACCGATGGCAACGGCAATTGCTCATTTTTCACATCCTCAGGTGACTTGTCATAGTGTCTGCTATGACACCCTACTAGGGTACAATTAAATTAAATTGACCGGCCTCCAAATTTGCGTTTTAAGGTGCCGTTTGTGTTTGGCTAGTCCAAACACCAATTCAATCTAGATTGGCCTGCAATGGCGAAATAGAAAGGCCGGAAAGGGTTGGCGTTCCCCTTTCCGGCTGGATGTTATTTCGAGATAAAACTGAAAGGCACCCAGCTGTTCAAGAATGGTGAACGCCGGCCCGGGCTGAATTTAACTGACCAACTCCCGTCAGCCCCGACGACGGGCGTGAACCCGTGCTTGAGAGGGATGACATGACCAGCCACCCACCCCTGCCGTTCGGGATAAATAGTCCCCGTTTCGGGGCCGAAAAAGCACAATACGTAGACATTTTTCATTTTCATCTCCTCCGGTGAACCGTCACAGTGTCTGCTGCGACTACCCTATAGGGTACAATTATTTTAGATGGTGAATTATAACATCCAGAAAGTCTGCTATTGCTCTTGACACAGTGCTATCTGTGCCTAGCTCTTGTCCCAGCCTGACAAGCAGCAAACTACGAATGATAGAATCCAGATTTTTTTTGGTGAACATCCTTGTTCTCCCTATGGCCCCCTGATCCCCGTCCTTATAGGGTACAATTAAATAAGAATGACGGGGAGGGTTGGCTGTCCCCTCCCCGTCATTTGGCTTATGCGTGGGCAATCGAATCGATTGCCTTGGCCACCGCAGGCATTTCCAGCAGCAGGCTGGTCAGGATTTGACGCATTGTATCTGCGTCCATAGCCTCCAGCTTTTGTTGAATTCTGGAATTATTGCATTTTGGGCAATCCCGCCCGGCAGCAGTAACCTGCCAATTAGCTGCCTGCCATTTTCTGGCAGAATTCCTACCGTCGAATTCTCTGCTAGCGTTATGCCCGCAGGCATAAGTTGCCGGAACTTTCATTTTCACATCCTCCGATGACTGTCACAGTGTCTGCTGCGACTACCCCTATAGGGTACAATTATTTTAGATGGTAAATAATAATGACAGGGAGGGTTGGCTGTCCCCTCCCCGTCATTTGGCTTATGCAGCCTGCTTCGCCGGGCGTGCGAAGCGGATGGTGTTGCCATCCACAAGGGTCACATAACCCTTGCTGACTGCGGCCTGCCGCAGCTGATCGACCGGCACGGGCTTGCCGTGCTGACGGGGATATGCCCCGTCCTTGAGCGGCAGGCTCAGCATCTGCTGGCCTTCGGGGATGTTCACCAGCCCCGTCACCATCTTGTTCCACTCCTGTCGGAGCAGATTCTTCATGCTGTTGATGTTTTCGGCCATTATCATTTCTCCTGAAAGGGGTTAATCGTCACGAACAACTAGGGTACAATTTTTTTAATTGAGGTTTAAGCCTCAATCCGGTGAGTTCTCTTCACGAACAACTAGGGTACAATTTAAATCTCCACAAGCATACGGGAGGGTTTGCAGTCCCCTCCCGTATCACTTATGCTGATTTTCTACGACGGCCCCGTGAAGTGTCAAGGTCTTTTAGGGCTGCGATGATGCAGCGGGTCGCCTGTGGGCCGAACACATAATTTGGCCCTACCATGTCTGTGTGTTCCAGCCAGCACTTACCTGTTCTGAACAGGTAATGGGGGTGGTTGTCCCGCACCATTTTCCACTGGCGAATGAAATTCGCATATTTCACTGCTGGTTGTCCGTATGCGGCCCGCTCTTGATTGAGCAGTCCCCTGACCTGATTAATGGTCAGGAGCATTTTCTCCTCTTTCTCTTTCTTCTCTTTCATTTCCGTGTCCTTGTGATGTTGGTGAGACGGTTGAATAGGGTACAATTTAAATGGAGGGTTTGCAGTCCCCTCCCAATTATTTTACTTGCTGGTGATTTTGTCCAGAATTCTCTTTGCTGTTGGCTTAGAGAAGATATAGCAATTGCCGATTCTTCCCATGCTGGAGAACTCTTTTTCTGTCTTTTCATTTGGCTCCATCTTGTCGATGGTGTGCCATTCCTGCCAAACGAATTGCACGGTAACTGGTGCCATTCGCATTCGCATTCTCCGCTCATTGACCATCTTGGTCAAGAGTTTGATGGTGATCATCATTTTCCTTTCTGGGGTTAAGTCATCGTTCCCTTCCGATGACACCTTATTAGGGTACAATTTAAATAATCAATCGAGCTTGAGCCGATAGATAGGCCCAGTGACGAACCCAGAAGTGAACTTGCGACCTGTGTCCTCGAAAGTCTCGCTGTTCTGTTCGAGATAATTCAAGGCCCAAGGGTCGTTCTCCGACCAGGTTTTAACACAGAACTCATTAGCGGCGAGTTCCACGCCGGGAACATTGACACTTAGTGTGCCGAATGATCCGGTTGCACAACCCAATTGAACGGCCAAATTGCCGGTATTGTAAGTGGCGAGAGAGTGCTCGACCAAGTAGCTTTTTCCAAAACAGGTGATCGTCTTCATTTTCTTCATTTTCTGTTCCTTTAGAGGTGAACTAATGACACCCAATTAGGGTACAATTTAAATAAAAAAGAGAAGGAGGGTTTGCAGTCCCCTCCATTTGTATCAAGGCTCTTGTGTGAATGCCCAATTTGCGGGCATAACACCTCTGAGGGCGAGCGACCATGCCTCGTCTTCGCTTTCTCCGCAAGCTCTCCAGCAGAGGTAACGGACACGATCTGGCGTGGCCGAAAGGCGGGGATCAGGAAAATCCCAATAATGATTCATGGCTTTCTCTCCGTTTGGTTTTGGTGAACTGACACCCATTTAGGGTACAATTTAAATATTAGACAACGTGTATCTCTAATATTTTTCCTGCTGGTTGAGAAACGACTAATTGAATCTCTCCGTAGGCATTGAGCTTTGCCTTTTCCTCTCTTACGAGGTCAACAAAGCGGATTACTTCCCTCATGTCTGGGAAAGTATACCGATTGTTCCTGAGATCGTTGTTTCCGTAGAAACTGCTGACATAGTACATTTTTCTGTTCCTTTTGATTTGTGTTTGAGATGACACCCAATTAGGGTACAATTTAAATAATGGGAGGGTTTGCAGTCCCCTCCCATTTTCGGTCAAGAATCATCTTGCTCATCAACAAGTTCTGCCAGTTTATCGTAGTTGAAGTCTTGAGACGGAGACGCAGCCGTAGCCTCATCGCTGGCAGACAACCTAGAAACGATTTGTGCCATTGTGGAAGTCTCTACAGGCTCCCAGAGAGTGAAAGATGCAGTTTCTGGAGTCCACACATAAACCCAGTATTGGAAGTCTGGATTCATTTCTCCAGTTTCCTCAGCCGCATTCAGTTCTTCCCTATTCAATGTCCACCATGCCTTAAATTTGCTGTTCACCATCTTGCAGTGGCTAACGGCCGATTCACCTGTGGCGTGGATAGAAATCGGCATAGATTTCTGCAAATCATTCTTGCTTACCACCACCCACGGGTACCCTTCTTCAATTTCAATACGCACGCCACTGATGTATCCGGCAGGTTTCATTTTTCTGTTCCTTTTGATTTGTGTTTGAGATGACACCCAATTAGGGTACAATTTAAATAAAAGAAATGGGAGGGTTTGCAGTCCCCTCCCATTTTTCGGTCAAAAATCTTCTGGCAATTCTTGCTCACCAACAAGTTCTGCCAGTCTGTCGTAGTGGGCGTCTTGAGACGCAGCCTCATCGCTGGCAGACAACAGCGATTCCTCCGACATGATCTTCGACCTAGACATGATCTGTTCTCCCTTTTTTGGATATTCTCACATCCATTTAGGGTACAATTATTTTGTAATAACGGGGAGGAGGGTTTGCAGTCCCCGTCACCCATTCTGCTTCCTGAGCATCTCGTCAACCAACGCCTGACATCTGCTTCCTGAGCATCTCTTCCAACGCCTTATTCTGCTTCCTGAGCATCTCTTCCACCAACGTCGCAATAACCTGCATATCCAGCCGGGCGGCGTCCCGTTCTTTGATAGCTAAATCTCTTTCCTGCTCTGCGGCAACACGCTGATTGCAGAGCTTCCTAGCCTCAACACGCAAAATATCAATTTCAACTTGCATTTCTTTGCGGGACTGCCGCATCGCAAGCCAGTCAATAAAACCAAAAATTGAATCAAGCCGCATCGCAAGCCAGTCAATAAAACCAAAAATTGAATCAAGCATTGTCTAAAGTCTCCGTGGATATTCTCACATCCATTTAGGGTACAATTATTTTATAATAACGGGGAGGGAGGGTTTGCAGTCCCCTCCTATCCCCGTCACCTTATTCTGCTTCCTGAGCTTCCAGTGCCGCTTCCAGACCAGTCTGGAGGGCCAGCACAAGGTTGGGGGCTCTTACCCCGAACTCCTTCACCACTTTCTCTGTGGTGGCCCACCGCACCACCCTAGCGGGAAGATAGAGGGGGTTGTTTCCTTCCATCGCTGGCCGTCCCAGACGATCCATCGCCCGCACAGGGACGAAGTGTTGCGTCCAAGACTCATGCCGGAAGCTGAAGAACCACCAGCTTCCATCGGCCATATCGACCCGCACCCCGATCTTCACGAATCGGGGTTTGGTAGTGCCGTCCTTGAGCGTCCTCATGCCGATTGGCGCCCAGACGATCTTGGAATCGGTCGCAGTGTTCCAGCTAGCCATTTTCATTCTCCTCAGTGATTGACCGTCGCAGTGTCTGCTGCGAACATCCATCTAGGGTACAATTTTTTTAAATGTGGCAAGCGGGGATTGGTGTTCTCCCCACTTGCCTAATTGTTATTTCTTTGTGGCTTCTGCTTCTCTTTTTTCTTCGATTTGATCGACGATGAAGCCGATCACATATTGCCGCTGCATCGGGGTGTAGTAGCCCCGCTCATGGAGTTTGCGGCACTCTTCCATCTCTTTTTTGATTCTTTCCTTTTTGTTCATTTCCTTGACTCCTTGAAGGGTGAATCTAACACACAACTAGGGTACAATTTAATTAGATAGCAAGCGGGGATTGGTGTTCTCCCCGCTTGACTCTAGATCATTTGACGCTCTGACGCTGGGCAAGCATTCTCACCAACCAGAGGCTCAAACCACTCACCAACAATGCCGGGGTCATTAGTGACCGTAACACGATACGGGACACCAGCTGCGATCTTCTCCAGTACCCTTGCCTTCATCTCATCGCTGTAGGCGATAAAGGTGATAGCATACGAATGAGGCCACCCACTATTAATAATGGCAGCAGCCGTAACATAAGAATCGGTTCTCTGGACTTTAAGGTTCATTTTCCTTGACTCCTTGAAGGGTGAATCTAACACACAACTAGGGTACAATTTAATTAGAGACTCTCGTAGCTTTTTTCGATGATTTCAGCGATTTCATCAAATGTCAAGAGACTTTTGTCATTTAGGTGAGTAAAATGTGTAAAAAGCCCTTCATAACGAACAACAGGGTTGGAATCGTTCATTCCAGCCCAATTGTATACTGCGTTGGGTGGAAGCTGGGTGTCGCCGCCTTTGATGGTGTTAAACATCAAAGCTGCTGTGCCACCGGCTTCCGTCCACTGACCGTCACCTGTTTCTTTTTTATAAACTTCGCACAATACTCCCAGACAACAATGTTTGTTGTCCATGCACAGGGCAGAAGTTCCCTGTTCATATTCACCGGATCGGAGGGCTTCGGCCCATTTTTCAGCGATGTCTTTGTTCATTTCTGTTCTCCTTGCACAGTTAGGGTACAATTATTTTAGATAGAAATTATCATCGTAGTCACAGAATGGGTCTGGCTTTGTCTCATCGACGGTTATAGTCATAATGTCGCCATCTATGCTGGCGTTCCAACTGACGTTCCAGCCGAATGGAATATCGACTTTATCTTCAATCCAATCAGATACCCAATCGTAGACTTCATCCAATTCATCTAGCTCTTCCTTGTTTTCAGCGACGACAATAAGTTCGCCACTTACTTCGAGATTAACCTCGCAATAATCATCTGGATGCGAAAAGTCCCAGTTTGGCTCGTCGAGCTTTAGGGTGTTTTTGAGAGTGAGCATGATTGATTCCTAGGTGAGGAGTTTGCCACATCCATCTAGGGTACAATTATTTTAGACCTCTTTGTAGAGGATCATGTACACATCTGGGTAGCGGTCACTACCAGTAAAAACATTAGTTGAAATGATCTCGATGTTTGGGTGTTCAGTCAACCAAGTATTAACTTTTTTCTCAAATCCCATCTGATTGTCTCCACTAAATGAAACAAACTTGATCATGTTATTTTCCTTTCAGACATTTAGGGTACAATTTTTTTCCAACTTTCCATGTAGCTTATAATGTTTAATTTGCCTACAGGATTAGCTGAGTGAACCTTATACTCTGGTGGTGGTGTTAATCCGTCCCACATATCCATTAGAGCTTTGAGGAATACCATAGTAGTATCATTGATACCTAGATCATGGTCTAGGCTCATATACACAGGCCAGCCATGTGTCTTGACATACTCTATGGCTTCTTGGCTAGACCGACAAACAACCCAGTCTTTATTAGCAGGTCGCTCGTCATCTAGCCATAATTTGTACAATTTTATCTTCTTTCTGGAAGTGGTAATTCTCTTCCACAACAGTAATGTATAAACCGTTTCCCCACCCATCACCACCTTCCCATGTATCGTTCAGTTCGATACATGGGTGATCGGGGTCAATTTTTTCGATAAAATCATTTGCACAGTTTAGTGCCTCAGTGAGATTATCAAATGTCTTGATATACTCAGGAGTATGACCCCGAATTACTAGAGCGATGTACTTTAGTTTTTTCTTCCAGAACATATTTGTGCTTTCTTTGAAATACAACTAATCCCCTCCCCTTCCTTGTTAGGGGAAGGGGAGGGGTATTTAGTTGTCAGGGATCAGCTAGCCTTCTTGAAGGCTTCCAGAGCGGCCTTGGCACGCTCCAGCACCGGCACACGACCACTCTCACCTTCCAGAACAGGCAGGTCCAGACCGTCATTGCGGAGCTTATTAGCTCGCTGATAGACGCTGAGACTTCCCAGTCCAAGCTCAGTAGCAAGCTCATCACGGGTCAGACCGTCAACAGATGCCTGCAAGTAAGCAGTCACGAAATCCTCAACCGAAATACGGGTACGCTTGGAATCGCTCATTATAAAACTCTCTTTTCTTAATCAACACATCGAACATTGGGAGTCAACAACAGCGTTGACTCTCACACTCATCTAGGGTACAATTTAATTAGTTCTTGCATGTTCCAAGGCGATTGAAGTGGCATCAACCCAGAAGGATGGTTTGCCCCGCCTCACCACACACGCACCGCCACCAAACTCATCCACCCTTGGCTTATCGCAACGAACACACCAACTGAATACGAATGGCTCATCAATTTCGAGTCCATCTAGAACTGCTTGAGCAATTTGAACTACCTGCTCAGGAACGATACTTTCTTCATCGTGAAACCAGAGTCCACACGGGGAAAAACCCTGTCCATCTTCATACTCTACAACAACCCCAAGATGGCCTTCTTTTTCAATTTCAGCCATAACTTTTTCAACAATTGGAATTGCTTTAGTTAATTGCTCATGTGTGAGCTTGAGCTTGCTACTTGACTCGCAATAGTTGTTTGCCATCTTTTCCTTCTTTCTTCCCTTTTAGGGTACAATTTATTTCTTTGTAGGTTTCGATCACGGTATTTGAAATACCGCCAATTGAATGGTCTGAGTTCTTATACCATTCGTACATCTTGATTGTTCTGCTGATTCTCTTAATCTTAACACTGTAGCCACGTTCACGGCAGAACTCTTCAAGTTTTTTGAGTTTCATCCTTGATCCTCCTTCGTACCCAACTAGGGTACAATTTAATTGGGTGACACCTGAACCTTGTCTTTCCAGTACATTACGCTTTCCCGCAGAGATGCTACAAACTCGCTATCGGTCATTTTAGTGGCAGTGCCTCCAGATAGCTCGTAATGATTCGCAATGAGCGTTTCTGGGGGCATAGGGGCTGGATTTGTATCGTAGGTAGGACTGGTGTTGATGCTCACAATTTCATAGTCTGCATCGCTCTCAGCCTCAGCCTTTTCAGCAAGAACATGGTGGGCATAAAGAACAACCCAGACCGTTTTTGCAGGTGCCTTATTACCCTGAACAAAAATGCTTTTTCGTGGTTCTTCACCTGCTCTGCGGCATTCAAATGAGCCTACCAGTTTATCGTTAGTTTGCAGTGTAGCAACTGCACTAAAAAAGCCTTCTGGTTCAATTGGAACAAGAAGAACGCCTTCACGGTATCCATTCCACACATTGTCCAGATTCTTCGATGTACGCTTAATAAGTTCCTCATCACTGATAGTCCAGTGAGAGAAATGGCTTTCACTCGTTTGCCGCCGAACGAAACTAGTAATGTGGATTTTCATGGTTTCTCCTTGTTTAACTAGGGTACAATTATTTTAAACCATGCCTGATTTCTTGTTTGGGCAACACTTCAAAACAATAGGTTGGCATGTCTAGAATGAAGCCATTAAAGACGCAGCGAATATGTGGTTCTGACGGTTTGCCAGCAATATGTTCGTGAATCATATTGTAGGCAACGTAGTAAATCTCATTGGAATCCAGATTGTCTAAGAACTCTTTGTCTAGCACTCTGTTGTATCCAAGACTGGTTGAAATCTTATTGATAAGTTGCAGCAGTTTCTTGTCTGCATACTTAACTTGAGTAACTGTTGTATATTTCACGTTCATGCTTAGTCTCCTATGCCATTATAGGGTACAATTATTTTAAACCATGCCTGATTTCTTGTTTGGGCAACAATTCAAAGCAATAATTTGGCATGTCTAGGATGAAGCCTCCGTATACCACGGCCAGGGAACGTGGATCAGCTGCTCCAGCTGCGCCTGCACCGCCTGTCGGAACAGTGTCGAGCCCATTAAAGACGCAGCGAATATGTGGTTCTGATGGTTGGACAGGTGCTGGACTCAAATTGTCCCATACTGTCACTTCGTAGGCAATATGGTAGGCAACGTAGTAATTCTCATTGGAATCCAGATTGTCTAAGAACTCTTTGTTTAGCACTCTGTTATATCCAAGACTGGTTGAAATCTTATTGATAAGTTGCAGCAGCTTTTTGTCTGCGTATTTTACTATTGTGCTTTCACTCACGATTGTCTCCTTGAGCAGCAGCTTTTTGTCTGCGTATTTTACTATTGTGCTTTCAATCACGATTGTCTCCTTGAACAACTAGGGTACAATTATTTTACGAAGAGTGAGGAAACCATGACGCCTAAAGAGAATCCTATAAAAAGCATACTTAGGATCACTCGTAGGTATTCCATGCTGTTTACATCAATCATTGTCGGCACTTTTAAGGATACGATGACAGCAAAAGCACTCGTATTCCCAAGTTTCATAGTCTGGGTGTTCAACGTCTCTATCAACGGCTTCGATTGGAGCATTGTTGTCATTTGCAAGGCTTGCGACATCTGCCTTCTTATAGCAGGTCTTGCAAAAATCGTAATGCTCGTTCTCCCCTGAGAAATTGCTATCATTCCGGTCAGCATAGTTCGTGCAAACAGCAATCCGTGGCATGTTTAGTCTCCTATGCCATTATAGGGTACAATTAAAATACTTCCGGCTGGACTCGAACCAGCGGTCTACGGATTAGAAATCCGTTGCTTTATCCTCTAAGCTACGGAAGCAATTTCTCTAATTATAAGCTTTTCGATGTTTTTGTCAAGATAGGAGGCAGGCCCAGATTTATCCCTCTGAGCCTGCCTATCCTACCTAGCCAGACACAACATCGTAAACCGTTCCATCCATCGTGATTTGACGGATGTTGTCGATCCTGTAGTCACGCAGGATTACAGGGTTATCGACCATTTGCCTTGCTCCCTCAGTCCTTTGAGGCAGAAAGGGCTCAATGTCCTTAGAATCGATTGTGAGGCTTCCCAGACGGTACTCATGGCCCAGACTCTTCTGGATTTTTAGTTCCAGATAGAACTGCCCATTATGTTCCACCAGCGGCGTAACCGAACCGTCCTGCCGAACAATCCGCTTTCCCCATTTGCGGGAAACAGGCGTGAAATGCTCGACTTCTCCCTGAGCGTCAAGGGGCTGATTCTCCCGCGCCCGCTGATTGTTGACTGAATTCTGATAAATCCAGTTCAACAGTCCGTTGACTGCGGAGATTTTGGTAGCCCCAACAAACGGGTTGCCGGTCTTCCTCATGGCCGGTTCCGTTTCAGCCACGATTGTGGCGAAAAAAGCACCTTTACGAGTGCTAAGAGCCGAAACCAGATCGCTTTGCTTGATGGTCGCCATTTCATTAGCTCCAAGGGTTAATCGTTCACACCCAATTAGGGTACAATTTTTTTAATCCACAGAACCATCATCCATCGACTGAGCAATTGATCCTGCGCAATTATTGACGCTTTCATTCAGTTTGAAACACCTAGATGTTTCACTATTGAACAAGCTATCATATGCTGCCCTGCGTCCCCACTCTGATTCAAGGTATTTCTGTACCTTTTCACGGTAGGCTAGCAAAAGCTTTTCAGCCGCTTCTGCATCATATTTGAAGTTCTTAGTCCAATCACCGTTGAACTTGTACTCATTCTTGTATTTATCCCAATCATTCATTGATCTTCTCCTTGTGTGCTGCTTCCGTGCAGTTCTAGGGTACAATTAAATTAATCTACAGAACCCCACCGATCCGGCTCCTCAAGCATAGCAAGTATGCACGCACAGTTATTGACGCTTTCATTCAATTTGAAACACTTGCGTACTTCATCACAGAACAAGCTATCATTTGCTGCCTTAAGCCATTGGAGAAATCCCCATCCCCACTCAGATTCAAGGTATTTTTCTACCTTTTCCCTATAGGCATTCAGCAGCTTTTCAGCAGCTTCAGCAGCTTCTGATTCGTTATTCATCATTCTGCTCCTTGTTTCTCCTGTAGGGTACAATTTTATTCGTCTTCGTCCCAGTCATCATCCTCGTCCCAGTCATCATCGTGATCAAATTCCCAATCATCATCGTGATCATCTTCATCGTCCTCTTCCTTGAGGCAGGAATCACAAATGCTGTATTGATTTGTGACGGGAAGACGTTTACCGCAAGTGCAAACCATGTCCAACTGGTTTCCACGCTCATCGAAACGTGGGCAACAACCACTTTCGTGTCCACAGCACGGCCAGTCTTCGCATTGAGTCATAACTTTTCTCCTTAAAGTGGGGTGTCGAACACTTTTCTAGGGTACAATTATTTTAAGCCGTTCAGCCATGTCTTTGATAGTTTTGATGACCTCATCGAGTTCGACAAGAATCTTCCCATGAACAATTTCTTGATCCATCTTGAGAAATTCAAGAGACTTTAGAGCATCAATCACTCTTTGCTTTTCTTTTTCCTTGACCTTAACCATCAAAGAATAATGAAGAGTTTCTCTTGATTGCCTGTGCATTTGCATTTTTTCTCTTGATTGCCTGTTTGATATCCACTTGCGCATTTGGTCGATGTCCACCGGCACTTCCCGATCCACAGCCCTGTTTGAAAACCAATTAGATATAATCTCGATCCATGGATTAATCATTTTCAACCCTCTTCTTAGGTACAATTATTTTAAGTCTTTCGGGCCAGAGCGAGGCATCAATGGAACACTCGCCACCGTTTAGTGCGTTGATATGGTTGAACAAAGCTATTTGAAGTGGCTCATCTGCCTCCTCATCCGTCACAGATAAATTACATGATGCACAATGCCACTCAGGCATGTTGCTAACCATAACGTCGTATGGTACGCCCTCATATCTCAACTTATGAATTGCAGGTGGTGCTATTCTTTTGACAAATTCAGCACCACATTGATAACATTTATGTTTCATTTTTGTCCTTTGTATAAAAAACCAGCGAACCATTTACGATCCGGTTCTTACCCGCACCAGACAGGTCTCCCGACCACGCTTCCGATTTGGAACCGTCCACGCCCCTAATTTGGAGGAATAAAACGATTACTGGTTGTATCCATATAGGGTACAATTAAATTATAAATCTCTTCTTGCACACTCTTCCACAACTGCTCTGGTGTGGGCAGCAATAGCAAAGCCAATCTGGTTGCCGTCTGCATCCCTTCGTGCTGCCCACCAGCACCTAGTGGATCGGTCATACCAAACAAGTATTCCGCCGCCAATTTCGTATGTTTTCATCATGCACGACTAGGGTACAATTAAATTAATGGTTTGATACGTCAGTGGAATCGACAAAACTGTTATAGTTGAATGCCACATCAGCAGTAGTCACCTCTTCAATTTTGCAGCCAAAACTCTCCCATCGGCCTACCGTCCAAGGAGTTTTGCTTTCTGTGCGGCACTTCACAAACACCGTCCAATTGGTGTGCTTCTTGAAAGTCTCTGAAATAACGCCGCTATCCACCTCTGAGGCAGGACTGCAAGAGTCTCGCCGCAGCATATCAATCGGGAAATAACCACGCCCAGTAATCTTTGCGTAATAGCTGTTGATTTTCATTCTGTATCCTGCGGTCACTGGTCTACTCCAATTTCTCCTACAACAATATCTTCAATAAGAACGCCAGATTCTACCAATTCGCTAACCCGTATTTGCATGGCATCTTCGCCAGAAATGACTTCCCAAAACTTATTTTCGACAGATTGGCCGACCCTTCCCGGAAACAAACTAAGCACCGTGCATCGGAAAACCGACCAACAAACAACGTAGTTCATACCTCAAGCCTCACTACTTCGCCAGTCTTTTCTTTTTTCAGTTGAGCGTAGAGGTTTTCGGCATAAGCCACAGCCTCTTCCCAAGTCTTCTTCTTTGCCTTGAGACGGCGATCTCCACCCACTTGATCAGTGTAAATCACCCAACGATCTTCACCATCATAACCGTCGCAATACCACTCGTCAGCATCACAAACGTGGATCGTAAGCATGTTTTTGTCCTTGATTGAAGTGTTCCACAACCATCTAGGGTACAATTAAATTAACCTTTCGGAGGCTCCCACCTCCAGAGCGAACTTGATTCGAGTTTATCCATCATCTTTTTATTGATTTCTTCTTGAATCTTCATCCATTCAAACATGTCATCCCACTCTTGACTTCTATTCTTATTGCAATACATGGTGTAAGCAATAGAAACAGCAGAGCAAAACATAGCAAGAAGCGAAATTACCAATTCTGGTTTCATGTTTTTTTCTTTTTTTAGGGTACAATTAAATTAAATACCAACGATTTTTTCGTCATACAGTCCTTTGTCTACTGCTTTAACGAAATTATTTAACGATTGTTTGTTGCCCAACATTATCATCACATCAGCAATATTACCTTGATATGCCGGATGAACATATGTCTCAGGATATCTCCAAACAAACTTTTTGTTTTGAGTAATCAGTTGTATAGTTAAACTAAACAAACCAATTATATGACGATGACCAATAGATGAGTCATTTAAGTATGACTTCAAAATTGGACTAGAATAGTCAGGATAAACTATCGAGAAAAGAGATGCAGTATACTTATCAATCTCTTTTATACTATCAAAATGTGCCAGAGTAGATTGAGGATCAATCACAACCCTATCTGGATATTTGATGTCCTTTTGACTCTTATTGAAGATCAATGTTGCAGGCTTAACTTCTATTTGAAGTTTGTCTCGCCCAACAACTATTTCTTCATTCATGGCTTATCACTCAGTTTACCACCAACATAATCTTGATAAAGACCCCAATCCATACGATTCATTCCATCCACAAGTTTTGGTTGATTTGGCTGAATCATAAGGCACGGTTGATCAACCAATTCGACAATAATGTCATCTGGATCAATGATCTCGCCTAGTTGATTCTCGTATTCTACATCCTCACCAATAAACTCTTGGTCAACACACTTGCCATTGATATCAAACCTTTGAACGACATGACCATGCACATACTTGTAATACATTCTAGGTTCTCCTTGCCCTTATAGGGTACAATTTAATTATCTAGCAGAAAAGGGAGGCCCGGCAGGGGAACGAATCCTGCCTGCCGGGCCTTCTAGTGGCTGCGTTAAGTTGATCTTCTCATCTGCTTACCACTTCCCGATCAAAGAAGCCGACACGAAACTTTTCTTGATCTTGCCGGCTGACATCAATAAAAGGAGCCTTTTCGCCAGCATTGTGGGCATTGTTGATTGCATTTGGCCAAAGATGCTTGATTTCCTTCAATCCGATTGATGCTTGTTCCTCTGTCATCCACAAGCGACATGTAGATTCACTGCAAGCTAAGATTTCTTTAATCTGATGTTGACTGAATCCATTTTTAAAGGATTGTGGAGCCGTAAACCTAGAATAATATTCTTTGTCCTTGGTCGTCTTCTTATTAAAGATCTCAGTAACAGTCTTTATTGCAGGAGCGGCTCTATCCTTTTCCTTGCACAAATCAGTTCCCATTCGCTCTAAAGTACCGATGTTCTCAGAAATAATAGTTGCCAAAAGCTCAGTGTTACTTCTACAGATTGACTTGTTCTTTGATACAAGCTTTCCATGTTTGTCGCTGATTTTACGCTGGGCTGCCGCTGCAAATCTATCAGTTACAATAAAGCCCAGTACACCAGCATTACACATGAACTTGACAACATTATCGTTGTTGCAATACTTTTTCGCTTGAGAATAAAGAACATACCAATAAGTAATCGCTGATACCAATGTGTTTATATCATTATCAGAAATTTTCAGCGTTCCTGCTTTCTCGTTACTCAGATCACGTTTATTGCCACGACAACGATAGATAGAATGCCAATTCCAATCTTGATGATCGCAACCAATAGCTTGAATGATAGTGCCAATCGTTTGAGTCCTACCAATAAGCTTCTTAGAAATAACAGGCCCCAGCTCTTTATTCAACTTGTGCCACCACTCACCAATAGCAAGATGGGGATTGGTAATACGATCAATAGTTCGATGCTCCTGACCACCCATTCCTTGCTGACGGTATGCAAGCTCGAAATTCTCGCTGCCCACCATCGTAAGGGTGAACTCTGCTGCCATATCCTTGGCACTCAGACTATTTTCAAGAAACTTGCGGAGAATGCCATGCGTCCGTGAATGAAAGCCTGTCAAATGGGCAACCTCACGACGCCAATCGCCAGCTTCATACTTCTCATCGTTACACCAACTGTCTGTCGGGTAACCAACAATGCAATCACTCAATACATCAGCATTCAACCCATCAGTCACAATCGCATCGCTAGTCTCTTTGCTATAGCCACGCAGACCCCGATTATGATTCTGAGGAAGAATCTTTTGGGTGGCAATAAGATTGACATAATCCTTCACCGTGAGGATCATCTTCTTCCCCGCTTTGGGCAGCTTAGTGATCCTGCTGTTTGGAATCACCGTGCCAGCAGGAATGACCAAATCCAAAAACTGAACGTCTTTTGCCAACTTCATCTTAGTTCCTTAAATTGAGAAATCATCTAGGCCGATACCCAAAGCCTAGCAAAAAAATTAGACTTGTCAAGAAAAATCTTCAGAATCTTCAGAAATCTCTTCTACTTCGGGCGGAAACAACTGATTCCAGCCTTCCTCACTGTGTCCTGACATCAGAAATTGCCGATCTTGCTTGCTGAGATCGGGGAAAGCCTCTTGAATCAAGGCTCCCTTATGATATGCCTCCAACCCACTGCCAGAAACCGCCACCGACACCATCTTGCCGGTGGCAACGCATGGCCCCGTGAAAATGATCTCATGGCCATTGTCGATGTTCTCAAACGTGCATTCTGAAAGTGCGTATCGCATGTCTGCTCCCTTTTTTGAGGTTTCTTACACCGATCTAGGGTACAATTCAATTAGTCTCACTGAGACTTGAGACAGGCAAGACCGTGACCGCATCAGTGAGTCTGCCTGCCTTCCACTTCGCCAGAACCGCAGCAGCACGTTCCTTGACGCTGCCACTGGACTTTGGCTTGGAAGCCTGCTCGCCTGCCAAGCAAGGCATCATCATGCCCATAGAACGCAATTTCTGAACCCTACCGGCCACCGTATCTTGATCGAGGCCAATACGGGCGGCAAATGCCTCCTGAGTCTCACTCTCAGCCCAAGCATGAAGATACGCCCGAACAAAACTGCCCTTGTCCCACTTGCTCGACTGTGCCATGATTTTTGCTCCTTTTTGAATTTTATCCACACCCTTCTAGGGTACAATTATTTTAATTCTTCTCTCTACAGGCATATTTTTGATTTTCATTTGTTTTCCAATTCTTTTGTTGTTAAGATTGTGATTTGAGTTTCAGATTCATCATCATTAGGGTCGTCAGATTCACACAATAAAAAGATTGAAGAACCTGATACTTTTACTTCTCGATTAAGACCTTCATTGAAACTTAGAGAATATTCTGATCCTCCGTCATCCATCCACGAAAGAAAGAGGAATTCGTTTTCATCATCACCAGTTAATTCTGATACTACTGGATAAGTTACTACATCATCGTCAATTACCACTGCACTGGCACTATCAAGAATCTGACATGCTTCTTTTAATGTGATTGTTTTCACAGTTCCTCCAGATTTATTAACTGCATCATCACAATCCACTACGAATGTTCCATCTACTGAAATGCAAGTAACGTCTGGCATAAACGTGACCAGTTCTCCATTTTTAATTTTAGCGGCATTATAACCACTGGTATTCTCGTCAAGTTTCATATACAAATCTGACACTTTGCCTGAGAAGAGCGTGGTGTATTCCCTAAAAATATTCCCATTGGCAATATCTTGAAAATCCACCGAACCCATCTTATATGCTTTAGGTTTTTTGATTTTCATCTTAGTTAGTCCTTGTGTAAAATCCTGTTACCTTGGAAACATTTTCGTTGCCATTAAAAGTAACCATACGCCCATCATATACGTTAATAGCCTTATACCCCGGCCCACTACCGTCAAATAGAACTCGCATATAAATGGCACCTTGCCATTCAAGCAATGATCCACTGTCTACATTGCAAATAGATACTTTTTCGCTATTTTGCCAATTTCTAATTTCCATTGTTTTCTTCTCACAGGGGTTGATTTTCATTTAGAAGGAGTCCAAGGAATCTGTAAGTTTCTTGTCAATTGCTGCCCACGTTTCGATAAGAGTGGAAACCAGTTGGTGGTCATTACCCGATTCACCACAATCTGACTGTACCACAAAAGATCCATCCACCTTAACAACAAGCTCGCTCCTATTAAACTTGTTGGGTACACCAAGGGCTATACTAACTGCATTGGAATTCATACATGACCCGGCATACATTTTCATATAAAGCTTATAATTATAGATGAATGTATCACCGTCATTAAGTGAACTAAACTCTACTTCCTTTTTCACAGGCATATTTTTGATTTTCATTTGTTTTCCAATTCTTTGTGATTTCGATTTCAGTTTCTTTACGGCCACCTAGTAAAAAAATTAGACTTGTCCTGAGGGTTGTTCCTCACCGAAGGCTTTCTTAACTCTTGAGGTAAACACTCAATGCAAATCCCACCTTCACCAAGAATGACAACTACTTCACCTTTGATTCGTATAGACTCAATCAATAAGCATTGACTGCAAAGAAGATCATCTGGGTCATCCCACCAGACCTCATCACCTACACGCAACTTTTGTACATCTTCAAGTTTCATCTGCATTGCGTTCTCCTTGCCCATCTAGGGTACAATTATTTTAATGCCGGTTGACAACCGCCGCCGTAGATCTCGGCCTCTGCCAGCTTTATGGCATGATCTCTGTGGCCACGCTCTTTGTTAAGAAAAGAATTTTTAGCCCCGTGATCGAAATTGTATTCACGGTCATCTGCTGTGTGTTCGCTCGCAAACTTTTTGATGAATTCGGCCAATTCTACAAGTTCCCATTTCTGAACAGGGGTAGGCGTCAGCGATCCCGATGTACAAACAATTTGAATTTTAAGATCACCATCGTCATTTGTAATCTCAAAATCAAGAGAATCAAGACACAAGACAGTCTTTGTTTTAGACATTTCTTATTCCTTTTCTTAAATAACATCCCAACTATTGAGACGTACATGAACATTGTCAAGACTCTTGCCAACACGACGATTAGCACGGTGATTGGCCCGCTTAAGCTCTTTGCGGCCCTTAGCACTGTTCCGGTTTTTCCGGCAGCAACTCCAAGCCTTTTTCCATGAATTCTGCATTGCGTTCTCCTTACCCATCTAGGGTACAATTAATTTACACTGGGAGCAACACACCAAGCATCTTCTTTCTTGACGCCTTCAATTTGATCAGCAATAACAGCAGATGTCGCAGCCATAAGCAGGTTATAGGCTTCCTGCGAAATCTCTTTCCTATCCATCATACCAGACAAATACACCGCAGCACACATAGCTTTAACAACCTGCTCTTTAATCGCATCTTTGCTCATTTTGCGTAACTCCTTGAAAATAAAGGACTTAGGTCAACAGAGGTTTTCCTCGCAGACGTAAGTCCTTACAAGCAAAAGACTTGCGTCGATTATGCGCATCTTCAGGATAATTACACATATTTTTTGATTTAATGCCGACGTGCTGGGGGAGATTTTTACTCCCCCAGCACCCCAGCAATCAGTCAGGCAGCACGGTAAGCTGCGAGTGCGGCCTTAGCCCGCTCCAGCACCGGCACCCGACCAGTCTCACCCTCCAGCATCGGGATGTCAAGCCCCTCGCTGCGGAACTTCATCACCCGCTGGTACACCGTCAGGGGAGCAACACCCAGACGAGCAGCAAACTCGTCACGGGTCAGACCGGCGTCCACCGCACCCATGTAGGCGGCGATGAACGTCTCGACGTTGATCCGACTCTTCACGACCTTGACCTTCTTCGCCGCAACCTTCTTAGCAGTCTTCTTAGCCATTTTAGCATTTCCTTGAAAAAGAGTTAATCGATCCACAACCTTACACCCATCTAGGGTACAATTTTTTTAAACTGTTCTCTCGAAAGACGAGTCACAGCCTAAAAGATTCAATTGACGAGACAAATTTACGCCTGTCCAATACTCAACATTGTTGAGTATCTGCTGCCGATCTGACACCCTACAGCAAAAATTTCTAGCCTCATAAGGAGACATAAACTGCTTGGTTCCAAACATCTTATCAGTTGTCGGTAGAGTCTCAATCCCACCACGATGCATAGTTTTAATAACTTCATCATATTTATCAGTGGGAATTGATTTGAGCGTCAACGTACCTGCACAGCCTGAATGCCGAGGATGAAATTTGGCACCTTGGCCAGCAACGTATGTTGCACTGTTTTGGACGACAGGGTCATAAGGCCCGCCGACTGATTTAGTTGGCTCAAACGGAAGTCCATTAGATTCCACTGCATCTTCCAAAGTCTTAACCAACTGATTATACAGAGGTTTAAAACTAATGTCATGGGCTGCTCGCCGTGCTACATCATTCATAATAGCAAGCAACTCCAGAACACTAACCGTAATAGTCAATTGCCTTTTGTTAGGAAAAGCTTTAGATGTTACCACAGGAACCTCCCTCTGAAGCCTAGCCTCAGTACGACAAAGATAATCCAATACGAGATTCGGTGAGCCACTCTCTAATGATTTGTCATATCCCGAATGACAATCCGCCTCAAACAAAGGTGTGTGATGGAAAGTTTCATACATGTTTCTAGCAACGTCCACAACCTCTTGACCAAACTTTCTTACCGCATCTGCTTTGTTCATTTTTTCTCTCCTGAACATCTAGGGTACAATTTTTTTATTCTTCGTTGATCGCTTCGTCAACCATGTCTTGAACACGATTGTTCACAACACTCCAATCAAAGCTCATCACAAGAGAAACAATATCAGGCCAATCAGGATCATCATTCTCCAAATCAAAATCTGATGGAGTCCAATGACTCTGAATAATATCAGTCACACCAGCCTGTTGATCAGCTTGCAACAATCGAATCGCTTCATCAATCTTCATATCATCACCTCAAAAAAAGGCTTCAATCCAACGTCCTTTAATAAAAAAGCCCCCTCCCTCCCCCATGATTGAGGGAGAGAGGGGCTCAAATCAGCTTGCCTTGCGGAAAGCTGCCAGTGCGGCCTTAGCACGCTCCAGAACCGGAACCCGACCACTCTCGCCCTCAAGGTGAGGGATGTCGAGTCCGTCATTGCGGAGCTTCGTCACCCGCTGATACACCGTCAGCGACTGAACCCCAATCGAGTTCGCAAACTCGTCACGGGTCAGACCGTCCTCAACTGCCTGCATATAGGCACCAACGAAGTCCTCAACCGAAATCCGACTCTTCTTATCGCTCATAGCAAAATTCCTCTTTCTTAGAACCACCGAACCTTGAAGCCAACAACAGCGTTGACTCCGAATCTCACCCCCATCTAGGGTACAATTTTTTTAACCAGACTAGACGTTGACGGTTGACGAAGGATGAAACTGAAACTCCTTGAAGTCGCTTTCGAGCGAATTCAACTCCATTGCCTTGGCATCCTCGTCTGCAATGAAAAACTGGTGATTCCTGACATGTGCGAATGTCAGACCAATCTCCCCAGCAATTTTCTCCAACTCCTCCGCAGCAACCCGACCCCAACTATCATCATAATTGACCAACACGATGCCCTCAGCCTTCAAACGCCGCAACACCTTCTTAGTCAACCTAGTGCTATTTTCAGGAATCTCATAGCCGCAAACAGAAATCAACTTCATTTTTCTGATCCTTTAAGTTTGAGCCTCGAACCCCCATCTAGGGTACAATTTTTTTAACTCAATATTCTTCTGGGAACAAAACCGTTGTGACGCTGCGGTCTGCCTCCGTCACCACCCACAACTTCTTACCATCTACAGTATAAGAAGACAAGAGAAGCTCTCCGTGCAACCTTGCAGAATCGTTAGCCAATTTGACCTCTTCACAAACGTCGCCCCAGTCTCCACTCTCATGTCGGCCCAAAATCTTATCGATCTTATCCAACCTATCAGCCCCACCCTCTGCTATCCAAACTGACACACCACTCGTTGAAACTAGCATGTTTGTTCTCCTGCCGTTCTAGGGTACAATTATTTTAAACTGAATCCGGCCCATCACCAACAACTCCTCTACCCCATATACCCCATTCTTCCCACAACTCTCACATTCATTAAAAAGAATAAGCTGACGAGCATCTGGCTCTATATTAGATGCCTCTTCGCCACAATGAATACATAAACCATTATTGTTCTCAACATGATCAGAATACTCATCTTCCAACATCTCAAAAAAGACAGTTTTTCCACTCCCAATCATCTTCATAAACCCAACCCTCCAAAAAAAGAAAAAAGGCCAGCCCCCTCTAGGGTACAATTATTTTAAGCTAGGATAGAATTTAGTTAATTATGTTGTGATTTTTTTAACAAACAAAAATTCAAACTCATGTTGATATTTTTGTTATTATCAAGATATAAGCCAAAAATAGCATGTTACTATGCGGCAAATATAATCAATTTAATTTCATTGTTCCTTGAAAATCATGACTTATCTGCAACTTTACTCCCGCAAGTTCTTCAAAATCAGCTATTTTATCTTCATCTATACCAATCACAACATCTACCGTATTACCACTATTTTGTTTTCTTGTGTATTGCTGAAGTCCTAAATGGAACGAAGAATGCAATACAGATTTTGTCATAAAAATAGCATATAACATGTTGCTCATGTTTTTATCGCTAATCGATATACTAGTCAATCGGTATACCAATTTACTATTCATTGATTCTGCTCCAACACTTCATAGTAATAACCCCTAGAACTTAAACAAGAATAAACATAACCAGCAGCATTGTTCACACTTATACCATCCTCGTAACAATCAAATATCAAATGATTCATACCTAAAGAATCACGTACATGATCAGGCTTAGTCCTATCAAATATAGAGTTTATATCCCTTTCACAAAACTCATCCATGAAATATCGCTCAACCTTCTCCTTATACTCAATTAAAGTTGATAACTCATCGTTTTCTCTATATTCTACCAACCTCTGACTCAAATTAGTGTAATGCAAACATCTCATATGTTGTTCCTCCAATTCTATATTAGCAATTACAGTTTTTAAGCCCCATTAGTAGTTGAAGAATTTAAGCGATTGATGGCTGTACCCCTAAATGCTTTATCACAGATTCAGCTATTTCAACAGTTAATCCCCTAGACTCATCTGTCCTAAAGAAATTGTCGCCAAACCCAATCCCTGCCTCCTTCATGTCATCAAGTATAGCAAACTTCAACACAGCTTTGCCAACCATCCACTCCCTTATCTCCTCATTCCTTGATGACAAATAAGGCGTCACTCCTATCAATGACATATTATACTCATAAAGAGCATTTTTTACAAGATTAAGATCCTTGTCGCAAAGACGCCATGTACTACTCAATACTATCTCTGCTCCTGTTGCCTTCACAATATCAGAAAGCAAACTTACCAAAACAGGATCAATAAAGTCAAAACCAGACCTATACACCGTTTTTACACTATTCAACACACCATCTATATCAAGAAATATAACCTTCACAAACACCTCCTTATAAAAACAATTATTTATACCTACAAAACAGCTCAGAATACTCTACACCACATATCATCAAAAAACAAGTGGAATACTCTACAACTGTGAGCTAATATACTCAAAGTAATTTTTTACAGAACTATCATCTGGATCTTTAATACCATGTAATATCATCATGTTGTGCATCTTTTCTGGCAGTTTACCTTTGATTACTTCTCTGGAATATAACCAAACAATAAAAGAGTCAGGCATAATGATATCCTCGGCTTCTATCCATCTTCTTTTAATCACATCCTTCGCATAGAGATATGAGTAAAAAGGACTAGTAAGTATAATGTCTTCTAGTTTTGGTGACCTCTTAACTACGAGAGCTTTATTGTAAGCATTACGAGCCGGCCAATTCCATGACCTCCATTGATAATCATTGATACTCATTTGAGATATGCTCCAATAGATCAGAATACTCTACGACCAAAATGCTGTAGGATTCTCAAGAAAACTCAAATAACGGAGTCTTTTCTTTTTTCAGTTGGATATAGAGGGTTTCGGCATAAGTCACAACCTCTTCCCAAGTCTTCTTCTCTGTAGGATTCTCAAGAAAACTAAAATAACGGAGTACGTGAAAATCATTTGGGTCTTTTATACCATGCAATATCATCATGTTGTGCATTTTATCTGGCAACTTATCGCCAATTACATCCACAGCATAACGAAAAGAACTCATCGGATCAGTCATAATGAAATCCTCAGCTTCTATCCATCTGCCCTTAATCACATCTATCGCATATCCATACATACAATAAGCTTCAGTAATAGGCAATCTACCGTTTCGGATCAAATTTCGATTGCAGAATTCTATCTTAGCATTTAATGATTTACGGTAAGCTTCGTATGAAATAAAACTACTATTCATTACACATCCTCGAAGAAAGCGAAACAGCAAAAAATAGATCAGAATACTCTACGACCAAAATGCTGTAGGATGTAACTCATCTAACGCCTCCTGTGCCTGTATGACATTTCCATTAGCAATATTTTCAAGAAGCCTAAAATAATACCTTGCATGCCATAAGGGCCTTGCATGTCTATTTGGATCGTCAATAGCATGCAATATCATCATGTTATGCATTTTTTCTGGCAACTTACCTCTGACTATTTGAAATGCATAAAGATAACTATACATCGGATCAGTCATAATGACATCCTCAGCCTCTATCCATCTGCCCTTAATCACATCTAAAGCATAATGATAGGAAAACATAACACTGGTAAGAATGCAAGCCTCAACCTCTGGAAGCCTCTTGCCAGCATTTAATGCTTTATGATAACAATGATTTGGATTCACTGCAACATGTCCTTTATTTCATGTGTTAAGTTTATTGAGAATTGTGCTGATTGGCGGAGTATAGCATACGTTGCTACAATCGGCCAGCATTCTCAACAGCTCATCAGGATTCTCAATAAACTTGAAATAAGATATCACATGACCATTTTCTGGGTCTTCAATACCATGTAATATCATCATGTTATGCATCTTTTCCGACACTTTGCCTTTGATTAACCTCATGGCATACAAACAGACAACCAAAGGATCGATCATGATGATATCTTCTGCTTCAATCCATCTGTCCTTGATTACATCCGTTGCATACGCATATGAGTAAAAAGGACTAGTAAGTATAATACCTTCTAGTTCCGGTAACCTCTCGCCAGCATCGGAAGCTTTACAGTACGCTTCATATGCTGGCCCCGTACCCATTCCATCATGTATTCCATCAATAATCATAATCGATACCCTTAGTGAGTTATCATATTTTCATAGTGACCACCGCCAACACGACTCCGCAAGCCAGGGCGGATGGGAAGTTGTGACGGAATTCTCAATAAACTTGAAATAATATATCACATTAGGTTTTTCTGGATCTTCAATACCATGCAATATCATCATATTGTGCATCTTATCTGGCAACTTGCCTTTGATTACATTTACGGCGTACAAATAACCACCAACCGGATCAAGCACAATGATATCTTCTGCTTCAATCCATCTGTCCTTAATCACATCAACCGCATAAAAGTAAGAATAAAATGAACTAGTAAGAATGATATGTTCTAGTTCCGGTAACCTTCTACCAGCTATTTTTGCTTTTTTATAGGCAAAATGGGCAGCCTGCTCGAATGGCCTGATTGTCATATTCTGTTCCCCAACTGATCATATGCTGGCCCCGTACCCATTCCATCATGTATTCCATCAATAATCATAATCGATACCCTTAGTGTGAGTTATCATATTTTCATAGTGACCACCGCCAACACGACTCCGAATAAATGGTGAATGCAACTAGCTCAGGATAGGAAGTTGTGACGGGATTCTCAATAAACTTGAAATAAGATATCACATGACTATTTGATGGATCTTCAATACCATGCAATATCATCATATTGTGCATTTTATCTGGTAACTTGCCTTTGATTAAATTTACGGCGTACAAATAACTACCAACCGGATCAAGCATAATGATATCCTCAGCTTCAATCCATCTGTCTTTGATTACATCCATTGCATAAAAGTAAGAATAAAATAAACTAGTAAGAATGATATGTTCTAGTTCTGGTAATCTTTTACCAGCTCTTCTTGCTTTTTTATAGGCAAGATTGGCAGACGGCGGAAATTCCTCTGTTGTCATATTCTGTTCCCCAACTGAATTGTTCGTTCATACTCTACCCTAGCAATAATCGGCATTTTCGTATCCTTCAACACCTTCGGTGACTCCTTCGAGATTGTAGGTGTGACCGAATAGTGTAACTTCTTTTGGCCAGTCATCAATTTCTATATCACGCTCCAAACAAGAACGGAGTTTGCCACTGATTAATCGTTTACCAGCAAGCTCAAATCCTGCTACGAAATGTTTCAAATGTTCTTCCATTAATCGACATCCTTAGTGCATAATGATAATTTATATTTTCCACCTTGTAAAACCCAGCCCATTATAGGGTACAATTCTTTTAAGTGGAATCCTTTCACAGCCCCTATTGAGCGATTCTAGGGGGGTATAAAATAAAGGGAAAAGATTCCATCTTTTTAATGAAAGCCTCTAGGATCGATCAATAGGGGGCTTAACGGGCAATAGGGGAGGGGTTAGACCGCCCCTGAGCGGTTCTTGGGATTAGTATATGATGACACATATTTTTTATTTATTTTTTTAATATTATCTTTTCCCATGATTTTTTCTTGATTTTGCCAATATTTGTTAATTTACTGATTTAAAATATCGTTTTGCACACCAATTATCTGGATCTTTAATAGCGTGTAATATCATCATGTTGTGCATCTTGTATGGTAATTTGCCTCCAATGACAAATAAAGAATAACAGCAGGAATAGTACACATGAGTCATAATAATATCTTCAGCTTCTATCCATCTATCTTTTATTACATTTTGGGCATAACGATAAGAAAAACATGAATCGGTCATGATAATATCTTCTAGTTCTGGCAATCGTTTACCAGCTTCTAATGATTTTCTGTATGCTTGGTGTGGAGTCATTTGATAAACTCAAAATAAGATTTTATATACCAATCATCTGGATCTTTAATAGCGTGTAGTATCATCATGTTGTGCATTTTTTGTGGTAGTTTACCTTTGATTATGTCTACGGCATAAAAGTAGCAATAATATGGCGGGCGAGCATGATTATTCATGATAAAATCTTCAGCTTCGATCCATCGGCCTTTAATTATATCTCTTGCATAACAGCACGAAAACCATGAATCAGTCAAAACTATATCTTCAATTTCCGGTAATCTTTTACCAGCATCATATGCTATGTAGTATGCTTCTTGTGGCGTCATTTGATATACTCAAAATAAGCTTCTACATAAATATCTGCATCTTTAATAGCGTATAAAATCATCATATTGTGCATCTTTTCTGGTAGTTTGCCTTCGATTATGTTTATGGCGTAATAGTAGGCAGTATATGAATCAGTCATAATAATATCTTCAGCTTCGACCCATCTTCCTTTGATTACGTTTAAAGCATAACGGTATGAATACCGTAAGCAAGTCAAAATAATATCTTCTAATTCTGGTAATTGTTTACCAGCACCATATGCTTTCCAATATGCTTTTTCCGGTGTCATTTGATAAACTCAAAATATTCTTTTACCCAAATATCATTTGGATTTTTAATAGCGTGTAATATCATCATGTTGTGCATTTTTTCTGGTAGTTTACCTTCGATTACGTTAACGGCGTAATAAGAGGAGTAAATTGAATCGTTCATAATAATGTCTTCTGCTTCTATCCATCGGCCTTTGACTACGTTTAAGGCATAACGGTATGAATACCATGAATCATTCAGAACAATATGTTCAAGTTCTGGTAACCTTTTGCCAGCTTCATGTGCTTTGTAGAATGCTTGTAGTGGCGTCATTTGATTAGCTCTGGTAGCTTACCTTTTATTATGAATTCGGCATATTGGAGGCAACAGAGTGGATTAGTCATTACTACATCTTCTACTTCTGGTAAGGGTTTACCAGCATCATATGCTTTGTAGTAAGCTTGTTCTGCTTTGAGGTCTACTTTATATGTTGTCATTGATAAAATCAAAATACCATCTTGGATAATCACGGTGAGGCGAAGGATCTGGTTCTTTAATAGCGTGTAGTAGCATCATGTTGTGCATTTTGTCTGGTAGTTTGCCTTTGATTACTTGTCTGGCGTAACGGTACGACTCATACGAACTAGTCATGATAATATCTTCTAGTTCTGGTAATCGTTTACCAGTATCATATGCTTCTAGATATGCTTGGTATGGTGTCATTTGATTAGCTCGAAATATAGTTTTGCCCAATAATCATCTGGATCTTTAATAGCGTGTAGTATCATCATATTGTGCATTTTTTCTGGTAGTTTGCCTTTGATTATGTTAACGGAATACAAACATGTATATCCGACATTAGTCATAATGATATCTTCTAGTTCTTCTGGCAATCTTTTTTTGGCATTTTTTGCTTTGCAGTATGCTGCGTATGGT
>Ga0304729_1000122_pt1 | contig 50858 bp, 74 predicted proteins | sample C_131016_MF_Meta_FD_190475 | JGI IMG/M metagenome (GOLD analysis project Ga0304729, IMG submission 190475) | Freshwater microbial communities from Lake Croche, Canada to study carbon cycling - C_131016_MF_MetaG (v2) (version 2) | ecosystem: Environmental > Aquatic > Freshwater > Lake | place... | reverse complement strand
AACCGTGGTGGTGGTAGTGGCGGTAGTGGCGGGGGTGCTGGCAGTGATAACTCAGGTTCAGGTAATGGTATCGGTGCTGGTGGAAATTATAATGGACCCGGTTCTATTTTTGGCGGTTATGGAGGGTATGGTGGAGGTGGATCCAGCAGCTCCCAGGGCGCAGGCGGCGGAGCCGGTGGGGCCGCAGTGGGTAACACCCCTGGTCCTGGGCTTTATGTTAATATAGCTGACGGTTCATCATATTCAGGAACTTTTGCTGCAGGAGGCGTTGGAGGTAGTGCTGTATCAACCTACGGTAGTAATACGGGCAACGGTGCAGGTGGAGGTTGGGGTACATATTATGGCGGTGAAGGTACTTGGAGCGCTGACGGTGTTGCTATATTCTGGTGGCCAGCAATATATAATCATCCATTTACTATCACAGGCAATTACACAACTAGTATAGAAAACGGATACAGAATATATAAGTTTACCCCAAACTTTGCTGCTGTTGGTAGCGCCTCAATGTTTTTTTAGTATCAAGATCTTTGACATTGTTATCATTTAGTGTATAATTAATAGCATATATGAAACTTGCTATTATAGATATTATTGGCATACCCTATGATGGTAATACCATAGACAATCAAGGATTGGGAGGCAGCGAAAGTGCTGTAACACTCATGGCCTATGAATTGGCCCAAATTGGATTTGATGTGACAGTGTTTAATAACTGCAATACAGATCATGCTCATCCTGGAAATTATCAAGGTGTTGAATATCGTACACTTGATGAATTAGCCAACGATTATATTTTTGATATTGTTATAAGCTCAAGAACTGTAATACCATTTACTGATCCTAAAGACTACGAAAAGTTAGGCGATGGTAGAGCATATCCATTCCACAGTATGAACTTGTATGATAGAATACTATCCAAGGCTACCATGCGTATACTTTGGATGCATGATACATTTTGTCTCGGTGATAATATCATTGAAGAACTTGTGGTAGCAGATCGCATCACTGATATATTCACACTCAGCGATTTTCACTTAACCTACGTGGCTAACTGCCATCACGGACGTAGACGTAATTTTGAAGTACTTAAACGTAAGATGTTTATTACACGTAATGGTGCTCGTAATTATAGAAAAGAAGTTGACATTGGTGCTAAAGATCATAACTTGTTTGTCTATAACGCCAGTGTGACTAAAGGTATGATCCCATTAGTGAATCATATTTGGCCCAAGGTTAAAGCAATGATACCCAGTGCTAGATTAAAAATCATAGGCGGATATTATAGATTTAGTCAAGCATCGGAACCTGATCAACAGGAAAAAGATTGGCGCATTATGGCGGCCGATCCACGTAACTTAGAATTAGGTATAGAATACACAGGAGTTATTCCTCAACGAGAAATTGCTGATATACTTACATCAGCAAGTTTTATGATCTACCCTGCTGCGTTTCCTGAAACATTTGGTATATCATCACTGGAAAGTTTACTCTACAATACTCCTATACTTACTTGTAGATTTGGCGCATTGGAAGAAATTGCTCTAGAAGGTGCTTGTTATCATATTGACTATGCTATAGAACCTAACGGCTTGTTCCCTGATATCAATAGTGAAGAACAAATTAATAAATTTGTAAAGATGACTATACAAGCCTATCATAATAGATATCTACATCAACAAAAACAATACTACTGTAATATTGTTAAAGATGTAGCAGGATGGGATAGTGTTGCTCTACAGTGGAAACAATTAATGGCGCAGCGGCTGGGCAAATATCTATCTAAAGATGGATACCGTCGCGTATCAAAGATTAATCACAAAGTACATAAGATATGGAATCGCAGGTTTACTAACACTATCGAATTAGAACATTATAAATCAGGCAATGAACAAAAGATAGTAGTTGTTAGTCCTTTTTATAATTGTGCTGAGTATATTTCTCGTTGTATAACCAGTGTGGCTGTACAGGACTACGATAACTATGAACATATCTTAATTGATGATGCTAGTACAGATAATACTGTACAGGTTATTATAGAAACATTGAAAACATTACCAGAAGATATTAGAAGTAAGTTCACTGTTATCTCTAATAAAGAAAACTTAGGCGCAGTTAGAAATCAAATACAAAACATTAGATCAATGGTCGCAGATGATACCATTGTTATGTTGTTAGACGGAGATGACAGTCTTATTAATGATAATACAGTATTCTCTTATTACAATTCTATCTATGACGGTACCACTGAATTTACCTATGGTAGTTGCTGGAGCATGGTTGATAACATTCCACTGATCAGTCAACCTTATCCTGAAGCAGTTAAACAAAATAAATCCTATAGAGATCATCATTTTAACTGGATATTACCTTATACACATTTAAGAACATTTAAAAAGTCATTGTTAAACAATATCAATGATAGTTCATTTAAAGATAGTAATGGTAATTGGTACAAAGCCGGTGGCGATGGTAGCGTATTTTACGCATTAATAGAACAAGCAGATCCTAACCAGGTAAAATGCTTACAAGATATTGTATATAATTATAATGATGCAAGTCCTTTAAATGATTATAAGGTTAATGCAGTAGAACAAAATAAAAATGCACATGAGATAGTACAGAAAATGATTCAACCTAAAAAAAAGATACTTATAGCAATACCCACAGCTAAAAATATTGAGCCAGATACTTTTAAAAGTATCTACGATCTTATCATACCAGACGGTTATGAAACAATGTTTCAATTTTTCTATGGATATAACATAGATCAAGTACGCAATTTAATTGCAGATTGGGTGGTACATGGATTTGATTATCTACTTGCGGTAGATAGTGATATTGCATTTGCACCTGATACATTGGCAAGAATGTTATCACATGATAAAGATGTTGTTAGCGGTATATACATACAACGTAAACCTGGAGAACATATTATAGAAATATACGAACATACTCCCACAGGTGGTATGATTAATATGCCTTATGGAAAATTAAAAGGTAGGCCCTTAACACAAGTTGCAGGATGTGGATTTGGCTGTGCGTTGATCAAGGGAGAAGTATTTAGAAAAATAGGATATCCTCAATTTAAATACCATAGTGCTATAAGCATCAATGATACTGTATCCGAAGATGTAGATTTCTGTAGAAAGGCAGGAGAAAACGGATTTACTATTTGGGCAGATCCTGGAATATTATGTAGACATATTGGAAGTTTTACATTCAACGTTGATCAGAATACACCTGTGATAGAAACAAATGGTACTATTGTTGATATTAAACAATTTCTAAGAGAGCTACGTGATCCATATCCATTCCCTCCAGCACACATCGAATACCTTGATAAACTAAAAGAAGGTGGCGTACAACCTAAGGTCATCTATGACATTGGTGCATGTGTATTGCATTGGACAGATAGAGTTAGAAATATATGGCCTGAAGCAGAAGTTGTAGCATTTGAAGCAGCAGATGTACACGAGTTCTTATATCAGGAAGCTGGTGTAAAATACTTCATTGGTGTACTCAGCAATGAAAGCGGCAAAGAAGTAGACTTCTATCAAAACAATGAAGCACCTGGCGGCAATAGCTATTACAGAGAAAATCCTGATATTCAACCAGCAGCAGCAACTCTGTACAGTGACAAATATGTAAGAAAACTTAAAACTATTACACTCGATGCAGTGGTTAGCCTTAATAAATATCCACCACCTGATCTAATTAAAATGGATGTGCAAGGCGCAGAAATGGATGTACTTAAAGGCGCACAGGAAACTATTAAAACTGCCAAACACATTATATTAGAATTACAGATAGTAGAGTACAATAAAGGTGCTCCACTAAAAGATACTGTAATCGCTTATATGGATTCATTGGGCTATGATTGTCTAGGACTGTTTAGCAATAATGGCCCAGATGGCGATTATCATTTCGTGCGTAGATAATATAAATATTAGTAGTTAACCAAGGACTATTATGAAAAAACTACTAACTATTGCTCTGCTATTCGTAGCAGGGTTAGCCCAAGCCTGGGACCAACGTGCCCTAAATCCAGTACAAACCTGTGCTGTACACAGCCCATACGGATTTGCTTCTACACAGCGTACAGCACAGCCTATCTGCCGTGAAGCATATTTGGTTGCCTATGACGCTCCTGTAAAGATTCCTGTGTATGTAGCATACACATTATTACCGCAAAATGCTCTAGGATGCTTTCCACGTACCAATGCATTTGTGGCAGATCAAAGTGTACCAGGTGGTGCTCGCCCAGATGACTATGCTGGTACAGGCTACGACAAAGGACATGCAAGTCCAGACGGTGATCTAAGTTGGAGCCAACAGGTAGAATACGAAAGTTTCTTAATGACTAATATGTATCCACAGCATGGATCATTAAACAGAGGAATTTGGAAACTATTAGAAACTAGTGTACGTGGTTGGGCAGTACAACGCAATCAACCATACACTATCTATGTAGGTGCTTTCTACGGACAAGGTGATGAGTTTATCGGTAATGGTGTTATTGTACCGCACGGATATTATAAGATTGTAATTAATAATGCCACTAAAGAAGTAGCAGGCTGGAGATTCCCACATACAAAGCCATATGTTAACCTAGGCAACGACTTAACTAAGTTCCGTCAACCAATTGCTAACATTATGCAAGAAGCCGGCGTTAAGTATGCTTTCCCAGCAGGTGCAATTGAACTAGCACCGGGTGCTGAATGGCCTGTAGATTTTGGATCGTTGACCAAAGCCAAACGTGCTAAATGCGGTGCAAATGCCACAGAATAACCCTAATGATTATCCGGTATACCCGGAGGACGATGGCACGGATAGACCCCGTAATCCATATAGTCCAGTATAGATCTCACCTTAGGGACCGTTGTCGTCACGGGGGCAGGCTTGCTTGCCCGGGCGTCCGCGCAATTGAACTTCCTCGCGTAGTAGGAGCCGGATAAAGTCACCGGCACTAAATACATATTATGAAGATACAAGATCTATTATTTGAGGGCAAGGAATCTCGAGCAACATTCGTTGATATGTTTAAAAAGTTTCTTCCCTTGGCCATGGAGATCTTAGAGATTGATAGACTACCTAAGATGGACTTTGAACCTGAAGTAAAATCAGGTAGTCAACCAAGTTTTGGTATGTATAACAACGAAGATAAAATTTTACACGTTGCTATACTGAATCGTCATCCCGTGGATATACTTAGAACTGTAGCACACGAACTTGTACATTATAGACAAGATATCAGAAATGAACTCAATGATGAAAGTGGTGCCACTGGTAGTCCTGAAGAAAATCAAGCACATGAAATTGCCGGTGTTATAATGAGAAACTTCAACAAGCAATATCCTGAGTTCTTAAAAAGCCGCCCAATCTAATCAGTTGTAAAAAAGCCCCGATCTAATGCCGGGGCTCCTGGACTACGTCCTATATATTTTTTAGTATTATTTTTTAGATGTAGTACTACCAGCATTGACAAATGAATACATTTTTTCTGCTGTCTCAAGAACTTTATCAAGTCCTGGAAACTCTGGCATATCTACTCGAGTAACTACTTGACCAGTCTTTTCATCACGCTGAACTGACATTTCCCAGCCACGAAACTTGCTGTGATATTCTTCACTGACAAGACCTTTGGCCATATCTAAAATGTCTGTACGGATTTCATAACCATTCTTGTTGAATTTAACTTCAGGTGCTTTAATTGTTGACATAATTTTCTCCTTGTGTGTGTATGTCTTAGGCAGTAGCACGTTTGCTACGTGTAGCCTTAGCCTGGGCTACTTCTTCATTCTTAGGAAACCATTTATTAGTAATAGAGTCTACAGAATACTTGGCGATGTCAGTGAAGTTGTGTGCTAACATTTTAGCAAATTCAGTCTGAGCATCGATGTATTCGTGTGCGGCCTTGTTCAGCGTAGGATCTGTAATGATCTTATCTGTTAGGCCTCGCTTGGTTTGTTGGAAAGCATCAATATGTGCTTCAAGTGTTAGATACGGTGCGAATAGTTTATTAAACATTTTTATTTCCTTGTGTATGTGTGTAAGCAGTAATTGTACTGCATTGTTATTTATATTGCAACTGTTATGAACATTTTTTCTTAAAACGTTCAGGATAATTTAATCTCTCCCACTCTTCATTAGAAACAGGCCACCAGTTGGTCAATGTTTCTTTGACAAAGTGTATGACCATAAGTGATATCATAAACAAAAAGTGTAGGGTAAAAATTTCTTCGATGTTCATATCCACCCCTTAAATTCTTTCATTGACATGATTCGTTGAGCACCTGCATGATCGCCCTTGTGTGCTAGATGTGTAGCAGCACGTACACGGCCTACTTCACCTAAAAAATTGTAGATTGCTTTTAGTACTCTCATGATTACCATCCTCTATGATTTACTTGACTTAGATCAAACTGACGAGTTAATCTATCAACATCACCTACGCTCTGTGGTGAATTACGCATAATGTATGCTTCTAATGCTGTTCCATAAGTTTGTGGCTTATCAAAATTCTGAAACATCTTGTGGAAGTATTCAGCTAATCGGTTTAACATATTTTCTCCTTGTTGTTAAAATATTGTAGAGACTCAGTAGTTCTACTAATATACTTATCTATTTTATGCTGCAACTGCACAATTTCGCAAGACTTTATTTTTCCAAACATATGTGCTACAATCTACTAAATATCATATAACAAGGATGACATCTTGAAACGAACAACACGTAGCCTATTAGAAGAACTCAATTCCATAACGGAAAAGAAGAACAGTGAGGCCATCATAGAAGCCAGGGCTACTCATGTAATTGATAGCGCTATTAACCTATTAACTCTAATCAGAGAAAATTTCTCTACCGAAGATGCCTATGAGTTAGAACGTAGACTAATTAACAGCATCAAAGGCAGCGATCCTAGCAAGTTTACACGCAGTATACGTAGACTTAGAGATAACAAAGAAGTTGCCAAACATCTAAAAGTCATCGACGGTGATGTTAAAAACGACGATTAAGCGTCTGGTTATATAAGTTTTTTTCAAAACTGATAAATAAAAGCATACAAAGTTTCATAGGGAAACTTAAAAAAAATAAGATTAGGAGATTTAAAAATGGCTTCATTAGATAGAAAACACGGCGCTGTAGCAGCCGGTGCATTTTACGGTTATTCCCCACTAGTAATTAAGATTACTGATTCCGATTCTGCTGCTTTCACAGCAGATACAGTTAGCGGCACTACTGGTGCAATCACTAAAGGTGGTTATACTAAAGCTGTTGAGGCTGTAGAATCATTGGGCAGCATTGTATGGCTTGGCGCTCGTACAGATGCTCATTACTTCACATGTATCGTTGATGGCCCTAGCTTCAATGCTGGTGCTGGTGCAACTACTTCCGGTGCATATGGTGCATTGAAGGATGCGGTTGTTCTAGCAGGTATTACTACAGTTGACAAATTAACTGTAAATACTTATACAACACTTACAAACGCAGGCACATTCTCTGCTTAATACTAAGTAGACATATTGAAAGGGGATTATTATCCCCTTTCTTTTTGACCAAAACTGATAAATAAAAGCATACAAAGTTTCATAGGGAAACTTAAAAAACAAGATCAGGAGAAAATATAATGGCAACATTAACAAAAAAGAATGAAACGATCGTAGCACCGTTTTATAAGAATGGTGTAAGTCTACAGTGGTTCACACTAACATTTCCAAGCACAGTGGCTGCTAAATTAGACACAGACTATACAAACTATCCAAGTACTCCACGTAGCCCTGTTGTAGTTGCGTTTGACGCAATTGCTCAAGCTGCTAGCATTGAGATTTTTGGTACAGTACAAAATCTAAGCATTGGTGGTGTTGGACGTGATATGCGTTTCGCAGTAGCCGCAGCTGGTGGCGACTTTGGTACAGCTAAGTGGGATGGTACAGACAGCGAAGATTTTGCTGCTTACTTGACACGTTTAGTACAGGCTGCCGGTACACATCAAGGTGTGAACTTGGCTAGCTGTGCAGTAGCAGCAATTACACTATAATTTAAAAATTAGTGATATTAAAGGGAGTTTTTAACTCCCTTTTCCTTTGAGTAAACTTGCTAAATATAAACAATCGGAGATATTTATTATGACAGGAATTACAAAAACACATGAAACGTTAATTGCACCAGCATATAAAAATGGTGTTACACTACAGTTTGTAACAATTACATTTCCTAGTGCAGATTTAACTGATAACCTAGGAAGAGTTGCAGGCGTTCAAAGTCCAGTGGTACAAGCATTAGATGCTATTGCTAAGATAGCCAGTATTGAAATCATTGGTACTCCTAGATATTCATCTAGTAACACAACATTATCTATTGCTGTAGCAGCATTAGGTGGTGCATTTGGTACACAAGACTATGACGGTGATGATGATACTGAAACTTTTGCTCTTGCTTGCCAACAAGCTATTGTTGCTATGGCCACTGTTACAGGTGCATTGCAAGGATATGACAATGCTAATACTACTGTAGCAGCAGAGATCCGTGGAGTTGCTCTTTAATATAAATTAAAGAATAAAGAAGGAAGTTTTTTAACTTCCTTTTTTTACGACATAAATATATTATATAGGTATATTATGCAACTAATTGAAATAAAAACACTGGTAGATATTACTAACACAAGAGTATCAAGACCCAATCAAGGTACACAACTTGAAATAGATCAAAATAGAAACTTTACAACATTAAAACAATGTGCAGAACTTAGATCAATTATTTCCTATGATTTCTCACCTGAGAAACAAGTCATAGATGTTAAGGATCTAGGATTTGGTTCTAAGTACAAAGGCAAACAAGCTGTATGGACATTTAGATTTAGCCCTGATAGATCAGGAGCATATGCTAAAGGTGATAACGATATAGGCTGCTTACTTGAAGATGTACATGGTGTACCTGTTGTTGAAAAGTTAACTGAAACGATAAATATCGAGAAGGCTATTTTCGAACTAATAGATAGCGCTTCCAAGAATACCATCATCAAGGCAATCAAAGGCACAATTTAGGCAACATAATAGTTGGAAATTCGTACACCCTAAAGGAGAAACTTGAGATGGCCACATCGGCATTAGCAACCGTTCCAGAACGTGTTAGCGTATTAGAAACAAAAGTTGATAACATTGAAGAAAAGATCGATGATCTTAAAGTAGATGTCAAAGAAATGCATAACTGTCTAGATAAAACTCGTGATAGCATTATGGATCAACTGGAAGTAATGCATAAGGCCAATATTGATCAGCACAGTGAATTAGCAGGTAAGATCAAAGACCTTGAGCAGTTCAAAACAAAATGGGTTTATCTTAGTGCAGGCGCAATAGCAGCATTAGGATGGATTACAGCACATGGCGATACATTATTAAGTATCCTAAAATAAAATGAAAATACAAGAATTACTAGAAGCAGTGCCTTTTGGTTCAAGCACACAACCTATTGCTAAACCCAACATCCCACCAAATCAACCATCTGATCAACCAGGAACAACTCCACCAGTGACTCCGGGACAAACTCCTGCTACTCCTGGACAACAACCTGCTCCTGCTACTGGTACAACACCTGCTCCTGCTACTGGAGCACCTACTACAGCACCAGCACCTAATCCTGCACTACAACAAGGTATGCAAACCACAATGACAGACCTTGATAAGATTGCAGCACAGATCGTAGGTCTAAAACAAAAACAACAACAGATGCAGCAGCAAATGCAGCAACCACCTAGAGTATGAAAATAGGGCAGTTATTATCAGGGATGCATATTGTTCTTACCAATGAAGAACAATCTTTTGTCAATAGACATAAGGATAATGTATCTATTACCAGTTTGGATGAGCACGACCTTTGGTTGGCTCAAAACCTTGTCCGCAAGGGAATTTACTCGATAAGTAATGATAACCGAACAATGGTAAAGAAACTAGATGAAACAACAACTGCCTAATGATGTCTATTCAACAATAGAAAAACTCAGCAAAGACGCTAAATCAAAATTATTACAACAAGGTGTAGTCATGCCTATTAGAAGCAAAGATGGCACCATTAACGTAGGAAACTATGCAATTAAACGAAAAAAAGATGGGTTTTATTGCATTTTAGACTTCGAAAAAGAAGTAATCCTAGACAAAATTAATCTCCCACAAACAGCAGCAGTAATAGCTAATAGACTAGCATTAGGCAAATACATCGATGATGAAGTTGTAGATGCTGATACAAATTATGGATATTCATTGTTTAATGAAGAACTACATACTAAGTTGGCTGACAAGAATATAAAAACTAAAATGATAGATCGTGCTGATGTTATGTATACCAAGGCTAAAATAGATAGGTATAAGAAGGAACAACATCTCAAAACCGTGATGAGAAGTTTTAATAAACTTATGCAATTTAACTAAATAATATTATCAATCTTTCCGGGATTAACTATGAAAACAAGTGATTTTAACTCTCCGCTAACAAGTGCCAAACTCAACGAAAACATGAACAAAATGTTCGGTGTACGAGTTAAGTTGGAAAACTATTCAAGAGAACAACTAGAAGACATGCGTAATAAATTACGTACCCGTGTTTTCCAACAGGAAGGCTCAGCAGGTATCAATGACTTGCTAACCAACGAAACATACCAAAAAGACAAGGCCATGTTGGACTTGCTTAATACAAGGATTAAAGAAATGCTAGGCGAAAATATCAAACAACTACGTGACAAAATGATGGAACTAAGCGAAGGTAAGAAAAAAGACCTAACTGGTGATGGTAAGAAAGACTTTGACGATGTTCAAGTTGCTCGCATGACAGCTGGTGGTGTTCCTAAAAAGAAAGCCATTGCTAAAGCAACTAGTGATAATTTTAAAGAAGGCTCAATGCCAATGAAAAAAGTCAATGGTAAAAGTGTCCCAGCTTTTGCAGCAGATGGCAAAGGTAAAAACGATTTGACAAAATCTTCAAAAGAAAAGAAAGTTGCAGAAGTTAAAATGGCTGATTTGCCAAGTACCCGAGTTCAAGGCAAATCTTATGGCAATCAATCTGATTATAAGAAGCCGCCAGAAGACGAACGTCGCCCAGCAAATACAATGAAATTGAAAGATAAAAAAGGTACTCCAGTTAAGGAAGGCGGTAAGCATCCTAAGGATTGTGATTGCAAAGAGTGCATGGGCATGTATGAAGGCAAGGATGAAGGCAAACCAGGTAAGATGTTTAAAAAGATTGCCAAAGATGCAGGCAAGCGTTATGGTAGTAAAGAAGCTGGTGAACGTGTAGCAGGTAAGATCCGTGCTGACAAGGCCAAGGCTGGTACATTAGAAGAAAGCAACTTCAAACACAATGTACGTTTTGTTAATGAAAGTCTGGCATTCTTACTACAAGAAGATGAAGAAGGTAAAGCCAAGGCTATTACCGCAGCCGGTGATATGGTTAATGATTTTACAAGTTGGATGCAACGTGTTGGTCAATATCAAACTAAAACAATGATTGAATTAGCTGATGCAATTAAAGCAGACTTTGGAGCACAAGAAGCAGAAGCATTCAAGGCCGCAGTTGGACCAGCACTATCCGCCACACTTGAGACACTAACTCAACAACGTGAAGCAGTAAGTGGAGCAGTTGCAACACTAGCAGGTGAAGCCACTCCAGATGCAGCAATGGGTATGGAACCAGAAATGCCAGCAGAGCCAGGTATGGATATGAGCGCACCTGACGAGATGAATCCAGAACCAGCTGGTGATGAATTTGGTGCAGCAGATGCAGCAGCAGGTATGGGAACAACCGGACGTGAAATGCGTGAAAGCAAGTTTGCTCGCAAACTAGCTGAATCACATAACATCATGTCCTCATTGGCAAAGTAAATGAAATTATTTGAAGTAGATCTTGGATCCGCAAGCGACGTTCTGAGGATTCTACAAAGTAATGCTAATCAACTAGGATCAGCAGGAAGAGGCCAGTCTTTGACTGTGCCTTTTTCTGCAATGATTAATCTGTTAGATCGATTCGATTTAGGTATTAGCACCATAGACGGAATACGTAAATGGGTCGAAACAGTTCCCGGCGCTAAAGCAGTTATTGACAGTGTATTAGATGATGGATCTGTAATAGTTAAAACCACAGCACAAAATCCTAATAAAGACCAAGCTCAACAAGCAGGCGGCGCAAGTCCTGCTATTGACGCTATGGCATCCAAGAATGCCAAAACTATAACCAAATAGTTGCTATATAGGTCTTGTAGTGTTATAATTAACACTATATGACAACAACCTATACTCCTCCTGCATTTATCGAGCGTTTCCAATATAAAAACTGTGTTCAAATCAATGATCCATTAACTCGTAAAAGAGTTTATCAAACTCCAGATGGTGAGAAGTTGCCCAGTGTAACTACTATTCTCGGTGCTACTAAAGATATGACCCATTTGAATCAATGGAGGGATCGTATCGGGCATGCCAAGGCACAGCAAATTACCACAGAGGCTGCTGGAGTAGGTACAGCCATGCATGCCAATTTGGAACGTTTCTTAATTGGCGAACAACGTCAACCGGGCAGCAATCCAGTTCATGTACAAGCTAACAAAATGGCTGATATCATTATTGAAAATGGTCTAAGCAAAATGAGTGAAGTTTGGGCAATGGAACAAAGTCTTTACTTTCCAGGACTATACAGTGGCACCACTGACTTAATTGGCGTACACGAAGGTGAGCCAGCAGTTTGCGATCATAAACAAACTAATAAACCAAAGAAGGCAGAATGGGTTGATGATTATTATTTGCAGTTAATGGCGTATATAATGGCACATAATGAAGTGTATGGCACCACTATTCGCAAGGGCGTTATCTTTATGTGTAGCAGAGATCTGCAATATCAGCAATTCACATTAGAACCTAAAGACTTTAACAAGTGGCAAGATGCTTGGTTAAACAAAGTAGAAGAATACTACGCCCTAACTAAGTAGCCTGATCAGGATAAATATCTCATAGCGAGGGATATTATTATGGCCGTAGTGGAAATCAGCAGAATACAAGTCCGAAGAGGACAAGAAAATCAAACAGGTATACCTACACTTGCAGGTGGAGAATTTGGTTGGGCAGCTGACACTGAACATCTATACATTGGTCTACGCAGAGATGACGGTGGTGCAAGAGATGCCAATGTTAGAATTCTAACAGAGAACGATCTTCTACCCACAGAAAATATATTCAATTCTCCAGCAGTTGCTGACTACACCTATCGTGCAGATACAGATCCACCCATCACTGCTAATATTGATACAGGTCTTGCGGTTATAAGAGATATCAATAAAAAGCTCGATGATTTTGTTAATATCAAAGATTTTGGTGTTGTAGGTGAGGGAGGCAATGCTAATGAAGTATTAACAATACAAAATGCCATTGACAAATTGTTTCTTGATCCTTTAAAGGATGGCTCTGTTTATGGAAAGCATAGTGCCAAAGTTTTATATTTTCCAGCAGGTGTTTACAATATAGATCAACCTTTACTTTTACCAGCATATACAACTATTGTTGGAGAAGGAATTGGAAAAACTATTATTAATTTAATTGCATTAAATGATAGCCATGCTATATTAACCAGAGATGCTGACATCAATGATATAAATGGAAGTAATGTAATATTTGACACAGGAACTATATCATCAGGCCGTGCTCAACCTAACTACATTCACATAGAAGGTCTTACCATACAATATGATCCATTATTAAGTGGTGTATCAGGATGTCGCCCTTTAGTGAGTTTAGATTGCGCCGAAAATGCTATTTTTAGAGATGTTAGATTTGCAGGTAATCATGTCATCGGTGATACCATAGATAATGTTAACGGTGGACATTCTGGAATACAACTTAGAGGATATCCAAGTTCGGAAAATTTAACAGTATCATCGAATAATTTATTAGTTGACAATTGTGAATTTGACGGATTATATTATTGTATTAGATCAAATTACGATATTGTTAATCCTGTAATTCAAAATTGTCAGTTTTATAATTCTATAAGAGGTATTACATTTAATGACCCTGTAGATCCAGCAGCAAATACAGGGCCACGTGGTGCTCGAATTTTAAATAATAGATTTATGAAAATTGAAGAGCAGGCAATCTATGTTGGAGTTAGCGGAGTTGTTGGATTAGAAACTGATCATGTCAGTATGAACAACCGTTTCTATCATGTTGGAAATACACAATGGAATAGAGACAGTACAACCGGTACCGCTGTGATTACATATCTAACTGATGGTAATTTAACTGTCAATGATTGGTTTGATAGACAAGAATATCAAAATCAAAACTTTGGTGCTGCCATTTATTATCATCCACTTGTTCAAGGCAGAGCAACAATTAATAACCCTGGTGTTAATACCGTTTTAATTAATACAGTTAGTGGCAACATTCCTGTATTACGTTTACCTATAACCGGTCTTGCTCAACATTTATCCATTGAATATAATATGACACAAGGTGTTCCTGGAAATTATACAATTGATAGAATAGGAAAACTTGATGTATACGTACAGCCTGGTCAGAATCCTACCAATATTGAAACTATCGGTGATGCGTATACATATAACAACGGTGATGCAGATATAAATTGGACAATGACAGTTGATGCCGCTTATGCTTATTTTGAAATTAATGTGTTTACATTAAATGATTATTCAACTGATCCGATAACCCTAGAATACCAAACTAACCTAATGGTCTAATTATGTTTAACCAACCTGTTGATGCAAGACTAACAGAGTGGATTGAACATAGGAAAGAATTAGATCAGACTCCTGACCCTTTACAAGCAGTTTGTGATTTCTGGCAATCCGCTCCGTTCATTCCACATAATAGGAATATTGATCCCTATCACCAAAAAAGCTGGCCCACACCTTGGGAAATTATCGAAACAAACAAGTACGATGATTTTACCAAAACATTAATGATGGGGTGGACTTTGAAATTGACAAAAAAATATAAAAATACCAAGATAGAACTTAGAACTCTCGTTGACTCTAACCGCACAAAAGAGTATAATGTACTATGCATCGATGATGCGTGGGTGCTTAATTACGACGACACCGGCCCTGTTTCTGTTAATAAATTAGAAAATAAGTTTAAACTTGAAAATTTAATTGAGGTTACAAGCCCTAGGTAAATATCACCTAAGACATAATAGCATTATATTAATAAGGAATAAACAATATGCAAAAAATCAATCATTTCTATCATACTATCCAAGGATGGCCCAATCAATTACCGTGGTTATATCAACAGGCAGTATTGGCTGCTGATAATAATTCTCACTTTGTTGAAATTGGATCTTGGAAAGGCGCTAGTTCAGCAGCTATGTGTGTAGAAATTATCAATAGCGGAAAAAATATTAAATTTGATTGCGTAGATTTATGGCCTGAATATGCTCCAGATAACAGCCCTGATCATTATCCAGATAATGCACTCTACAAAGAATTTATGAAAAATCTTGAGCCAGTATCTGGAGCATTTAATGCTATTCAATTACCTAGCATCGAAGCGGCAAAACTCTACGAAGATAATAGTTTAGATTTTGTATGTATAGATGGCTCTCATCATTACGAAGATATTAAAGCAGATATTCTAGCATGGATGCCAAAAGTAAGATCAGGTGGAGTATTGGCCGGTGACGACTTTCCCTACGAAGGTGTTGCACGATCTGTTAAAGAATTATGCCCGGGCGCTATTTGCGAAATTGCTTGGTGGTGGTCTAAACCTTAATTTGAAACTAGAATTTTAAATTGTGGACTAAATATCACCTAAAACATAAAAAGGTAAAAGAATGATAACAGTAGTAAAGCGTAATGGTAATCGTGTAAACATGGACATTGAAAAGATACAAAGACAAGTAGCATATTCTTGTAGAGGTATCGATGGCGTTAGTCCTAGTATGATTGAAATTAAAGCTCAGATAGAATTGCACGACGGAATGACGACTAAGACCATAGATGAACTACTGTTGAAAGCCATGGTGGATTTAGTTGACGAAACTGAAAATCCAGAAATAAACAATGTTAACTATCAATATGTAGCAGGCAGACAACGTGTCAGTATGCTACGTAAAGAAGTATATGGACAATACGACCCACCACCACTCTACGATATTGTAAAGAAGAATGTCGAAGCAGGTATGTATACTCGAGAACTCCTAGAATGGTATACAAAAGAAGAATGGGATATTATTAATCTATTCATTGACCACGACAAAGATGAAAGCTATACATACGCAGCAATTGCACAGCTATGCGAAAAGTATCTAGTACAAAATCGTGCTACAGGACAAATATTTGAAACTCCTCAGGTACGCTATGCTATAGCAGCAGCCACAGCATTCCACAATGAGACAAAAGAAACAAGATTAAAATATGTTAAAGAATATTATGAATGTGCGTGTGCTGGGCATTTTACTCTTGCTACTCCTGTTCTTGCCGGACTTGGCACTACAACTAAACAGTTTTCTAGCTGTGTACTTATTAGCAGTGATGACACGCTTGACTCTATATTTGCCAGCGGAGAGATGATGGCCAAATATGCTAGTAAACGTGCTGGCATCGGTTTAGAGATTGGACGTATACGCCCTCTTGGCGCCCCTATTCGCAATGGTGAGATCAAACATACAGGTATGATCCCATTCTTAAAGAAATGGTTTGCTGATCTACGCAGTTGCAGTCAAGGTGGTATCCGTAATGCTAGTTGTACAGTAACATTTCCTGTTTGGCATTATCAATTTGAAGACCTTATTGTATTAAAGAACAATCAAGGCACAGAAGAAAACCGTGTACGTCAAATGGATTATAGCGTGGTTGTTAATGCTATGTTTTGGCGTAGATATAAAAATGGACAAACTATGACATTGTTTGATCCTGCAGAAGTTCCAGACCTCTACGAAGCTTACTATCGTAATAGTGAAGAATTCGAACAACTATACTTAAACTATGAAAAGCATCCGACAATTAAAAAGAAGGTCGTATCTGCTGATGAGATCTTCAAAAATGGTATCCTTAAAGAACGCACTGATACTGGGCGCATCTATCTTGTCAACATCGACAACGTCATTAACCAGGGTCCGTTTGACACACAACTTGACCCAATATATCAATCGAATCTATGCCAGGAAATACTTTTACCCACAAAGCCATTCCAAAGAATTGAAGATCCAGAGGGACGCATTGCTCTTTGCACTCTTGGGTCAATCAACTGGGGTGCGTTCAGGAACCCGCAAGAGATGCGAAAGGCTTGCCGTGTATTAGTTCGCAGTCTAAGTAACTTATTAAACTATCAAGACTTCCTAAGTATACAGAGCAAATTGGCCAATACAGATTTTGAGCCTCTTGGCGTTGGCATTACAAACTTAGCCTACTGGCATGCTCGTAAGAGTTTTAAATATGGAACACCCGAAGCATTGGCGGAAGTTAAACGTTGGATGGAACATCAAGCATATTACCTTACCGAAGCAAGTGTAGAACTGGCCCAAGATCGCGGCCCATGTGGACGTAGTCAATACACTTACTATGGTAAGGGAATATTTCCCTGGGAACGTAGAGCCAATGGTGTTAATGAATTAACAGACTTTACACCAAGCATAGATTGGGAACCATTGCGTGAACGTATGAAGAAGTATGGGATACGTAATGCCACACTTATGGCAGTTGCTCCCGTTGAATCAAGTAGTGTTGTACTAAACTCTACGAATGGTATTGAAATGCCTATGGAACTAATCAGTGTTAAAGAAAGCAAAGCAGGCTCGTTTACACAAGTTGTTCCAGAATACAAACGTCTAAAGAATCGTTATCAACTAATGTGGGAACAAACTGATTGTGTTGACTACTTAAAGACGTCAGCAGTATTAGCAGCATACATTGACCAAAGTCTAAGTACTAATACTTTCTATTCACCAAGACATTTTAAAGATGGAAAAGTGCCTGGTACATTGATTGCTAAAAATTTAATGTTGGCCTACAAATGGGGCCTGAAGACTCTTTACTACAGCCTCATCGACAAGGTGGGTAGTAAGAATGTATTAATGACCCAAAGTGATAGATTAGTGGCATTAGAACCTGTTACTATATATAGTGACGATGAGGACTGTGAGGCCTGCAAGTTGTAGCCTGTTTAATAATTGTAAATTAAGGAAAAATAATGAGTAAATTTCAATACGACTTTAACGTCCCAACAAATTATCTAAAACGAAAAATGTTTTTAGATCCAGCAGGTCCAGTGACCATACAAAGATACGAAGAAGTTAAATATAATAAATTACAAAAATATGAAGAACTTCAGCGAGGATTTTTTTGGGTTCCGGAAGAAATTAGTCTTACTAAAGATAAAATGGATCACAAAGATGCCAGCGATGCTGTTAAACATATTTTCACTAGCAATTTATTGCGTCAAACCGCATTAGACAGTATTCAAGGTAGGGCACCGTTTCAGGTGTTCAGTCCAGTATGCTCTCTTCCTGAACTAGAAGCATTGTTAATGATCTGGTCGATGTTTGAATCAAACTTACACAGTAAATCATATAGTCACATTATTAGAAACATCTATAGTGTGCCCAAGGATGAATTCAACAAGATCCACGATACTAAAGAAATTGTTGAAATGGCTGCTAACATAGGACGCCATTATGAAAATCTACACTTACTTAACTGCCGTAAAGAACTGGGCGAGGAAATTGATCTCCACACTCACAAGCGAGCAATTTGGTTGGCATTACATGCAAGCTATGCACTTGAGGCGCTCCGCTTTATGGTCTCATTCGCCACATCGTTGGCAATGGTCGAAAACAAAATCTACATCGGCAACGGAAACATCATCAGTCTCATCCTCCAAGACGAACTCCTACATACAGAATGGACCGCTTGGTTAATTAACAATGTTACCAAAGATGACGAAGACTTTGTTGCCCTTGAAGAAGAATGTCAAGAAGAAGTATATGCTATGTATCTTGAAGTAATTGCAGAAGAAAAAGCCTGGGCAGATTACTTGTTTAAGAAAGGTCCTGTCATTGGACTTAATGCTACTATTCTAAAAGACTTTGTTGATCATACAGCATTTACACGTTTAAAAGATATCGGCATTAAGTATGCTGAAGAACATCCACGTAGCAGTCCTATTCCATGGTTTAATAAACATACTGCGATTGGTAAGAAGCAAAGCGCTCTACAGGAAACCGAATCGACGAATTACATAATTGGGGCTATGTCATCGGAAGTAGACCTAGATACGCTTCCAGAATTATAATCGATTTTTACTTTCTTTGGATCTAACAGTAACAAATTCCCATTCTGACATGGGAATTTTGTTTTTTATCATTAGTGATTTATATTGATTATATGCGTCTGCAGAAATTCTTTTAGTATTTCCATCTTTGTAAACTACCCCAGTTGATCCTTTGTTAAGTTTACCCGAAATCGCTCCTCCAATCTTCCCTCCAATTGATCCAGCAGTTGAAGCGTGGCCAAGTTGAAATCCTAGTCTATTATTTTCTTTTTGTTTCTTAGCAGTATTTTTAGACCTATCCGATCGTTCTTTTTTTGGAATCCAACACGGATTTTGAAAAGGGTGTTCTCCATTTGCTGCTAAATTGATATTCCGTTGCTTTGCTTTGGCACCAAAAATTATAGATTGCTGTTTCTGTAGAAATGATTGTATAACTCCGCTTGCACCCTCGCCACCATCTGTTCTGTTTTTTAAAATTCCCTTACCAATGTCCTGTCGACCATACCATTTTATATATCGACGCTCGAGCGCAAATGCGCCAACTTCTGTAAGATTTTGTTCTAAAAAGACAATGCGTAATTTATCTTTTGGAGTATGTACTCCTTTACCGTTTGATCTATGTTGCACAAATGCTCTGTCTCTAGAGCCCTTACCTATATAATAAGGTGTGCCATCTTTTCTTAAGTAGGCGTAAACATAAAAGTGTAAATACATTGCTGATAGTCCTATAAACTGTTAGAGTAGTTGGATATGTCCAGTATCGCGAACTACACTTTTATTTATGTTGACTTTATCATTATCAACATATATACTAATACTATGAAGATAAAATATGTCTACCGACGCTGATAAAATTAAAAAACTTGAACAATTCGTTGAACAATTGATTAAACAGAATCAAGAGTTAACTCAACGTATTAGTTTATTAGAAAGAGAAAATAGCCGCAGACGCGGAGAGGTTAATCAGATAGCCTCAGCAATTAATAGAAGAGGATAATAAAAATGAAAGCTATTTTATGGAGTAAGTATCACTGCCCTAACTGTGATCAAGCACACACATTACTAAAGTCCAAAGGTTATCAAATTGAAGAACGTAAAATTGGTGATGGATATACTCGAGAAGAATTGTTAGAAGAAGTTCCTACTGCTCGTAGCGTTCCGCAAATCTTTATTGAAGATGCACATGTTGGCGGACTTAATGAACTTAAGGAATATTTAAAATGAGCTCAAACGATATAGATGTACTTATGTCCAGTATGAGTTCTGATACCATTACATTAGATAGTACGCATATACCTTACCTAACATCGAGTATGATAGGTCCGTATCCCCAATACAATGTTAGTACTGGAGGATCAGGCAGTGGCGGAACATATGGTTCGGGCAGTGCTGGAACAATTTATACCTCCAACGGCACCGGCAGCGCAAACTGGGCAACTATCAATACTAATAGCAGCCAATCATCATTGAATGTAAAAGGTGATGCAGAGTTCGAAGGCAATGTTAAAATCAACGGTCAGGATCTTGGCGAGTTTATGGACACAATATCTAAGCGGCTGGCCATACTAGTACCAGACCCGGACAAATTAGAACACTTCGAAGCGTTGAAAAAAGCCTACGATCATTATAAGATGCTAGAGAAATTATGCGAATTACCCAAAGAAGAAAAGGAATAAAATGTTAATAGAAAGAGGATTTACCAGTGCAGATGTTGTTAGTTTAAAACTAATCAACGGCGAGGAATTAATTGCACGTTTTGAAAGTGAAAATGCTGACACAATTAAAATTGTTAAACCAATGTGTGTTACACTAAATGGCCAAGGTGTTGGATTGATGCCGTGGATGTTTCTAGGCAATGGCAAAGAAGTAACATTAAGCAAGTCACATATATTTGCCATAATGACCAGCAAACACGATGCTGCTGATCAATATAGAGATAGTACCACTGATATTGCCCTACGTTAAATATTAGACCAGGAAATAATTTATGCCATATAAACCAGGATCCGTTAATCAAAAAGACAGTACATTAAAAGAAGTAACTGATGTTTATCATAGCTCAAATGTATTTGCTAATTATATTCCAATGGCATTATGGGATAACCCTGCAGGTACTGGGGCAGCAGCAGCTATAGAAGTGGCAATCAATGCACCTAATTTTTCACAAGAGCAATCTGTTGTTGAAGCATTAGAAGGTGATGCTGATAGTCCAGCCGCAGTTGATGCTCAACAAAAGGCATTAATTGCTGCTGGTACAATTACACAGGCAGACATAGATAAAGGAACAGCGGCGGCAACTAACCCTGCTCAGTCAAATACAAGCCCACCGCCTGCAGGGGTAACACAAGGCGAAACAGCTGGCTCAGTATCAGTTGGTGGTGTAGTTGATGATACCGTATTATGTGTTGGTCCGTTAACCGGCACTACTTATTATGTAAAAACAGTTACTAAACAATCTGGTGTTGTTTTCCCCTACGATGTTGCTACTGTGGCAATTGAAAATGGATATACAGTACAAGAAGTGTGTGATAATCTTCGATTATTAATTATTAATTGTTTTGATATAATTAAGCATCAATACCCCGATGCATTTATGACCTGTTCTTTTAGACGAGCAGGAGTTGGTAGTCCTACTAGCCAACATCCTAAAGGAATGGCCTGTGATATACAATATGCTAAGGCAAGTAAAGCTGATTACTATACACGAGCATTATGGGTTAAAGATAATGCCAAATATGACCAATTTATATTAGAGTATAAAACCACAGGAACTGGATTACCATGGCATCATATTAGTTTTAACAAGACTGGAAATCGTGGACAGGTACTTACATTCATGAATGATAAGAATGCCAAAGGTCCGGGTGTTACTGGATTATACGATTTAGGTAATGCATAAGTATTATTGTCTGCAAGGGCATAATGCATAGCATTTTGGAAGGTGCAAGTCCGGGAGGCAGGAGAAGCCAATACTTGCAGATTTCTCCACTTTTTGGGTAAATTTCCGTTGACAAACTGGTAAAACCTTGTTATAATTATTACTTAACAACACAAAGGAGTCTGCTATGTACCGTTATACTGTTTGGGTTCGTCTTAATCAATATCAAACTGCTAATGTAGTTGTTAGTGCTGACAACGATTGGCAGGCCAAATTGATTGCTGAAGCACAATATGGACAAGGAATGGTTTTGAACTATTCTCGAATTAGTGAATGATAGTTAAATTTGCCAATAAAATTGGTCAAACCCATGCACGATTTTTTATGTGGTTAGGTCGTAAGGCTGAAACTAATCCTTGGTGGGCAGTGGCATTAACAGTTTGGGCATTGTATGAAATTGGTGAGCATATAGCAGGCCCGGTAATGGCCATATTATATGCTACGGGACATCTAACTATTAACTAAAAAATCAAAGTTAATAACAACCCGCTTCGGCGGGTTTTCTTATGAGTAATGTACACAGATAAGTTATCAAGGTTAGTTAGTAAATACGTATATAACGGGGGTTATATACAATGTTTAAAAAAATTCTTTTATGGTTAGCGGCCATGTTCTTTATATCTACAGTTTGGGCGCAAACTGTAATTAACCAAGGTGGTTATGATTCTAAAAGTTTAGTAGATACCAATAGTACATCTAACAGCACAAGTACTATTAATACCAATAACGTTAATAGTGGTACCATAACCAATATTAATCAAACTACAGTTGGTAGTACTAGTGTTAATACCAATAACAATAATAATGTTAATACGGGTACAATGACCAACAACAATAATAACAATAATGTTATGTCAGGGTCAGTTACGTATACCAACAATAACAATAACGTTAATAGTGGAACTCAAACATTTAACAACAATAACGTTAATACAGGTACAATGACCAACAATAACAATAATGTCAACACCAGTACTAGTACCAGCGTTAATACAAATAACAATGTTAACACAGGTACAATGACCTACAACAATAATAATGTCAACGCTAGCACCAGCGTTAATACAAATAATAATGTTAATACTGGTACAATGACCTACAACAATAATAATGCTAGTACAAGTACCGCAACCAATAACAATAATAATGTTAACTCTAGCACCAGCGTTAATACAAATAACAATGTTAACACAGGTACAATGACCAATAATAATAACAATGTCAACACCAATGTTAGTACCAACACTAACATTAATTCTGGTACGATGACCAACAATAATAACAATGTTAATCAAAATTCATCAACTAGTAATAATGTTAATACCAATATCAACAGTGGTACGATGACTAACAACAACGTTCAAAGTGGTAGTATGACCAACAATAATAACAATGTTAACTCATCTACCAGTGCTAGCACCAATTCTAACAATAATGTTAATCAAAATATCAACAGTGGTACAATGACTAATAACAATGTTAATACCAGCGATATCACACAGCGTGTTATTCAACCTCCACCTACAGCAGTTGCACCATCAATGATGAGTGGCGGCAATGGTGATCTATGTACCACAGGATCCAGTGGCAGTGTACAGACACAGATCTTCGGCGTAAGTGGTGGTGGTACCATACGTGATCTAAATTGCGAAAGATTGAAGTTGGCCAAAACATTATATGATATGGGTATGAAGGTAGCAGCGGTGGCTACTATGTGTCAAGACCGTCGTATATTTGATGCTATGATGGCAGCAGGAACACCTTGCCCATACGAAGGTAAGATTGGCGAACAAGCCAAACTAGCCTGGGAAGAAAACAAAGAAAAAGTTCCAGCAGTGGAAGAGGAAAAAATAGATGACACGTATACTAAAATGGGCCTTGGTGCTTTGCTTGGCGCTATCGTTTATAAGTCATTCTAAAGCCCAAACTGTTGATCCTACTACCGGTAATTTAATCAATACCGGTACTACACCTACAGATACAACCAGCATTTGGAACAATGGTGTGTACGTTAGTCAAATATGTTTCCAGGCTGGCCAACCTGGCAATTGCGGCCCTAAGCCCAGTGTTAGACCCGACGGCAGTATCAATTTCAGTTATGGTCAAATAGACTTAAATCAAGTTGTTAATATAAATCGAGCATTGGCCGCAGGTGGTACAGGAGTACAACTAAGTGGTTTTAATTTTGGATTTCGTGCTAAAAACGGCAACGGCTGGGATGACGGTAGGCAAGATTACTTAGATGCTTATGTTAAGTTTTATAATACCGCCGGTACCCAGGTTGCCGCATATGATTACCTAAGTCATACTAACGCCAAATACAACTGGACTGATTTCAACTTTAGTGAAACATTTGCCAATCCTATAGCGGCTACAAACTATAGCAATGCACGAGTTGGCTTTGTTGGTAAGGACAATAACTTTTGGGCTGGTAATTATGGTCCAGAAATTACCAACGTTAGTTTTAGTTTGAAATATCGAGTTGATCCTTGTAGTCTTAATCCTGCATACAGTCCTAATTGCTCAGGATTTAGTAGCGTAGTCACTAGTGGTAATTTAGTAAATTCAAATTTAATGTCCAACGGTGATATAGTTTACAATTCATTTGCTATCAATACAGCACTTAAAAGTTCTGGAGCAGGTGTTGAAGTATACGGTTTCAACTATGGTTATAATTATAGTTTAGGCAATGGTACAAGGACCAACGAATGTGTAAGTTGGGATAATGCTTTTACCTGCGGCGCCTACTTAACTAACAATCCAAATGCTACTATGAGAGTACGATTAACCAACAGTAGCAATGATGTAATTTATACTGCCACACAAAGTAGAAATACTCCTAATACTGCTGAAAATGTTTCATATCAGTTCTTACTTGCCAGTACAACAAATTCATTATCATTAGGTAATTTTACACTAGGTGCTAGTACATCGGGTAATGCGGCAATTCAAAATATGTATGTTAATGCTCTTTATAAACCAGACCCGTGTGTGACTAATCCTTTGTCAAGTACCACTTGCCCTGGTTATGCCGTTGCCTATGCTAAAAATATGATCTTAGGTTCAACTGTAGCAAGTGCCAGCGCCCCAGCAGCGCCTGCACCAGCAGCGGCATCTCCAGAAGTAGCACAGTCTGCACCAGCATTAGCAAGTCCTGATCCTGCACAACCACAACAACAAGCACAACAGCAACCCGCCCAGCAATCACCGCAACAACAGTCGGCAAGTACTGGACAAGATCCAAATCAGAATCCAGTGGTAGCACAAGATAATCCAGCACAGCCTAATCCACAACAAGCAGGACCAGCACCTACAACTCCGCAACCAGCAGGTGGTCCTCCACAGACAGCACAGTCTGCACCGCCTACAAGTTCTGGGCCACAGCAAGCAGGTCCAAGTAAAGCCGACGGTCCTAGAATGACTCCAAGTGCCGCATTAAGTGTAGCAAGAGCCGCGCAAGAGAGAGATAAAGCCACACAACAGATGGCGGTACAAAATGCTGCTAGAATAGTAGAAGGATCTACACAGCAATCACAGGCTACGGCAGCCGCAGCCATTGCATCATTAAATGATATGAGTGCTAATAGTGCAGCAGCCGCAGCACAGTTTTCTAGCCAATCAACTCAAGCATCTATAGGAACATCACAGACAACAATGCAACAAACTCAACAGTTTAATCAGTCGTCTGGTCAACAAGGACAATCAAATAATTCTTATCGTGCCACACAACAAGCACAGGAAACTCAACAAGTACAACAAGCAGCATCTGGAGTAATCACATTATCAATGATGTCATCTAATATCAATGTTCAGCAACAAGATACATCAGTCAGCAGTTCAAGTATGTTAAAACCGCCAGCACCGCCAATACCAGAAAGTACTGCCCAATCCAATAGTGGTGCTGGGTTAGTTATTGGGAAAAATAATCCAATTGGACTTAACTTATTCAATGTAGCAAGTTCTGCCAATACACAACCAACTGTACAATCTGCCTCTACATATCAACTACGCAATGAAACAAAAGTAAATGAAGTAGAAGTACCTGCAATACAAATAGCCAGTTTTGGAAATGCTCGTGCAGGTAGTCCATTATCGGATTTAATGCAACAACGTTTTGAAATGATGCAAGAAAATATACAACAACAAACCAGTACAGTTAATAGAAATGTACAACCAAATGATCTAGCAGGCAGCGTTGATATTGCATCAATGGCCCTACAACCAAAAGGGTTTGAAGTATATAGTGTTGCATTAAGGGATGCAGCCTTTTATGAACCCAAAGAAGTTTATAAGGGACAAACAGTGGTTGATAATGCTCGAGCATTAAGACAAATGAGTAGTGATAGTTTGCATAAACAAATGATTGATATGCAATACAAATAAGGAGATAAAAATGACAGAAGAAATTAAAAGTGTAGATGCCAAAGTTGACGAACTTGAAGCAGCAGCAAAAAAGTATGCTAGTAAAGATACTGTTATTAGTATTGGTGGTTATGAATTTACACCAGCAAAACTAATGGTGGCATTTACTATTGTATCATCTGGCCTAGGTGGTCTATATGGTGCCTTTGAAGTTTACAAAGACTACCAAAGTATGAAGAAAAAGATTGCTGATTATTCTGCTCCAGACCTTAGCGGGTTTGACAAGCGTTTGGCAGTCATCGAAGAGAATAGTGGTAAGACCAGTGATTACACTCGTGATATTAAGAATGACTTAAAGAATGATATTCGTCGTAATGAAAGCGTGACTGAACAAGTTGAGCGTAGTGTTAAACAAGCACAGCGTGAATCTGAAAATGAAATGCGTGATATGCGTAAAGGTGTTAGAGAAGATTTGGACAAAGCCCGTAGTGAAGCAGCAGCAGTTCGTACAGAAATGGCTCAAGCCCGTAGAGAGATCAATGCCGAAACTCAAACTTTGAAGAAAGAAGTTACCAAAGAAGTGGAAGTATTGAAAAAGGAACTTGACCAAAAGATACAGAAAGCTATTGACAATCCTCTAGCAAACAAGTAAAATAATGTCAACACAACAGTGTTCTAAGGCGTTATTTAACTAACAGGAGATAGAAATGAAAAAACTCGTATTTGTAATTACTATGTTGGTAGCAGCCACGGCAGCAAACGCCCAATGGCATCATCGTTATCCAGAACGTACTGTCGTTGTTGAACGCAATGATTGGGTGGGTCCTTTGATCCTTGGTGGAATTGCAGGAGCCGTTATTGCCAATGCTAATCAGTCGCAGACTGTAGTGCAACAACAACCGGTTATTGTACAGCAACAGCCCGTTATTGTACAACAACCCCGTGTTATGTGTACTGATTGGAAAGAGATTCAAACACCCGATGGACAAATTTATCGCGAGCGTAATTGCTATCAGCGTTAAATAAAAGAATAGTTGTAATCCCTTTTGAAAAACAGCAAGAATATGTCCTTAAAGGTTTTAGTAGTGGCAGACTTAAATCAAGTATGTCACGAAAAAGAATGGTAGTTTAACGCTTGGAGAGAAAAGTATCGCGGACCCGGGGGCAGAGCCCGGCATCTCCACCTAAGTGTATATTGTATATTTAGGTGGGGATGACACAGTTTCGACGTGGTAACAAGTATTAAAAAGATCTACTCGGCAATGTAGAAGCCGTAGGATTGGGGATTCCCGGTCGAAGACACAAAAAACTTTAAATGCAAACGCATCTAACGATGAGGTTTGGGCGCTAGCCGCTTGATCTCCGAGGTAGTTATACCTTGTCATCCAAAATAGCAGAAAGCACCTTCGGGTGCTTTTCTTTTGCTATTATCATAATAGGAAATTACAATTGAAAAATATCATTTTATGGTTGATTTCTGTATTAAATATATATATAATATTATTTCATAAGGAGACACACAATGTCGATTACTATTAAAAATTTAGAAGATGCATTGGCCGGAGAAAGCCAAGCACATGTCAAATATAGATACTTTGCACGTATTGCTCGCGCTGAGGGGTTTGAAGAAGTTGCTAAACATTTTGAACATACAGCAGACCAAGAATTGCTTCACGCATGGGGTCATTTGGAATTGTTGATCGGTAAGCCATCAACTAAAGAATGTTTGGAAAAAGCCATTGAAGGTGAAACATATGAGTTCACTACAATGTATCCAACTTTTAGAAATGATGCCATTATTGAAGGAACATTAAATGTATTAGAAACAATTGATGAGCAAATTGAAGAAAGCAAAGAACATGCTGAACAATTTAAAGCAGTATTGGCCCGAGCGGAGAAACGTTTCTCCGCACTACAAAAGGTAGAGCAGCGTCATGCTCAAGCATATCAAGCAGTATTGGAGAAACTATAATGGAACACGTTTGCATAGTATGTGGTCACATCCACGATGAAGAAACTGAAGGTCTTTGGGAAGATCTTGATGATAACTTCTGCTGCCCAGAATGCGGCGTAGGTAAAGCTGATTACGAAGAATTAACAACATAATTTTCTAATTATGTAAACTTTTCTTTTGGCTACCGCGTTATATATATGTACAGCAAATAATTTCTGTACATTAACCAAAAGGAAACTTATCATGAAATCAATCGTAACTCTAATTGCTGGCCTTGTTGCCGTATCTGCTTTTGCCACTGAGCCTGCTAAGACTCCAGTTGCTCCGGCTGCAACTGCTGCTGTAACTGCTACTCCAGCAGCACCTGCAAAGAAGGATGAGAAGAAAGTAGAAAAGAAAGCCGTGGCTACGCCTGTCAAAAGTCAAGCACCTGCTACCAAGGACGCAGCAAAAACAACTGAGCCTGCAAAGAAGTAATTCATTTGAAATAGATGACGACGACGATGACAACGCAGATGACTTTCCAGACATCCAGGTCGCTTATCGTCGTCCAATTCTAATATCATGTGATGATAAATGTCATCACCGTGATGAAGATGAGTTATCAGACTACATTACTGTACGTTTGGCATTAGCTCGTTTAAAGGCCATACATCGGTATCGTGAGGTGCAAACCGAGGAAAAAGGCTAATTTGATAGCCTTTTTTCTTGACCTTTATCTCAAAGAGATACATAATATAGTATGTCTTCTAGACTATACAAAACTAAAGGAAATTTTAATATGAAAAAACTTGCAATATTTGCATTATCAATCGGCCTAATGGGATTCGCCCAAGCCGATGTCTCCGTTTACGGAATGGCTCGTGTCTATGAAGAATCATCTACTGTCGGCACAGCAGCATCTGTAACATCTTTAACCAATGACAAAAGCCGTATCGGTATCAAAGCCAGCGACAACATTGGCAATGGTTTGACTGCATTTGTCACAGTCGAAGCCAACGTAGGTGTTGATGCTCCAGCAGCTACTACACTCGGAGATCGTGTATCTCTCGTTGGCTTATCAAACAAAGTTGGATCCATTGGACTTGGCCGCGATAAGACTGCCCTAACTAAATCACTTGATGCATTCGATGCCATGGGTGGTGATTTGTATGGTTCCAGTGCTGCCACTATTCACTCCTATCAAGGAACACGTATGAGCAATACAGTATTTGTATCTGCTACACTTGTTCAAGGACTTGTAGGTAAGTATGAATTGTCTAACAGTGAAGTTGCTGGTACTCCAAATCCATACACTGCTAGTTTGGTTTATTCCACTGGACCTGTTGCTGCTACCTGGGCTCGTTATGACAACGGCTTAACCAGCACAACTGATGTTTATGGTGCTAAGTTTAGTCTTGCCAAAACTGGTACAACTGTTTTTGGATTATATTCCGATAGCAAAGTAGCCACTGTAGCAAACCAAGGTAAGAGCGTTGGTGTAAACCAAACAGTAACTCCTACACTAACCGCAATGGCTAGTTATGGTGAGAATGGTGCTCTTAAGTCTTATAACTTAGGTGCAAATTATGCTTTGGGTAAAAACACCAAAGTACTTGCACGTTATTTGAAAGAGAGTGCTGCCACTGATACCACACGTTATGGTGCTGGTTTCGAATACAGTTTCTAATCCAAAATTAGATCTGTAAACAAGGCCCTTCGGGGCCTTTTCTTTTGGTAAAATCTTGCTTGACTTCTTGTTGGAATTACCGTATAATAATAACTTATCAACTAAGGAGTTATTATGTCCGCAGAACTTACTATGCAATCACTGACCCAATTTTGTACAGAATCCTCTGGTGATTCCCAAAAATGGAAAGGTAATAAAAGTACCTATCATTGGAATCGTGGACGTGATACAGCGTCTGGTGAAGTCAACGGCGTGGTTCGAAAACTTGCAGGAGTTGATTCTACTGGTTTTCAGATCTGGGTTGTCGCTGGTAGTTTCAAGATTGCAACCAATGGTACTATTCTTCGATTCACTGGTCTTACTAAAGAAAACTGGCGTGCTGTTGAACAACGATCATTACAAACGTTAACTACTAAAGAAGTAGCATAATGTCTATGCACCTATGTGGCCCTGCCTTGACCACGACTGGAAAGAAGAAGGGCAAGTTTAAATTCCGTAATGCTGCTGAAGCTCAACGAGCACGTGAGTTAGATGCTGGATGGAAAGACCTTCTCAAACGTCAAGGTGTAGAACAAGAGGAACGCAAACGTCGGCGTGCCATGGCGGCTGAACCTCTCGTATATAAACTTGAGACACCAGTGGGTCGTACTAACACCAAACATATCCCTAGTCTTAATAGTGGACTAGGTGTTGCTACATTGGCACCAGCTAAGGTATATACTGGTACCAAGGTTAAAGGTATTGCTACTATGCATAAGAGCAATGCTGTTCCGGTGTTTAGTGACGAAGAGGCCATTGACATTTCAAGGATGCGACGGTAAATATTCTTATGAAACCAACACTTAACGAAAAATTTATAGCATATCTCGCACTACTAAGTGGTCTAAGTATTTCAGCAGTGGCAGTCTACTATAGCGTGGTAGGACTTACAGCTATTTTCGCCGCCGCCGTTGTTCCTATTATTATTATGGGAACTACCTTAGAGGTTAGTAAGTTGGTGGCCACAGTATGGCTTAAACAAAATTGGAAGACTGCTCCACTACTGATCAAAACATATCTCTTTACAGCTATTGTAGTATTAATGATTATCACTAGTATGGGTATCTTTGGATTCCTTAGTAAAGCACATAGTGATCAAAATCTAGTCAGTGGGGATGTTACAAGTAAAATTGCAATATATGATGAAAAAATTAAAACCGAAAAAGAGAATATTGAAGCAAACCGCAAGGCACTTAAACAAATGGATGAGGGAGTGGACCAAGTATTGGGCCGCTCAACAACAGAAACGGGTGCCGAAAAAGCTGTGGCTATGCGAAAGTCCCAGCAGAAAGAACGTACTCGCCTTCAAAATGAAATACTACAGTCGCAGAAGTCTATCGCGGAACTTAACAATGAACGTGCGCCTATTGCCGCCGAGGTTAGAAAAGTGGAGGCAGAGGTTGGACCGATAAAATATATAGCAGCTTTCTTTTATGGCAGCACTGATGAAACTATTTTAGAGAAAGCAGTTACCTGGGTTATCATTACATTGATTGTTGTATTTGATCCGTTAGCAGTTATTCTATTGTTGGCCAGCCAAATGAGTTTTCAAGAGTTCAGAGAACGCGAAGGCAAACCGGGTGTACTTAAAGATAGCAATGGCACCATTGTTGGGCTTAGAATGCCCAAGACAGAAGTTAAAGAAGAACCAGTGCCTTATGTTCCTATGCCAGCTGTAAAGGTTACTGAAGGTACAGAATTTGAACCTATTAATTGTAGCAAGTGTGGTACTGAATTAGTAGATGCTCCTAACATTGGATTACATTGTCCTAATACAGAATGTGGTATAACACAGGTAATTGAGCCTAACGATGTATCATTAACTGAAACAGTAACAGACGGATATGTTCAAAATGAAGAACAGAAAGAAAGTAGTGTTTGGTCTAATACAATTACACAAACTGAATATGCTGAAGTTAGTGAAGATCGTAAACGTGAAGTAATTGTAAATCAATGGGTGAATCGTGTACGTAATAATGAAGTTAGTATGTATCACGTACCAGTTGATATTGTTGAAGAAGTTAGAGCACGAGTATAATGGAAGGTAAGATTACACTTATCACGCCTCCTGATGTTTTTGAAAATGAATCTTATAGCATTCTATTCATACATCTAAGTGAGGAAGATCAAGAAACAGTTAGTCGTTGGCTAGCCAAGACCGACATAAAAGAAAATATTAATATATATTTCTATTCTGGAGAGACAGAACTTACATGGTTTTTTCATGCCATGGCCGTTGCCGAGTATAAGTATATTAACCTAGACGAGTTAAATAATGTTAGCTCTATTTTGAACGGTTATATATTAGGTAAGAAAAATACTTACTACAAAACCACAGATGAAAATGTATCAGCAATATGCCATTACATTAATCAAAATAGAATCTCTGACATAGAAACATTCTTAGAGAAAGCATTTAATGACAAAACTTAAAGATCATCACTCCTGCGACTTTTGCGGAAAAAGTAAAGAAGATGTTGAAAAATTAATTGTTGGTGAACAGGCAGCTATATGTAATGACTGCATTAATCTATGCAATGACATTTTAGTTGATGAAAAAATCAAAGCGCCAACCGAACAGGCTAAACTATTAAATCCTGTTAAGATAAAAGACTATCTCGATGACTATGTAATCGGTCAGGACGATGCTAAAATTGCTCTTAGTGTAGCAGTTAGTCAACACTTTAAACGTATCAACAATCCTAGCCCTGATATAGAAATTGAAAAGACCAATGTGCTAATGTTAGGGCCCACTGGCTGCGGTAAGACCATGATGGCACGTAAGATTGCTGATTACTTGGATCTTCCCTTTGCCATTTGCGATGCCACAGGTATCACTGAAGCAGGTTATGTAGGGGATGATGTGGAAAGTATTCTTACACGATTAATCAGTGAAGCAGACGGTGATCTTGAGAAAGCAAGTCAAGGTATTGTTTACATTGATGAAATTGATAAAATTGCCAAGAAAGGTGAAAGCACTAGTATTACCAGAGATGTCAGTGGCGAAGGTGTACAGCAAGCATTATTGAAAATGATTGAAGGTAGTATTATGCGTATACCTGCTACCAGTAAACGTAAACATCCAGGCAGTGAGATGCAGGAAATTGATACCCGTGGTATATTGTTTATATGTGGCGGAGCATTTGTTGGAATTGATAAGATCATTAAACAACGTACTGATGCTAGATCTGTAGGATTTCATGCTAATGTAAACACCAATGAAGATAGCAATGCTGTATATAAGGATTTGAATACCAAAGACTTGATTAAGTATGGTTTGATTCCAGAATTTGTTGGGCGCTTTGGACTTATTATTAATGTAGAAGAACTTACAGAAGAACAACTTGTACAAATTTTAGTTGAAACAAAGAACAGTCCAGTTAAACAATATCAATATATGTTTAAATTGGATAGTATTAAACTAGAATTTGAGAAAGATGCACTAAAGGAAATCGCTGGCAAAGCAAAAGAACTTAAAACTAACGCTCGTGGATTGAAAAATATCATTGAAAAGATATTGTTGCCTTATCAATTTGACGCTGTTGAACTTGTAGAACGCGGTTTATCATTAATTCGGATAAGTAAGAATACTGTGAATGGCGAGTCGGCCATTATGATTTTTGATAAGAATAAAAATGAGCAAACCAAATAGAGTATTCGGAAATAAAGTTATTGTTGGCGATCTACCCATAGCCGTAGCATTAAGAAAACTAAAACAAAAGGTGGAAGATTCTGGACTTTTGGACGACTATCGAGCCAAAGAATTCTACGAAAAACCTACAACTGTCCGAAAAAGAGCCAAAGGTGCAGCCAAAGCCCGCTGGCGTAAAAAGCTACGTGACCAGCAATTACCCAAAAAGATGTATTAAAATAGGTTGACAATATATTAATTTTACAGTATAATATACATATACAGACAACAATTAGATCTGTTTATTTTGATTGTAAATTAAAAATGTCTAAAGTAATTCTTACTCCAACCAAGAACGGTGCTAGCAATATTGACAAAAGCCGTCAGGCAACTAATTTGTCTAACTTAAATGAAGACCGTAAAGGTTGGCAAAAGATTGTCAATGGAGATCAAAAGAATAAAATTATTCCAACCATTAGAAATCGTTTGGAAAAAAATTACGAGTATTACGGATTCAACAGCAAAGACGACATTGACTTTACCGCAATACAACGGTTAGCTAAAGCATACATCGAAGCTGATGAGTGTCTGCAAATTAATTATTGCCGAGATAGTACTCGTCAAAGTATTGACGAACTTGTCCAGACAGCTACTCTTAAGAAATATATCAATGATTCTTTTGAGAATATTACCAACGGTAAAGAAGTTATATTCAATGGAAAAATTGTTTCAAAGAAAGAAGCAGTAGGATTTAACGGAAAACAGATCAAGGCCCGCAGCGTAGATGCTATTGGTAAAGTTAATGACCGCAAGGTAAAAATCTTTCAAAAGTATTCTAAGGTTTCGGGTAGTGGACAATCACATCAAACACTTGAAACACAAAATTGGCTAGAAGAATGTTCTAAAATTCGAGATAAATCAATTATATTTGTAGCTCAACTTGATGGCGGCGAGGCTGAGAGTCATATCCCTGAACTTCAAAAAGTAGTTAGTAAATTTGAAAACATTTTTGTTGGAAACAGCGAACAAATTATTGATTGGCTTAATTCACTTGATAAATAAACATACTATCGATTTGCCGAAAATGCCTCGATAGATTATAACTGAAAAAGGTACTAAAATGAATTACGAAATACATCAACACGATTGTATAGATTGGATGAACTCTCAAGCAGAGAAATCTATACACTGTATCATCACTTCTCCTCCTTATAACCTTGATATTAAATATGGCAAATACTCTGATGATTTGCCGCGAGAAAGTTATCTTAAATGGCTCTATGATGTAGCAGTGGCAATGAAACGAGTGTTAACAGATGATGGCCATTTGTTTCTTAATGTAGGTTATTCAAATATCGATCCTTGGGTCGCCATGGATGTGGCACAGGTATTCCGTCGTGTATTTGAATTACAAAATAATCTAACTTGGGTTAAGCATATTGCGGTAAATGATCAAGGATATGGACAATATAAGCCTATTAGTAGTGATAGATTTTCTAGTGCTACAACTGAATCAATTTTTCACTTTACTAAAGATGGTGCTGTAAAAGTTGATAGATTATCCATTGGACAAAGAAATAAAGCAGAAGGATACAAATATCCAGAATTATATAGTGAAGGCAGACATATTGCTACACAACGTCGAAAAGCTGCTCGTCAATTAAAATTTGATAACTGGACAGACTTAAAAGAAAATGGTACTACGGAACAATTAGAAAAATACGAAATTATATTAGCCGAGCTGTTGATAAAAAATCCATATGATCCAGATAAAAAGAAATGTATAGGTAATGCTTGGTTTATTCCTTATACTCCTACATCAAAATTGGCTAAAGAGGTTGGTACAAAAAATGATACAGGAACTCGAGAAGGTAGCCGGGGAGGACACCCTGCTACATTTCCAGAACAACTCCCTGATATGTGTATCAAATACAGCGGCATTCTAGAAGGTAGTCGAGTATACGATCCATTTAGTGGAACAGGTACAACTATTCTTTCTGCAATAAAAAATGGTATGTATGGAATTGGAACAGATATTGATAAGGATTATTTGATATTTTCTCAACAACGAATTGAAAATGTAATAAATCCTGTAGTCGAACCTACAAAAGTTAAAAAAGAAAAACCATTAAACCCAATGTTTGAAATAGTTGAAGAAAGATAATTATGGCAAAGCACCTTATGGTCGACCTAGAAACAATGGCAGTCTCCCCTAATGCAGTAGTACTGACATTAGGAGCGGTACACTTCAATCCCTACGGAACCGGATATTCAGATAAGATTTATTTCCGTATCAATATTGATGACCAAGATGCTCTAAATAGAGAGGTAGATCCTCTTACCATTGAGTGGTGGTCCAAACAAGATCCTGCTATTATGGAAGAAGCATTTAGTTCAGACAATCGTATTCCTCTTGCAGATGCTATTGATCAGTTCCATAAGTTTGCTTGGGGCTGTAGTGCCTTTTGGAGTCATGGTGCTACCTTCGACTTGGTCATACTTGAGAACATTTATCGTTCTTTAAACAAACCGTTGCCCTGGAACTTTTGGCAATTGCGTGATACACGAACATTGTTTGATCTTGGGTTTGATCCAGATATGCCCACAGGTGGAAAACACGATGCATTGGAAGATGCTATACGCCAAGCGGTGGGGGTACAGAATATGTATCGTAAGTTGAATATCAGAGAACGATAATGATAAAAATATTTGATAGATTGTTTTTTCTAGGTTCCGTTGGATTAGGTGATAGCTTTGTACAAAGCGGCATGGTAAATCATTATGCTGATAGATGCCAGGAATTACATCTTCCTGCACGACCAAGTTTCTACAAAACTACAAAAACATTGTATCAAGACCATCCTAATATAAAAGTAGTTGCACTAGAGCCTATAGAAGAACATCATGCACAATATGCAAAGGCACATGGACTTTCTAGATTATTATCAATTCCTCTTGTACAAAGCAGTATTAAAAATTATCAAATTATCCCTATGTGGGATGTACAGCATTATTCAAATTACGAATTGTCATTTGGATTAAGATATTCAAACTTTAGATTGCCTAAACATATTGAAGGGTCAGATGAACTTTATCAAATTCTCAGCAACGGTGAACCTTATATATTGATTCATAGATATACAGGAGATGATCCTGATGGTATTCCTATCAATGTACAGGAATTTAGAAAACATCAAGGTCTACGAGAAGATATAAAAGTTATTGAAATTAAAGAAGGTATAACCGATGATATGATGCGGTTTACTAAATTAATTCAATGTGCTGAAGAAATACATTGCGTACCTAGTAGTTTCCATTGTTTAGTTGATAGTATTCAAACTGATGCTAAATTGTATTTCCACGATATACGTGAAAAAACTTCAATGGCAGTGAACTCGCCTTGGAACAATTTTAAATGGGCTGAGGTACATTACGAGCATCGACGTTAGCCGAACCATCCTAGTTTTTCTCCAGCGGCTCGTCTTCTATCACTTTCTTCTTTACTACCTGGTAATCTACTTGCCCATAGTATGATTAAGGCAAAAAATATACCTAGCCCTAAACATAGTTTCCAATTGCCTGTGCGCCAATAGATTAGGATCAAACTAAAATCCATACTTAAGAACATAGCCCATTTGGCTAAAGTGGGGAATACTCGCCCTTCTCCCCAATTTTTAATAAATGGACCAAACAGTTTATGGTTAAGCATATAGTCGTGAAACTTTTTACTGCTCTTACTAAAGCACCATGTGGCTAGCAGTGCAGGAGTTGACCATGGTAGCCCTGGAATGAATGTGCCCAAATAGGCTATACCCAAAAATAATATACCTGCTGAGAACCAAAGTGCTTTTTTAATCTTTTCCATATTCAATCCTTTTGACTATTTAACGGTTTGGAAACCACTTGACAAATTTACCGGTTTAGTGTATAATAATAAAATGAAGCACAAAAAAGTTGATCGGCGAATGAATGGTCATTCTAAGTATAAGTACTGTGCTGATTTCTTTTATAAAGAGCATCAACTGTTCTGTGATATTAGAAAATGGTGCTGGCAGCAATGGGGTGCCAGTGATGACTACGAATTTATTTACAAAATTACTGATCCAAACACTCAGTGGTGTTGGATTAACAATCAAAAAACGGTAAGAATTTATTTTGCCACTGATAAAGAATATCAATGGTTCCTGCTTAAATGGACATAACATATTTGGAGTTTGGAATGATTAAAGTTTCGGTTTGTTCAGATTTACATTTAGAATTCGGCTACCAAGAACTTCCCGGTGGCGAAGTACTCATCTTGGCCGGAGATATCGCCGAAGCACGTAGCATCCGCAAGCATCACCACAGCACCAAACTCATCCAAGATACACCCGACACTTTTTATCGTTGTTCAGAGTTCTTCAAATGGGAATGTGAAAAGTATGATCAAGTGTTTATGGTGCTTGGCAATCATGAGCATTATCACAATCGGTTTGATAAAACCTATGATGAACTAAAAAGCATCCTACCTAAGAATGTTGCCTTGTTAGAAAACGAAGTTGTTAATTACAAGGGTGTTATGTTTATGGGTGCTACGCTATGGACTGACCTTAACAAAGGTGACAGCATTACAGCATTTACTCTCAAGCAGTTCATGAATGATTACAAACTTATAACTAATCATTATCCTGCTAAAGATGTGTATCATAAACTAACACCAGAGCATACTGCCCAAGTGCATTTCAAAACTAAACAATATTTTAAAACCGTATTGGAAATGAATCGTGACAAACCCTTTGTTGTCATTACTCACCACGGTCCTAGTTATGCAAGTATCAATGACAAATATAAGAATGATTTTACCATGAACGGTGGATACACTAGTGACCTAAGTGAATTGATTTTAGATTTTCCTAACATCAAAACTTGGGTACATGGGCATATGCATGATCCAGTTGATTATATGATTGGCGATACTCGTGTAGTAGCCAATCCTCGTGGATATGTTGGTCATGAGGATACCAGTGGTTTTAAACCTGATTTCCACTTTGAAGTGTGATATGGTAACACAAACTGATCAGTTTCTACAAAGAGATAAAGACCTACCTAAACCTAAGTACAACTACGGGGATAGAGTATTTGGCAAACTAAACAAAGTCCCTTTAGTTGGTATGGTTATAAGAGAAGTTGAGGGCAATGTACTTGTACATTCAGACCTGCCTCTCAGCCTAGACGGACAGGTAAGGAACATTGTGTCAGTGCCCATTAAAGGTATGACACGTTTAGTAGATATGAGTGGGTCTTGCCATTGTGGTCGTACTTTAGATCCAAATGGAGATTGTGATACTAGCCATTCATTAACTGATGAGCAATATCAGAAAATGCTTAAACGTAGGAAAAAGAAATGACCTGGGATTTATTTTTTGGATTTTTAATTGGATATATTGTAGGAGTACTATATATGTGTTATCGCTCTAATGAAGATTCTAGGAGATATATAGAATGAACAATCTAATCAAAGAACTTGAGCCCCAATGTTGGGAACACAATGAATTTGGTCTTAATTTTAATTACGAAAAGTTTGCCAAGTTGATTATACAAGAGGCTGGAGAAGCATTCTGGAGTGAGGCATGTAATGTCAGTGATTTGGCCTACGAAGAATACTATCGTAATAGAAAAAAGATTAAACAACATTTCGGAGTTGAATAATGTCAAGTACTGTACGCATATCATGGAGTCGTGAGTTTGATAATGAGCAACGATGGACCGATGTATGTGCCTGGGCCATTGAACATTTTGGCCTGCCCGGTGATAGATTCCAAAGTCATGCCAATGTCAACTATATGGACTTTGTTTTCAACAGCAACAAAGACGCATTAATGATGGCCCTGATGTGGAATGCTCCTATTGTACCCGACAATGATCTCACCGTAGAACACTCTGGAACAATGATTAATGCTTAAGAAACGTGCTATGGCTGAAGATAGATGGTTATCCGAATTAGCCGACGAATGGATAAACGAAATCAACATGAAACGCCTTGAAACTGGCCATGCTGACAATCAACCCAAATGGCCCTATTGGGTTCGACCATACAACTATGATACCGGAGAGTGGTATGAGATGGGTGAGTGGATGGCGGATACTATGGGAGAATCTGATTGGCTCAAAGAAAATGCTCGATGGGTTGGCAGTGATCGTAAGTATTGGTTCCGTGATGAACGTGATCGTACTATGTTTATATTGAGGTGGTCATGATTAAAACTCCATATCATGAACTAAATAATTTTTCAAGGCTACTAAGGCAATTGGACCCATTAGTGTCTGATATGATGGAATTGCCGCAAGAAAAAAGAACTAGGGCGGTATCAAGAGAATTGTTAGGTAAATTTAATATTTTAGTTGATGATGATTTTGAATGGTGTATTTGGAACGAAGATAAAGATTACACTATGTTTATATTAAGGTGGTCATAATGGCAACAACAATTCCTGTTTTTAATACAAGCCCATTTAATGGTGTCACATTGGAGCCTGAACTTTCTCCAATGAAAAAAGGCAAGGCCAAAAGTTGGCTTGGTGAATATCATTGGGTATCACTACCTGTTACTGATAAAAACAAATACGACGATATAGTCACTCCTGCTATGGATTGGTGTAGAGAACACTTTGGCAAGAGCGGAGCACGTTGGTTTGAGAAAGATAAGAAGTTTTATTTCAAGGACGAAAAAGATGTGACCATGTTCATATTGAGGTATTCTTGAAAACAGTTACCTTATATATAGATGCCTCAAGAACTATAGAAATAGTTCGCGAGTTAAGACAACAAGGAATGATACAAGGTACTGACTTTGAGTTTACTTATGTGAGATCTACTGAATACAATATGCCAAAACATGCAATATTTGCTTTCCATAAAGACAAATACGCTACCTTCTTTGCACTTAAATACTCCATATGAAAAAACTCTTTATTATACTTTCGATGCTAATGTCCTTGGCAGCATATGGGCAAACTGGATCCTATGCTTTATATGATTATAACGCGGCCATGTATGTTATGAGATATAATCATATGGAGGTACGTAGCATAGCCAGCATTACAAAATTATTTACTGCTATGACCGTTATACGTAGTGGTGTTGATCTTAATGAGAAAATATTAGTTGATGGCCGTAGTGGCGGACATGTACCCAGAGGTGTATATATGACTCGTGTGGATCTAATGCGATCCATGATAATCAGTAGTGATAATAGAGCAGCAGAAACATTGGCCTATCATCATCCAGGCGGGTTTGATAAATTCTTATTTGATGTTAACAACTATGTAAAAGATTTAACATTAGAAAATACCATTATTGTAGACAGTACCGGACTTAAAGAAGGCAATAAAAGTACTGCTCGAGAACTCATTGAATTCCTGTATAAGATTAAAGATGAACCGATGATTAGAAAAATAGCCAAGGAGCGTAATGCGGTATTAAATGTACCTAAGGGTAAAAAGACAATTCGTATTAATATAAGAAACACTAATCCTGATATGTTTGTCTACGATAATATTCTAATCAGCAAAACTGGATTTACCAATCCAGCGGGACGCTGTGTGCTTATGTTAGTGGAAAAAAATAAAGAGCTATTCGGAGTAGTTGTACTCGGGCAAACTAATGTCAGAAATCGCAGCCGTGTAGTAGGCGATCTACTAAGTATGGATGTGGAACCTACACCTACTCCTAAAATTAATAGTACATTGGTATTTGATTTGTAATGAAAATTAAACCCGGTGAGTCTATGAAGTCATGGGCCGGTCGTGTTCAAATGTTTGAAACAGGTCGTGCTATGCAAAAAATTGCCCAGGGCGAAGACATAGACACGGTTTTAGAAAATATGAGTCGTAGGATCACAGAAAAGTTAATTCATCCAATGTTAAAAACATTAGGTGAACAAAGGATATCCAATTTTGATTCGGAGCAGAGTAGTAAAAAATATATAGAAATAATGAAAAATGTAGCAAAAGCTGCCGATCATGTTGACACAGATACATGATCTATCTATAATAAATAAATGCACGATATACCTATATTGGATATCTTATCGGGCATAGTGCCCAAAAAAATCTTACTTAATCAAAGGAGAAATAATGAGTAAAGTAATCGGTATCGATCTCGGTACAACCAATTCATGTGTAGCCGTTATTGAAAACGGTATCCCCAAAGTAATCGAAAACAGCGAAGGTGCAAGAACTACTCCTAGTATTATTGCCTATGCTAACGATGAAATCCTTGTAGGTGCCAGTGCAAAACGCCAGGCAGTTACTAATCCAAAAAATACAATCTATGCAGCCAAGCGTCTAATTGGACGTAAGTTTAAAGAACAAGCTGTGCAGAAGGACATTGATCTAATGCCCTACAAAATCATCGAAGCCAGCAATGGTGATGCTTGGGTTAGTGCAAATGATCAAGAACTTGCCCCTCCACAAATTTCAGCCGAAGTTCTTCGTAAGATGAAACTCACAGCTGAAGACTATCTTGGACATGAAGTTACACAGGCAGTTATTACCGTACCTGCTTACTTCAATGACCAGCAACGTCAAGCAACTAAAGATGCTGGTAAAATCGCAGGACTTGAAGTTCTACGTATTATCAACGAACCAACTGCCGCTGCTCTTGCCTATGGTATGGATAAAGCAGACAAGCGTGATCGTAAGATTGCTGTCTATGACCTAGGTGGTGGTACATTTGACGTATCTATTATTGAAATTGCCAACGTTGATGGCGACAAACAAATTGAAGTTCTATCTACTAACGGTGATACATTCTTAGGTGGTGAAGACTTTGACCAACGTATTATGGATTTCTTGGTCGATGAATTCAAGAAAGACAACGGCGTTGATCTTAAGAAGGATATGTTGGCACTCCAGCGTTTGAAAGAAGCTGCTGAGAAAGCTAAGATTGAATTGTCAAGTTCAGCACAAACAGATGTTAACTTGCCTTACATCACAGCAGACGCAAGTGGTCCTAAACATATGAATGTTAAGATCACTCGTGCGAAGTTGGAACAGCTTGTTGACGAGTTGATCCAACGTAGTATTGAGCCTTGCAAAACTGCTATGGCAGATGCAGGTGTTACTGCCAGCGACATCGACGAAGTTATCTTAGTCGGTGGTATGACACGTATGCCTAAGGTTATCGAAACAGTTGAGAAACTATTCGGCAAGGCACCACGTAAGGATGTTAACCCAGACGAAGCAGTTGCCGCTGGTGCTGCTATCCAGGGTGACGTATTAGGTGGTGGACGTACAGACGTTCTATTGCTGGACGTTACTCCACTAAGTCTTGGTATTGAAACACAGGGCGGTGTAATGGCTAAGTTGATTCAAAAGAATACAACCATTCCTACCAAACATAGTCAAGTGTTTAGTACAGCCGAAGACAATCAACCTGCTGTGGATATTAAAGTATTCCAGGGAGAGCGTGATTTTGTTCAATACAATAAATTGCTTGGTGAATTTAAATTAAGTGGAATTCCTCCAGCACGTAAAGGTACTCCGCAAATTGAAGTTACTTTGGATATTGACGCCAATGGTATTATGAATATTAGTGCCAAGGATCAAGGCACCGGCCAAGAAAATAAGATCACTATCAAATCCGATAGCGGACTTAGCAAAGACGAAATTGAACGTATGGTTCAAGACGCCGAAGCTAATGCCGAATCAGATAAGAAACTACGTGAGCTTATTGAAGCACGTAATAGCGCAGAATCTACCCTAAATGAATTCCAAGCAGATATTGATAAGTTTGGTGATCAAGTTACTGAAGAAGAAAAGGCCAATGCCGACGATGCAGCACAGGCAATTCGTGATGCTATCAAAGGTGATGATCCTAAAATCATTCAAGACAGCGTTCCAAAACTTTATCAAGCAATGGGTCCAATTACAGCCAAGAAGCACGAAGCCGAAGAAGCAGCTAAAAAAGCTGAAGAACAGGCTAAAAAAGATGCGGAAGATGGCGTGGTTGCAGCCGACGTTCAAGAGACTGTATAATAAATAATATTGTGGGACACCTATTAAGGGTCCCACTTTAGGGCATAGTGCCCAAAATTGTCTTACTTTTAAAGGAGAAAAATTATGACACAATTAGTACGTTTCGACACCAACGCTCTCAACAGAGCACTTCTGGGATTTGATACAATGTTTGAAGATTTTGAACATCGTTTTGCAAATCAACTTAAAGACAACTATCCCCCTTACAACATTATTAAACACGACGACACCTCTTACGAGATTGAAATTGCTGTTACAGGGTTTGCTAAGGACGAAGTTACAGTTGAGATTGATCAAAATCAACTCATTGTCAAAGGCATTCGAGATAAAAGCAATGATGTAACTGCTGAATTTTTACATCGTGGACTTGCATTCCGAGACTTTACACGTAGCTGGACATTAGCTGAACATATGGAAGTTGGAGATGGAACTATCAAGAATGGTGTGCTTACCATTAAATTAAAGCGTATCGTTCCTGATGCTTTGAAACCACGTGTCCTTAAACTCAAGGGCGAATAAAGTTTGGGGGCTTCGGCCCCCTCTATAAAATAAGATTATGACCACTGATATCATTGTAGACAAAAAGTCTAAGACTACTGCCAAACTTAAAGAACCCAGCAAGTATAAAGTCATTGTGTGTAATGATGATCAAACTTCTGTGGAATTTGTAATTGCCATGCTTGTGTCAATATTCAAGCATAATGAAAAGTCTGCTATTGCATTAACTCTGGCAATACATAATAAAGGTAGTGCTGTGGCAGGAATTTATAGTTTTGAAGTAGCAGAACAAAAAGCTGTTGACGGAACCAATTTAGCCAGAGCACAGGGGTATCCTTTGATAATTAAAGTAGAACCCGAATAAGGAACTACTATGAGCCTAAAAGATTTAACCGCTGATAAACATCAAAAAGCGGAAGATACCCTTTTTATGAAAGCGGTATTTGCCAAAACTCTACCCTATGATGTATGGGTAGACTTTACATATCAAAAACAACTTTGGTATAAAGAAATTGAACATGCTGCTCGTAAAGCAGGATTGTTAAATGCATTGCCGCCGGGCTTTGAACGTGCAGGATTAATCATGGATGATTACGAAGCCATGGATAAACCTGTAGGCAGTTTCAATACCTATAAAGAAGTGACCAAAGAGTATGTTAGTTATATACGAACATTAGGTGATCCTACTCGTGTTATGGCACATCTTTATACATGGCACATGGGCGACTTGCATGGTGGACAAATGATCAAGAAGATTGTTGAAGCACCACATACACATTTAGAGTTTGAAGATCGTGCCGAGTTAATTAAAACTGTACGTACCATGTTGTCAGACGATATGGCTGTTGAAGCCAATATAGCCTTTGAATGGGCAATTAAAATAATGGAATCATATGACAGTAGTTTGGAACAAAATTGAGCAATTAGCCAAACAGATTGAAGATCGATTCAATACTACAGGTGAACCTATAGATAGCACCGTGGGCACAGACTATAACTGGCATAATCAACTTTGGTCAAGTCCACGTTATCGTAGAGCACATATAGAAATTGTAGATAATAGAGAAACTCACAAAATCTATATATTACATTGTACCATATTCCCACATTTCAACGATCCAAGTCCAATTTGGGGATTTGATGCTGTATGTGGACCTAATAAGATCACAGGTGCTTTCTGTGATTTCAGTTCAGCAGGTGATTCTAACCATGACATGATGCGTTGGTTTGGTATTGAGACTAAAAAATACGGATGGCAAAAGTCTAGAGAACTTCCGGAATGGGCACGTAACATCTTTAGCGATAACATGGTTGCTGCGGGTAATGTACAAGAAGGCAAAGAACTCGACGATTTATGTCAATTAGCCCTGGATAGTTTAGATTATTATGTAAAAAACGTAGGAAATACGCAGCAAGATGCAGCGGATTATCATATGGCGCAGAATCGTTATTGTCACTATCAAAAGCAGAATCCACATGTTATACGCAGTATGGTTAGCATGGGTGTGGCAGAACCTGTTATCAAGAGATTTGTACGTGAAGTATTGTTTCCAGAAGTAGTATAAATATACTATTATGAGAGCAAGAGAGTTTATCACCGAATCAAAGTCATCCGTACTTGAAGGTCTTATGCAAGGCAAAGACTGGACGGCTCCGAGAACCATAGAAAAATATTTAAATCCGTTCCTTGACAATATAGGAGACGGTATGTCACCCGGACAAGTATATGCTTTTAATACTGGGTTTAGACCTGCAAATAAACAGAAAGGAATTGCTCCTAACCCGGGAACAAACTTTTTAGGAACAATTGCTGACCCAAACACATTAAAAGCAAGTATTAAACGTGCATTAAAAACTGATAATTGGTCCAATGTTTTATTTTCAGTTAATGTTGTAGATGACGACACCAACGAACCAACGGGAGAAGTAGTTGATAATGTAAGATTAAACAACATCTATAAAGATGAAAAAATTAAAGGCGAAATAAAACCCAATATGGGCAATGTATCAGAAGCCTTAATAGGATGTGCTGTAGCGGCTAAATTTGTTAGTAATGGTGGTAACATTACTGAAAAAAACTTAGCAGATATGGGCAAACAACTAGCTCAAAATGGTGGAGTTATTAGTGTTGCGGCAGGCAAAGATACACTTGAATTTAAAGTGTCTATTCCTTTTTTAGATAAAAAAATCTTTTATGCTTGGTTAGGCGAAGGTCGTAAAACTCTACAAGATTATAAAGTGCCCCAGGAATCTATAGACTTAATAGAAAGAAGAGCAAGAATTGCTGTAGAATATGCTAATACTTCTAAACGTGTTGCGGATGCAATAAAAGTAGCCCAGGATGATCCAAGAAACAACAGGGTAGATGTTATCAGTGACGGTGGAGAAAAAGCAAATCAAAGTACAACTAAAGTTGATTTAAAAATTTTAGTTGATGGGCAACCTCTTGCTAAACGCCTATTAAGTATTAAGGCAGGCGATGTGGCACAGTTTGGACAAGTGGTTGGTGCTAATTTTGAACATGTTACTGAGTTCTTTGGTTCATTTAATGTTGCACTATCTCCGACAATTAAAAAATACTTTTATGAAATTGCAAAAGGAGCTCGTGGATCAGACGAGGAAAAACAACACAATTTTAATAGCGGAATGTTTGCTGCTTACCAAGATGCAGCCAAAACTCTAAAAGCAAAAGCAAGATCTGATCAACCGGGGTTGGTTGAAGATATATATCAGGGATTATTACAACACCTTACAAGAAAAGAAGAGGGTGTTGAAATGGTTATTCTTGATCCTGATGACAAGAAAGCATTTAGAGAATTAAGTTTTGGTCCAGAATTTGAAAAAGCAATGAGACAATTACAATTAGTTGTTGTTGAAAATATGGATGGTAAGGCACATATTATTTCAATTTATGGATATCCTGTAGGAACTATTGGTAAAAGATTTGTTCCAGCAGGTAGAAAAGATGCTGGTAATAAGTTAGTAGAATTAAAATCTCAATTTAAAGACGGCACAGTTAGAAATATGACCGCAATGGGCGGCTTACTAAAAGATATTTCTGACATTGCAAATTATATTGAAAAAGTAGAACAACAACCTCCCACACCTGCTCAACCAGAAGTATCACCTACCCAACCAGTAGCACCTACTAAAACTAAAGCACCGGTTCCTGCTGGCATACAAAATCAAACAAAACAAATTGGTGCTAAAATACCAATGGGTCAAGAAATTCCACCAGAAGGCGTATAATGAAAAAATTGATAACCATACTGGTTGCCACATTATTAACAACAGTGGCAACAGCACAGTCTACATCATTTAAAATAGAAAAAACTTTGGTCTGCGACGATACTAAAAAAATAGTCAACGAGTTAATGAACGGCGACTATAAAGAAGTACCTGTATGGGGTGGCTCCGAAGAAAAGACTAAGTTTATGTTATTGATTAATAAAGAATCAGGTACTTGGACACTCATACAATTTACTCCAGGTGTTGGTTGTGTATTAGGTGTAGGTGACGAATCTAAAGTATTGAATCTTGATAAGAAAAAACTAAATTTGTAATACTATTGTAATATTAAAAATTAATTACACTAGTAAATATTGGTATGAAGACATACCGATCCATCTTCGTTAGCGACGTTCATCTCGGTACAAGAGATTGTAAAGCAGAGCAGCTTAACAATTTTCTTAAACATAACTCTTGTGACACACTATACCTTGTAGGAGATATAATTGATGCCTGGAGAATCCAACAAAACAAATGGCGATGGAAACAGAGCCACACTAATGTGGTCCGTCGTGTTCTCGGTCATGCTAAACGGGGCACTCGTGTGGTATATGTGGCTGGTAATCATGACGAATTTTTAAGACCCATGATTCCATATGGGTTCAGTTTTGGACTGGTTGAGATATGTAATCAGACTGAACATATAGGTGCAGACGGTAAACATTATCTTGTAGTACATGGAGACTTGTTTGATGGTATAACAAGACTGGCACCGTGGATAAGTTTTTTAGGAGACAAAGCATATGATGTCATTTTATCGCTTAATAGCAAATTCAATTGGGTACGCCATCGCTTTGGTTTTGGGTACTTTAGTCTTAGTCAATATCTCAAAACAAGAGTAAAGAAAGCAGTGGACTTTATATTCCACTTTGAACGTAATCTAGCCGCATACTGTAAGAAACGTGGCTTTGATGGTGTGATTGTAGGTCACATTCACTTGGCTGAAATAAAAGAAATAGACGGTATCATCTACATGAACGATGGCGACTGGGTAGAATCCTGCACAGCCTTAGTTGAACATCACGATGGTCGCTGGGAAATAATCACCTGGACTAAAGAAAACGACTAAAACACGATATATGTTCACATATTACATCGTAGGCATAAATATAATATGATGAACTTACTAGAACTTAAAAATTATCTAACAAATACTATATATGGATCAGATGGAAAGATATCCACAGGAAAATTCAAAAGCCTATCCGCAGAAGTTAAAAATAATATCTTACATTTTACTAACAAATGTCAGTCTGAAAAGTTATCCGAACGAATTTATTGGATACTAAATGGCCTGCAGGACTATCCTGCTAAATGTAAACACCCCGAATGTGATAAACCGCTAAGATTCAAAGGTGAGTATCGGGGTATGTTCTGCTCATATAGTTGTAATTCAAAATATCAGTTGTCAGTCTTGCCTAATCCTTTTAGTGGACTATTAGGCATACAGCGTAGAAAAGATGGGATGATAAAAAAATATGGCGTAGACCATAATATGAAGACCGAAGAGAGTCTTACTAAAAGACAACAAACTTACACTAACAACTATGGGGTTAACCATCCGTTGAAATCAAAAGAGATTATAGACAGCGTAAGAAAGAAAAATGAAGATGCTGGTAGATGGACACCCGAAAAACAAATGGAAGAATTTTATCTGTATAGACGAAAGGTATGGCACTATACTAATCAACAACTAATTGAAACCTTGCCTAACTATAATTTACGAGGTCATAGTAGAAATAAAACTTCCTACTCATTGGATCATAAATTTTCGTGTCACGAAGGGTTTAAGAATAAAATTCCCGCTGAAATAATAGGAAACATAGTAAATCTTGAGTATATACCCAACATACAAAATTCAAGAAAAAAGACTGCTTGTTCACTGACCAAAGAAGAATTGTATGAAAGATTTAACAACTTGAATACAAAAATAACCGAATAAATACAAGATGAGAGCACAAGAATTCCTAAGCGAAATTGATCGAATGCCCGGCAATGAATATACTGGTGGTAAAAAATCATTGCGAATAGGTGCCGGTGACAAAAATATCAAAAAACTTCCTGGCACAAATGCGTTTATGTACAGCACAGAAGCCAATCATATGGAAGATGGTATTATTATCAAACTATGGGATAGTGCTAATACCACACCAAAACCAGTCAAAATGCGTGATGAAGATGACGAAGAATTTGCCTGGAGACTGCGAGATTGGGAACGCAATCAAAGTGAAGATGGTCCAGGGTTTTTGATCGGAAAACTGGTGTTGGAAGATGTTCCAAATTTTCCATTAAAGGGTGCCCTACAAGTTGATACCATAACTGTAGATGAAGATTATCGTGGACAAGGCGTGGCCAAATCCATGTATGGTGTTGCGTTGAGCATACTTAAAAGACCTTTGCTTGCTGGTCGTAGTCAAACACCCGGTGGCCGCCAAAACTGGCTGAGTCTGGCCTCCATTCCCGGTGTTGACATCAAAGGGTATGTTATGATAAACGAGGCTCGATTTGATAATCCAGAATGGGCCGAAAAAGACATTGATATTATCATGGGACGACTGGGCGGTCAATATATTGGGCCAAGTAAACCGCCCGGTATACATTATTTTGCCTTTGATGTTGTACCAGGATCGGGAGAACTTGCTCCAGCAGTACGAACAGAACTGAGTAAAATATACGATGAGCATGGATCAAGAACTGGATTATACGCTATGTGGAATGGAGTGTAATGGTGTGGGCCAAGGAGAAAACCAATGATATTCAGTGATAAAATTACTATTGTAATTCCTTGTAAAAATGAAGAAAACTATATTCCTTATCTGTTAACACACTTACGCAATCAAATGATAGGTAGTACTAGAATCATTATTGCTGACTGTTCCACAGATAATACTCGAGAAGTTATTCAATTGATGAAGGGTAAATTGAATGTAGAAATCATAGACGGCGGTCCTGTTAGTATTGCTAAAAACAATGGTGCTAGATTAGTCACTACTCCATATATATTATTCATTGATGCTGATGTTCGTTTCTTCAACGACACTGTGATCCGTGATGCAGTTGCCGAAATGGAATCTAAGAACCTTGACCTAGTTGGATTGAACATTAAATGCTATGACAATGACATAAGAGCAAAAGTTGGGTTTGTTGTTTTTAACACTATAAATCACACATTAAAATACTTTTCTCCTTTTGCAGTTGGTG
>Ga0304729_1000121_pt1 | contig 51456 bp, 57 predicted proteins | sample C_131016_MF_Meta_FD_190475 | JGI IMG/M metagenome (GOLD analysis project Ga0304729, IMG submission 190475) | Freshwater microbial communities from Lake Croche, Canada to study carbon cycling - C_131016_MF_MetaG (v2) (version 2) | ecosystem: Environmental > Aquatic > Freshwater > Lake | place... | reverse complement strand
AAAATAGCGAATTCAAACCCTTGCATGCTATTAATCCATTGCGCCTGGGGTGGATAAAATGCTTTGTAGAGCTCAATGGCAAGCGCGCGCTAGATGTTGGCTGCGGTGGGGGTATCTTGGCTGAAGCCTTGGCCGAATCAGGTGCGCAAACAACTGGCATTGATTTATCGGAAAAAGCGCTAAAAGTGGCTGAGTTACATGCACTTGAAAGTGGTGCGCAGGTAAATTATCAAGCTATCTCTGCAGAAGCGCTGGCGCTAACTGAGCCCGCAAGTTTTGATGTCGTTACCTGCATGGAAATGCTCGAGCATGTACCCGACCCTGCTTCAGTGGTCAGGGCCTGTGCAACGTTAGCAAAGCCTGGTGCTACGTTATTTTTTAGCACGCTCAATCGCAATCCAAAATCGTATTTATTTGCCATTATTGGCGCTGAGTATTTACTGCGTTTGCTACCTAAAGGCACGCATGACTACCGCAAATTTATTACGCCTTCTGAATTAGGCCACTTTGTGCGCGATGCTGGCCTTGAAATCATTGGTATTAAAGGGCTTAGTTATAACCCTATCACGCAGATTTACAGCCTAACTAACGATACTGCGGTGAATTATTTAATTGCTACACGTAAAGTTTCTACAAATTAAAGATGATGGCTTTGACTAATAGTCCATTTGCTGGAATCTTTTTTGATTTAGACGGTACGCTGGCTGATACAGCACCAGATTTAGTCAATGCTGCAAATTTATTACTTATTGCTCGCCAACTTCCACCAAAACCTTATGCAGAAATGCGTCCTCACTCATCTGCAGGTGCGCGGGGCTTAATTCAATGCGCGTTTGGCATTGATACCAAACATCCCGACTTCATTCCTTTGCGTGATGAATTTTTTATTAATTACGAACAAGCGCTATTAGTCCATAGCAGCATCTTCGAAGGTATTCATGATCTATTAAATACCTTAGACGCCGCCAAAATGCCGTGGGGCATTGTCACCAATAAAAGCGAACGCTTTACACATCCATTAACCGAGCTCATGGGCTTACGACATCGCGCTGCCTCCACTGTTTCGGGTGACACGACCGCCCATCCTAAACCCCATCCCGCGCCCTTACTTCATGCTGCAGAAATCGCTCAAGTTGACCCCAATAAATCCCTTTATGTCGGTGATGACATTCGCGATATCGTCGCTGGCAAAGCGGCTGGCATGAAAACCGTCGCGGCCGCCTATGGCTACTGTGGGTGCGCTGAACCCCCGCAGAACTGGGGTGCTGACTTCCTTGTCAATGATCCTCGTGAGCTACTAAATATCGTCTTTCCCAAATAGGGTGCAATTTGTTGCGAAGCGCTCTAAAATAGATCTCCCAACGCTTCTAATTCGGGGTCGACATGGTTTCGACGTGGATTACAAAGCAGCAAGGGCATACCGAGGACCCGTTATCTCGTAAATCAATGGGAATGTAATAACTGCTAACGACGAACGTTACGCACTAGCCGCTTAATTGCGGTTGCCCCTGAACTGATTCTCTCTTGGGTCAGGTAGCGCAAGCTACATCAGGGTCATTTACAAGAGATAAGATCATCTCGTGTCACGAGGGGTGATACGAAAATTTAGTGAATCGCGATTGCATAGCGTGTTGGTTCGCGGTGCAATGGTTAAATTAAATAACACAACTAAGTATGTAGAACTTGTTGTGGAGGATTTGCGGACGCGGGTTCGATTCCCGCCGACTCCACCATTAAAGCAAAAGGCCACCTCAAGGGTGGCTTTTTGCTTTCAGCGCTCAATTAAGGGTAATTTAAGCAATGCAGGCAATATTCCCAAGCGCCACAAACTAGTGGTCTCAGCCGCACGTGCTGCATGCAGCGGATCTGTTGCGTCACTTACCTTGGGATGATGGGGCTTGATGGATTCTTTTCCCAGCACAATTAAGCCAGCATTTTCAATCCACGTCATTAACTCTGCGCGCGAGCGTAAGCCTAAGTGTTCAGCCATATCGGAAAGAATTAACCACCCTTCGCCGTTTGCTTCTAAATGTGCGGCTAAGCCATTGATAAACCCGCGCAACATTTGACTCTCGGGATCATAAATAGCACGCTCTAATGCAGAGCTCGGGCGTGCTGGAATCCACGGTGGATTACAAACGATGAGGGCTGCTTTACTTGGCGGAAATAAATCGTACTCAGCTACGGTCACCTGTTCACTTAAGCCCAACTGTAAGAGGTTTTCTTGTGCGCAGATTAAGGCACGTGTATCAATTTCAGTGGCAATAATTTTTTCAATGCCACGCTTTGCCAAAATGGCAGCAAGTACGCCCGAACCTGTACCAATATCGAATGCTGTGGAATTCAAGCTAAGCGCTTTTGGCAACACAGCATTTGCCACCAACTCAAGATATTCGCCACGAATCGGGGAAAAAACGCCGTAGTGAGGATAAATACGTAGTGTGCCATTCGCGTCTAAAGCCCTGATTACCACCCCTTTTTTTCGCCATTCATGGGCGCCAACTAAGCCCAATAATTCGCGTAAGGAAACCAGATAAGGCTCATTGATTTCCCCGAAAGCCTCATAGCAAGCTTCTACAACTGTTGGTGCTCGGCGTAATGCTATCTGATGATTTGGGTCAACCCGAATTAAGATTTGTCCTAAAGTTCTCGAACGTTGAGATTGCGCTAAGCGATGTAGATTAAATACATCATTTGTTATTGCAGATGACGCATTGTCATTCAGCTTCTCCTGCATATTCTTTTTAGAGACGCGTTTTTTCTTCCGTGGGCGATCAATGCGCCGCGCAATTGCTTGTAAAAGTTGGCGGGCATTTTGAAAGTCGCCCCGCCATAACAATGCAGTTCCTTCGCATGCCAGCCGATACGCATCGTCTGCGGGGATTGTATCGTCTGCCAACACAATTTTTTTAGGGGGCAGCAGTCGATTTTCTGAATACCAAAGTGCGGAGTGAGTTTGTTCACCCTCAAGCCATGTAACGGTAGACTTATCAGGCAATGGGTTCAAACAAAGGTACTTTCTGACCTTCTTGGGTTTCTTGCATCACCACCTTAACCGGTTGACCAATATAAATTGCATCAAAATCACAATTGGTAATATGCGTTAGCATTTTGATACCCTCTTCTAAAGTTACATAAGCCATGGCAAATGGAACCTCTACCCCCCGGCGCATGACGGTAAACGAATAAATTTCGCCTTTGCCGCTCGACTCAACCCAACGGGTTTGATCGCTGCCACAATGCGGGCAAATCGTTCGCGGATAAAAATGGGGTTCATTACAAGCTGAGCACATTTTTAGTAGTAAACGACCCTCTTGAGCCGCCTCCCAAAAAGGCTTATTTTCGGCATTAATCACTGGGCTTGGCAACGGTACATTCAAAATATTACTCATGACACTCTGCCCATAATTAAGGTGGCTGCGCCGTGACGTGTGCCAAGAGCCCCACCAATGCCAGAGGCTAAAGCAAATTCCAGATTCGGGATTTGTACCGCTGGATGGGCTTCACCGCGCAATTGGCGCACTGCTTCAATGATCTTCGTCATGCCACCACGATTGGCTGGATGGTTATTGCATAAACCGCCACCATCAGTATTAAAAGCTAGCGAACCTTTGCCGGCGATTAACTGGCCGTGCTCGACAAAACGACCACCATCGCCTTTTTTACAAAAACCCAAATCTTCTAACTGAATTAATACGGTGATCGTAAAACTATCGTAAATCGAGGCATACCGAATTTGCTTTGGCGTTATACCGGCTTCTGCAAACGCGCGTGGGCCAGTCCAGGCAACCCCTGAGTAGGTTAAATCGACCTTGCCACCCATCTGTCCTTTGGCAGATTCAGCGGCACCCAGCATTTGGACCACTGGGCGCTTTAATGACTTAGCGATATCGGGATGCACCACTATTACTGCGCCACCACTATCGGTTACCACGCAACAATCGGCTCGATGCAGTGGATCGGCGATCATTGGCGAGCTTAAAACATCTTCTACCGTTAGTACGTCCCGCAGCAAAGCATGGGGATTATGTTGTGCATGCGCTGAGGCTGCTACTTTAATCCACGCTAGCTGTTCGCTGGTAGTGCCAAACTCGAACATATGGCGCATGGCGCACATCGCGTACGTATTTAAAGGTGCTGGTGAGTAGGGTTTTTCAAAAGCAAAATCAGGAGCAGATGCATGTTGACTGCGCACCTGGGTACCGCTAGAACCCTCTGATTTAGGCCGGCCCGCTAAGGTAATCAAAGCAACCTTACATTGCCCTTGGGCGATTGCGCGAGCCGCATGACTGACATGGGCTAAATAAGAAGCGCCGCCAATATCGGTTGAATCAAGATAGCTGACTTTTTTTAAGCCCAAATAATCTACCATCGATACTGGGCCCATACCTGGAGCATCGCCAGCACAAAAATAGCCATCAACATCGTTTAAGCTTAAGCCTGCATCTAATAGCGCGCCACGGGCTACTTCAGCATGTAATTGTGCTACCGTATGATTGGGCGCTACTCGCAGCGGGTGCTCATAAATTCCGGCAATACAGGCATTTGATTTGGCTGACATTCATGATTCCTAAAGCATATATTAAAGCATGCTGACTTTGAAGCTTTGATTTAATTGTATTTATTCAAGCGTGATTTTCGATTGCGCAATTAGCTTCCGCCAGCGTTCGACTTCACTCGTAATAAATCGTGCAAACTGTTCTGGAGTTCCCGGCATTGGGTCGGCCCCTTGCGCAATTAATTTATCTTTAAATTTAGGATCAGCCAAAATCTGTTGTAACTCTTTATTCAAACGGTTACGAATCTCTACTGGCAAGCCTGCTGGACCCACTAAGCCATACCATGTGCCCATGTCATAACCAGGTACGCCGGCTTCAGCAATAGTGGGAATATTCGGCGCAGCAGCTGAGCGCTTCGCAGTGGTTACGCCTAAGGCCCGCAAATTTCCAGCCTTCACTTGAGGTAATGCGCTGGGTAAGTTAGGGAAAGCCATATCTACTTGTCCCGAAATAATATCGGCCATTGCACTCCCCGTCCCTTTATAGGGAATATGGACTAAATCAATATTGGCCATTTTCATGAAAAGCTCAGCTGATAAATGGACTGAGGTGCCATTACCACTAGAAGCAAAAGTCAGTTTTCCTGGGCTGGCTTTGGCTGCGGCAATTAGCTCACCGACTGTCTTATATGGCGAACTCATCGGCACCACGAACATATTGGGCGCTGAAAAAACACTGCCAATTGCCGTAAAGTCTTTAATCGGATCGTAATTGAGATTCTTATATAGCGAAGCATTCACTGCTTGGCCAATCGAAGGAAAATATAAAACATAGCCATCAGGCGCTGAACGCGCGACCAATTCAGCAGCGATATTGCCATTGGCTCCTGCACGGTTTTCGACAATCACCGATTGCCCTAAGCGTGACGACAAACTTTCTGCCAAGGAACGACCGACAGAATCAGCTGCACCACCAGGCGAAAACCCAACAATCAGGCGAATCGTTTTGGATGGATAAGTCGTGCTATCCGTTGCAGCGAATGCTGTAGCACTCAATAAAAAAAATAAGGAAGCAATTCCTTTAGCTAGGATGCATATAAAACGATTTACAAGTTTCATGATGTAATCTGCCGCGCTGTTTTGAACCGCATCAGCTTAACTCTTCTTGCCATTTTGTATCTCAACTCCACTCAGTTCACGCAACTGCTCAAAGCTTAAACCGTCCACCCAATCGAGTGCAACAAGGCCACTTGGAGTAACTAAAATTGTTGCTAAATCGGTATAAATACAATCAACCACGGCTAGCCCAGTAATGGGGTAGGTACAAGTATTAACAATTTTAGATACGCCGGATTTAGTCAGATGCTCCATCATCACAAATAATTTTTTTGCCCCTAAAGCTAAATCCATCGCACCGCCAACTGCTGGAATAGCCTTAGGATCGCCAGTACGCCAATTCGCTAAATCACCTGCTACTGAAACCTGAAAGCCCCCGAGGACACAAATATCAATATGTCCCCCGCGAATCATCGCGAATGAATCCGCATGATGAAATAGCGATGCACCTGGCAACATCGTTACAGGTTGTTTGCCCGCATTCACAACTTCATGATCAATTTGTTCACCAACTGCTAAAGGCCCCATGCCCAGCAAACCATTCTCGCTATGCAAAATAATTTCTCGATCGGGAGGCAAATAATTGGAAATAGTCATTGGCTGACCAATGCCTAAGTTCACCGTCGCGCCATCGGGTATGTCTTCGACGATACGTTGAGCAATCTCTGCAGTAGTGCGCTTTTTAAGTTGACTTAGATCCATGCTAAGACCCGCCTTGAATTTATTCTGAGCGTCATTTTTTCTTCCCTCCATCAATACAGACCACGCGCTTCACAAAAATACCGGGGGTAATAATCGTCTCGGGATTTAACTCTCCTAATTCGACCAGCCGATTTACTTGGGCAATCGTGCACGTTGCGGCAGTAGCCATGACAGGGCCAAAATTACGGCCTGTGCCGTGATACGTTAAATTGCCCCAGCGATCGCCTTGGTCGGCTTTAATTAACGCGAAATCGGCTTGAATCGACATTTCTAAAATTTGCTGAACCCCATTGATCTCTTTAATCTCTTTGCCGACTGCAAGCTCAGTGCCATAAGCAGTGGGGGTAAAAAAGGCTCCAATACCTGCGCCACCTGCACGGATGCGCTCGGCTAGGGTGCCTTGCGGCACTAATTCCAATTCAATTTTTCCGGCACGAAATAAATCATCAAACGCCCCTGATTCAGGTTGGCGGGGAAAAGAACAAATCATTTTGCGCACTCGACCCCCCGAAATTAATTTGGCAATCCCCACGCCAGCATTGCCAGCATTGTTACTCACAATAGTCAGGTCTTTGGCGCCTTGTTCGAGTAAGGCATCTAAGAGTTGAAATGGTAGGCCTGCGCCCCCAAATCCTGAAACAAGAATGGTAGCGCCATCAAATATATTACTGACTGCTTCATTTATATTGGCAACGATTTTTTGGATCACCCTTGCTCCCCATTTTTATACATGGTCATAGCTTATTCCTTTTTTTCTATCCGTATAATCCCACAATTATATAGTTGATAATTGTTCTCATTTAGAATTTCTCCTGATGCAACAACGCTATTTCAGCTTTAACAAAGGAGAAATGATGGTAGCAAGGAATCAATTAAATGCATTGCACCCAAGAAAGTGTCTATTTATGGGTCTGCTGGTGCTGAGTAGTTTAGCAAACGCAGGTGAAGGCGTATTTGGATGGATTTATACCCTCGATTTACAACCCAAAGGTAGCCTCGAATTTGAGCAGCGCCTGCAACTAACAACGGGTCAGGCAAATGGTAAGTACGATTTTTGGTATTCACGTTCTGAGCTGGAATACGGTCTCACAGACGATATTCAAGTTGCCGCTTACCTCAACGCCTATTCAGTTGACGCTGCGCAAAATTACCTTAATCCAGAAGTTTGTGGTGATGCCGTCTCTTGTACCTCGGGCTATGGTGTGCCAGATAGCGCTAATGAATTCGATGGCTATGGAAAAACGGGCTTAGATGGAGGTTCGCTAGAAGGTATTTGGCGCATTACTAACCCAGTTACTCAGCCCATTGGCATCGGGATTTATTTAGAGCCTACTTTAGGCAAGTTAAAAAATGCATTCGAGTCGCGCCTCTTAGTCCAATCCAATTTTATTGATGATCGATTGATTTTGGCAGGCAATCTCGTCTTAGAAAATGAGCAACTGAAATCGACTGGCGAAACCATTCCTGAATCCATGATTGATATTTTGCTGGGCGCTAGTTATCGCTTTGCACCAAAATGGTCTGGTGGCATCGAGTATCGTTATCACACCGATTACAACAGTTATTTTTGGCAAAACCAAGTCCAAACCGCCAACTTTATTGGCCCTAATTTGCACTATGCCGATAAGCATTGGTGGGCAACGCTCGCATGGCGCTACCAACTAGATGGGCAATGCATGGGCGAAGGTACTGCTGAGTGCTCTGGGGGTAATGTCTGGGATAGCCATGGCAAAAATGAAATAATCGCCAAAATTGGTTTTCCTTTCAGCTAAAAAGCCCAGATGCATTGGAAACCGAGTTCAATTGTGTTTTTAGCGGGAGCTAGTGCTATCAGTAGCTCCTGCCTCGCCCATGCCAGGATCTATATTTCCGTAGACCAGGCGCAAAAAATATTATTTCCGGGTAGCCAATTTACTTTGCAACCGACATTAATTGATCAAGCCTTACAGGCTAGCTTGAAAAAGGTCTCCGGTGTTCATTACCCCTTTCGGGGTGAGTATATATGGCGTGATCAAGTCGGTAACTACCTCGTCATTGATGAAGTCGTAGGTAAACATGAAATGATTCGCTACGCCGTTGGTATTACTTCTACTGGCACTATTCAAGGGATTGAAATTTTAGAATATCGTGAATCCTACGGCTACGAGGTGGCTGAGCAGCAGTGGCGTCAACAATTTGTTGGTAAAACCGCGCATGATCCACTCAAACTGAATCACGATATTCAAAATATATCTGGGGCCACCCTTTCCAGCAAGCACATTACCGATGGTGTTAAACGGGTCATGCACTTTTATCAAATTGCTTTAAAGGGCGCTAAGTAAATGCGGGTAAATCAATTGCCCAGCTTAACCCGTTGCAAACCGTTGCTTGGTACCTATGTGGAAATCACTGCACATACTGATGGTGACCATCCATTAGCGTACCGGGATCTTACATATTGCATTGAAAAGGCCTTCTCTACTATTCAAGATCTGCACCATAGATTTAATTTCTACGCTGAAAATAGTGAGCTATCTCATCTCAACCGCTTGGCGCATTTGGGTTCATTAGAAATTTCACCCCAATTAAAAGCGCTTTTATTGATTGCCAGCGAAATGTATTGCCACTCAGAAGGATTATTTAATTGTGGTATTGGTCAGTGCACTCTGAGGCTAGCAAAAGATCAGGTTCGCTTTGGCGATCTATCTGACCTACAATTTCTAGCACATGATCATGTCTATGCAAACCGCCCTTTATGTCTCAATCTCGGCGGTATAGCCAAAGGTTATGCGGTTGATTGTGCAGTAGACATACTGCTTAAGGAAGGTGTAGCTGCAGGATGCGTTAATGCTGGAGGAGATCTGCGCGTATTTGGGCATCAAGCGCAAAAAATTCATTTGCGTATGCCACATCAATGCCACGCCCTCATCGAGTTGGGCGAATTACAAAATGGGGCGGTTGCTAGCTCAGCCAATTATTTTTTTAGCCCTACCTCTGTCCGCACCTTAGATCAAAGAATCGTTCATCCGGAACAACAGTTGCCTAGTAACTCTCCGCACTCGTACTCGATCATTGCGCCTCAATGTGTACATGCTGATGCCTTAACTAAAGTTTTGGCCCTTTCACAGCAAATTGTTCATCCTTGCTTTGAGCGTTATGGCGCTAAACCATTTATTTTTTATCACGACGCAAATGACATCACTAACGCCACCCTCAAGAAGATCCGGCACTAAGGTCATGCCAACTTGGCAAAGGTACCTCAGTTATCCGAGCTTTTGTATTTGCATGGGTAGTGGTCTTCTCTACCTCGTTATTCAAGAATGGGCCAATGAGTTTAATTTTTTAGTCAATCGCTGGATATTGGTGATGCATGGCGTATCTGCGATGGTTATCGCCATCATTTTCGGTGCTGCACTTCCCATCCATATCCGTATTGGACTGCATTTAAATAAAAATATTCTCAGCGGCCTGAGCCTTACCGCTGTCTTACTCGTTTTAATGATCTCAGGGCAATTACTGTATTACGGCAGTGGTGATAGCCGAGAATGGATTATTACGGCGCATTGGGTGGTCGGCGTTTTAAGCATTACCATCGCCTACTGTCATATTGTGCTGCGATCAGACCGACGGTCAGATCAATAAAAAGCGCCCTCTTTATGCAGGCGGATGATCCTCGGGATTGATATCAAGCGCAATGAGAAAGCGTGACACCATATTATAGGCAGCGATTACGCTCACTAATTCAACTACTGCAGTATTGCCCAAGGCTTTTTGTAAATTATTCATTACGGATTTATCCACCACAATATTGCGCGTCATTTGCAAAGTGAGATTGACTGTATCAAGTTCGACCGCATTAAAGCACTCTTGTGGAAATGTAGGTTCACCAATATGGCGTAGTGCCTCGACTTGCTCTGCAGTTCCGCCTGCCTTACGAAAGGGTGGAGCATGATGAAAAAATTCATACTCAGCGCCATTTAAAACAGCTACACCGCACATTGCCAGTTCACGTAGCTTTGGATCAAGCGATAAATTCTCCCGAATTTCGCCAATAAATGCGTTCCAACCCCGTGCCACTGGAATGCTGTGCAATAGCATGCGATCTAAATTAATGAACTGTCCACCACGCCGTTTACGAATTGCGGCCACTAATTCGGCTGGCTCTGCTAAATCAAGTGGTTGATAGTCAATAGAGCGAGATGACATAAGCTAACTTTCTAATTAAAAAGATCAGAAGAATCGATTGACTAAATTACGGCGCATCTTTGATGCCATTTTCGATCACAAACTTACCCCATAGCGCAATCTGTTTACCAATCCAATCTTTAGTGGCTTCAGGTCCGCCAGCCACAATATCAATTCCTTGGGCACGCAATTTATCAGCGACTGCTGGGCTTTTCAGCGCTTTAGTAACAGCTTGATTCATTGCATTCACAATCGCGGGTGGCGTTTTAGCCGGTGCTAATACAGCCCACCAAGCAGGCGCATTAAATCCGGGGAAGCCGCTTTCAGCAATCGTAGGGACTTTGGGTAATTCGGCAGTGCGTTTGGTAGTAGTGACTGCCAAAGGAATAACGCCGCCACTATCGATATGCGGCTTGACTAAGAACACCGAGCCAATTGCGAGAGGAACCTGTCCACCCAGAATATCTTGCATCAAAGGGCCGCCGCCCCGATAAGGTACATGAACCCAATCAAAGCCAGCAGTTTTGGCTAGACGCGCAATCGCTAAGTGCCCTAAGCTACCAACACCAATTGAGCCATAGCTAAACTTTTTCTTGGCTTTAGATTCTTCCACTAATTGCTGAAAAGTTTTAATGCCTGAGTTTTTACTGGCCACTAAAACCATAGCCGATGTACCAATTAAAGTAACCGGTGCAATATCAGTGATGGTGTCGTAGGGTAATTTATCTTTAATACTTGGATTTACGCCATGGGTATCAAAAACAACTGCAAAGGTATATCCGTCAGGGTCTGAGCGCACCATTGCGCCAGTACCGATTACGCCTGAAGCGCCACCAATATTTTCTACAATCACATTTTGTTTGAGTTCGGCCTGAATCGCTGGCGCCAAAATTCGAGCTACCTGATCAACCGACCCACCCGGAGGAAAAACTGCGATTAAGCGTACCGGTTTTTGCGTCGGCCAGGAGCCTAAGCCGGCTGCATTAGGGCTAGCTTGACCATAGGCATTTAGCCCCAATAAACTGGTAGCAAGGCCAAAAATAAAGCTTAAAAGGCAGGTTTTTGATTTGATGCGGTAACTCATACGGATCTCCTAAATTCGGCGTTTTACAATACTTTTTACGCTTTTTTTGCTGCTTCTGATTGCTCGATATTTCCAGCGGGAAGCCTAGTTTAACCCCCCTCTGTGCTCTAGCGCAGGCAGTCCTCGAGAAGTGTATCCATCTTGTTTGATAATAGGGTATGCCGCCTATCTTAAATATTGCCAGCTATCAATTTGTTGAGATTGAAAATCCCAGCGAATTACGCCAAAGCGCTTTAGCCGAATGTAATCGCCTCCAATTGAAGGGCACGATTTTGCTTGCTCCTGAGGGTATTAATGTATTTTTAGCTGGCACTGAAAATGAAGTGCGTGCCTTTCTTGCTTGGTTACGTAATGACCCACGCTTTGCGCAAATGGAAGCCAAAGAAAGTTGGTCTGAAGCGCAGCCCTTTAGTCGCATGCTGATCAAAATTAAGGCAGAAATTATTCGCATGAATCATCCTACTATTCAACCCAAAAAAGGTCGCGCTCAATTTATTTCCCCCAAGCAATTATGTGCATGGTTAGATCGTGGCACCGATGATCTGGGTAGGCCTGTTGTTATGCTCGATACCCGCAATGCTTTTGAGGTCGAATACGGCACTTTTGCAAATGCTTTGAACTTGCAGATTGACAAATTCAGCGACTTTCCTGCTGCTATTCAGCCTCACTTAACTGAATTGCAAGATAAAACGATTGTCAGTTTTTGCACTGGCGGCATTCGCTGTGAAAAGTCTGGCTTATATCTACGTGAACTAGGCGCCCAACACAGCTATCAACTAGAGGGTGGCATCTTGAAGTATTTTGAAGAAGTTGGTGCAAATCATTATCAGGGGACTTGTTTTGTTTTTGATGACCGTGAAGCCCTCGAGCCCACCCTTGAAACCATCGGTCTGGATCAGTCGATCCGCAAAACCCGAGTAAAATACGGGATTAATTACTAGCGCCATCTCTAGCAACTATCAAGTTCTTAAGAAATAGTACTAGGAATATTATTAAAATAATAAGCATCAGCTTGAGGGATAAATTGATGAACAAATTGACTAATCGGCTTGCGCCGATTTTTTTATCCATACAAATAGGTGTGCTGGGCTGTTTTACTTTAGGTTGGTCCTTGACTGGGCTTGCGCAACCCGCCCCCTACCCCAATAAATCCATTCGCTTATTAGCGCCAGTTGCTGCTGGAGGCGGCCTTGATAAAATCGCCCGCACTGTTGCTGAGCGTTTGGGGCATGCCTTAGGACAAACCATTATTGTAGAAAATCTCACTGGTGGAGGCGGCATTATTGCCTCGCAAGCTACTGCTAAAGCTACTCCTGATGGCTATACCCTCATGATTGGGTATGTCGGCACTCACGGAACTAACCCCGCAATACGCAAGCTACCTTATGATGCAATTAAAGATTTCACACCCATTGGCATGATTGGCGCAACGCCAAATGTACTCGTCTTAAACATGGCGCTACCGGTCAAAAATGTCAAAGAATTTATTGCCTATGCTAAAAAAAATCCCGCTAAATTAAGTTACGGTTCTGCTGGCCCTGGAACGCTGACACATTTATCCATGGAGCAATTTAAAAACGAGTCGGGTATTTTTTTAGTTCATATTCCCTACCGGGGTATTGCGCCTGCCTTTACGGATTTAATGGGCGGACAAACCCAAGCGATGTTCCCCGCACTATTTGCCGCGCTACCCTATATTGAAACCGATAAAATTCGTCCGCTTGCTGTAACTGGGCCAAACCGTAATCCGGCTATTCCTACTGTACCCACTTTTAAAGAGCTTGGTTACCCAGGCTTTGAGGGCCAACAATGGTATGGCATTGTGGGGCCAGCCAAAATGCCCGAAGCACTAGTCAGTAAATTAAATATGGAATTAAACAAAGTATTAACTAACCCCGATTTTGCTGCAAAGTTAACCAGCGAGGCATTGGTCGTCATGCCTATGTCGCCCAGCCAATTTGGGCGTTATATGGCGGACGATATTGCCCGTTGGACTAAAGTTGTCAAAGACCGAAAAATTGAAATCGAATAACTCACAGGAACCCAGTATGTCAAAAACAATTCAAGCTGCAGCCGATCTGAACGCCCCACCTGTTACCCAAATTCTGGCTGATTTTGTCGCTCAACATCCTAGTCGCGGCTGGACTCCTGAAGTCGAGCATGAGGCGCATCGCACTTTTTTAAACTGGCTCGGCTGTGCGATTGGCGCAGCTCAACACGAAAGTGTCGCAACTTCTTTGGCAGCGATTCAAGAATTTCAACCTGCGCCCCAAGCTACTATTCTAGGTCGCAAAGAACGGGTTGATATGGCTGGAGCAGCACTTATTAATGGGATTAGTTCGCATACGTTTGACTTTGATGACACCCATTTAAAAACGGTGATTCATCCAGCTGGTCCGGTAGCCTCCGCTATTTTGGCCTTAGGCGAACATATCAACACCAATGGGCGCAAGCTGATCGATGCGCTGGTTTTAGGAATTGATGTGGAATGTCGAATTGGAAATTGTATGTATCCCGATCACTACCATCGGGGTTGGCACATCACTAGCTCAACTGGAATGTTAGGCGCAGCCGCAGCGAGTGCTCGCTTAATGGGACTCAATGCCCAGCAAACTGCAATGGCACTAGGCATTGCTGCTTCGCAACCCATTGGCATGCGCGAACAATTTGGCACCATGACCAAACCGTTTCACCCTGGTGGTGCTGCGCGCGCGGGACAACTTTCAGCCTTGCTTGCAAAACATGGCTTTACTGCTAGCAGTAAAGCACTTGAGGCTGGTCGGGGCTATGTCCAGACCGTTTCAACGAAAGCCGATTGGTCTGAAATCGAGCGCGGCTTAGGCAAGGTATTTGAAATTTCCCTTAACACCTATAAACCTTTTGCTTGCGGTATTGTGATTCATCCGAGTATCGATGCCTGCGTACAACTCAAGGCACAAGGTGTGAAACCCGAGGATGTGGAGCGCATTGAATTAAAAGTACATCCCTTGGTCTTAGAGCTTACCGGTAAGAAAACGCCACAGCTCGGTCTCGAAGGTAAATTTAGTGTCTACCATGGTTGTGCTGTTGGGCTCATTTTTGGTCAAGCTGCTGAAAGTGAATATGCTGATGACATCGTTACCCGTGCGGATGTCGTTGCTTTGCGCGATAAAGTGCATGCCACCATCGATGCCACGATCAATGAGGCAGCTGTAGACGTTACCGCTTTCTTAAAAAATGGCCAGCAAGTGCATGTGTTTGTTGAGCATGCAATTGGTTCCGTTGAAAATCCCATGAGTGATGCTCAACTCGAAGCTAAATTTACTAGTTTGACCGAGCCGATTATTGGCAAAGAAAAAACCCAGCAATTAATTGCTGCGCTATGGAGTCTAGGCAAAGCACCCGATTTAAATACCATCTTGCGCTTAAGCATTCCCTCATAACACTAAAGAAAATATGCAGATGAAAACGCGTCCTAATATCGTCATTCTTGGAGATTATGAGCAAGCCATTCGCCGTTTCTCAAATTGGGATGCCCTCGAGCAACGTGCGAATCTAAGCTTCCATCATCAACCGCTGCGCGATGAAGCACTCTTTGAGGTGATTAAAGATGCTGATGCAATTGCGATTGTGCGTGACCGAGCACCCTTAAATAAAGCCCTCCTCAATCGCTTAAATAAACTCAAATTTTTGATGTTTACTGGCGAACGTAATGGCACTCTCGAAGCTGCTGCGCTAGTCGAACGCAATATTCCCATGGCTTGTTCACCTGGTGGACCTTCTAAAGAAACTACGACGGAATTAACTTGGACTTTAATTTTAGGCGCCGCCAAGCGCCTGCTTGAGCAAAACCAGTTAATGGTACAGGGCGGCTGGCGTGATCCACTATCCGTATTGCCGATGCTCAGTGGTGAACGTCTAGGCATCATTGGTTTAGGCGCAATTGGCAGTCGGGTGGCTCGCGTTGGAAAAGCTTTTGGTATGGAGCTTGTAACCTGGAGCCCAAATATGAATGAAGCGCGCGCAGCGGCTGAAGATGCAAAATCGGTCAGTCTTGATGAGCTCCTCAGTACAGCCAAAGTTGTTAGCCTCCATTTAGTGGCATCACCCGCGACTAAGGGTTTAATTAGTGCAGAAAAATTAGCGCTGATGCGCACCGATTCCATTCTTGTGAACACGTCGCGCTCCAGCTTAATAAACATGCAAGCCTTGCCTGCAGCCCTAGCCGCAGGTCATCCTGGTCAAGCCGCAATTGATGTATTTGATCTTGAACCCTTACCTGCAGACGATCTTTTGCGTAAAACGCCGAACTTATTAGTTACCCCCCACTTAGGATTTATTGCCGAACCTATATTTGCTGCTTTTGCCGACGGCATCACGCAAACCTTAATGGCGTGGCTAGATAACAAACTCCTACCGCATCCATTTAAGCCTTAACTTGAAATCAGTCAGTCCCAAACAACTATTTATTGGCTTTACCAAAATTGGCTTATCGGGCTTTGGGGGAGTTCTTCCATGGGCGCGACGGACGGTTGTTGAACAAAATAAATGGTTAACTCCGCATGAGTTCAATGCAATTTTAGGTATTTGTCAAATTGTGCCTGGGCCCAATATTATGAATTTAGCCGTCTGCATTGGCTCACGCTTTGCTGGTGTCAAGGGCGCGTTTGCTGCAGTAGCAGGTCTGGTACTGGGCCCAATTAGTTTGGTACTAGTGTTAGCTGCCCTCTATGATCAATATGGCAGCCTCGCTGCAGTGCAAGGGGTCTTGCGGGGAATCTCTGCAGTTGGCGTTGGCTTAATAGCTGCAACCGGCTTCAAAATGATGCGTGATGAATTTCGCTATCCCCTCATGTTCATTGTGGTTGCATTCACGTTTGTCGCGGCAACGGTATTTCACTTAGCACTTGGCTGGGTAGTAGTGATCGCTCTGCCGCTGGGCTTGTGGCTCGCATGGCGCAAGGTGAAGCAACCATGAGCGCCCTACTCGGCCTATTTCTTAAATTCTCGGCTTTTTCTTTAATCGCCTTTGGTGGTGTAAATGCCTTACTACCGGTGCTCTACGATATCTCAGTAATCCAAGAGCGTTGGATTGATGCGCAAACCTTTGCCAACTATTTTGCTATTGCGCAAGCGGCGCCGGGCCCTAACTTCATGACCGTAACCTTAATTGGTTGGCATGTCTATGGCGTCGTGGGCGCCCTAGTCGCAACCCTAGCTATCGCTTGGCCCTCTTCCATTCTCATTTTTTGGTTGCAACGCTATATTCTCAGCATGAAAAATGTGCAGCATCAGCAAGCGATTCAATATGCGGCGGCGGCCCTCGCCATTGGTTTAGTGCTTGCTTCCGCGTGGCAAATATCCTGGCAAATTAATCATGGGGTGGTGGCTTACACAATTACCCTTGGGACGATTATCATCATGCTGCTAACCCGCTGGCACCCCTTATGGCTGATTTTGCTAGGTGCTCTTTGCGGTTTATTCGGTATTATTTAATCTATTCTTATTTTTACCTGAAAGCAATTGCGCTTCCTACCCTCAAAACGTGGAGTATTAAATGTCTAGACTAAAAAATTGGCTTTGGATTCGCTTTGCCTTCATCACGCTGGGCTTGATGAGTGCTGGCTTCAATATTACCCTCAGTCATGCACAAGCAAGCTATCCTAGTAAGCCTATCAATTTCATCGTGCCTTATGGCGCAGGTGGTGGCGCAGATTCACGAAGTCGTCAAATTGCCCTACGCATGAGTGCAATTTTGAAGCAAAGCATCATCGTTGAAAATAAAGCTGGGGCAGGCGGTAATATTGGCACCGAATTTATTGCGCGTGCGGCCCCTGATGGTTACACCATTGGGATGGGTAATTTTGCTCCGCTTGCAGTTAATAAAACCTTATTTGGTAATTTACGCTACGACCCAGAGGCAGATCTTGTGCCGATTGTTTTAATCGAAAAAGGACCTTTAGTTTTAGTAGTTAATCCTAAATCATCTTATAAAACCGTACAAGATATAGTGACGGCTGCAAAAGCAAAACCTGATACCTTAACTTTTTCCTCTGGTGGCATTGGGGGAAGTCATCAACTCTCGGCCGAAGTATTTATGGATAGCGTTGGCATTACGATGGTTCATGTACCCTATAAAAGTGGCTCCGCTGGGCTAACTGATTTAATGGCAGGCAACGTAGACATGATGTTTGATCAAATGTATTCAGCCATGCCGAGCATTAAAGGCGATAAACTACGCGCCTTAGCCATTACCAGTAAAAAACGCTCGCCGCTCTTGCCCGCTATCCCCAGCTTTACTGAGCTTGGTTACCCTAAAGTTGAAGTGCTTAATTGGCAAGGTTTAGTTGCCCCCAAAGGTACGCCCAAAGCGATCATCGATAAACTGAATGCCGCTGCAAATGAAGCTTTAAAAGATCCCCAATTTCGGGAACTCATGCTCTCTCAAGGTAACGAAATTGGCGGCGGTACACCTGCAGATTTTGCTGCGCTGATTAAATCTGAAGCAGCTAAGTGGAGTGCAGTTGTGAAAGCCCACAACATCAAGCCTGAATAACTTTTCAATTTACTTGGGCCAAGAATGGCGAGTCCTATTGAATCATGAAGCTCAACATACTAATGGAGCTCATTTCAATACCATCGGTAATGACGGTAACTTTTTCACCTGGCTGCTGTAAAGCTAGCGGATAAAGTGCCGGCCAATAATGTTCCGGCGTAGGAATCGCTAAGTGGGCAACCTCCCCAAGACTCTCATAGTCAATTAAAGCCTGATGTTGGTTTGATTGCATCGCTTCTAAAAAGTAATGATTAAACTCCAGCGCCCAAGGATAGGGGGTAGCATCTTCTTGCCATTGAATAAGACGTAAGTTATGCACCACATTGCCACTCGCCAGAATTAAAATATTTTCTGTCCGCAAAGGCGCTAATTGACGCGCCAAATCATAATGTCCTTGGGCATCTAAGCTGCCATTTAAACTCATTTGTACTACTGGCACATCTGCAGCAGGATAGAGATAACGTAGCACCGACCAAGCACCATGATCGATGCCCCATTCATTTTCTTCTAAAACGACTGCTGTCATTGGTGCTAATAAGGTTTTTACCCGTTGCGCTAAATGAGGGCTACCTGGCGCCGGATATTGCAGTGAAAATAAGGTTTCTGGAAAGCCGCCAAAATCATGAATCGTTTGGGGCCTTTGCATCGCTGTAGCCCAAACCCCGCGGGTTAACCAATGGGCAGAAATAACTAAAATAGCCTCGGGCCGGGTGAGCTTTTTGCCTAAGTCTGCCCAGGCCGCAGTGTACCGATTAGCCTCCAGCGCATACATGGGGCTACCATGGCCAAGAAAAACGAGTGGTTGTAACTGAATACGGCTGACGTTTATCTAAAAACGTACCCAATATGTGCGGCAGTAACCGCAAATAAAATAGCCAAACTCGTTGCCACCGCTAGCATCACGACTAAAACAATAATCTTGCGATTAATTGCCGATTTTTCTTCACCGTGCCATTCATTCATTTAATTCCCCTACTTTTTCTGCGTTAGCTTGAATTATCCACTATATATGTGGTCAGGATCTGAGTTAGCTACTCAGAAGAGCGCTGCAGGCCCGTTAGCGACCACGACCGGCCTTGCGCATCATGCCCTTGCCGCCGCCAAAGCCTGCTTGTGGTCGCCCACCTAAGCTCTGGGGGCCTTTAGCTACTGGCCGTGCTGGGGGCTTACCCACTGCTGGCTTAGCTGGATTCTTACTTTCTGGTTTCTTTTCTTCGGTCACAATTTGCTCCTATCGATATCATATTGTCATGATTACTGACTATTCTATCCAAGCTGTCGCCATTAATGCAATTCCGCTCATTTTTGCCATCACCATTCATGAGGCAGCCCATGGTTATGCGGCTAAGCGTTTCGGTGATAACACGGCATATGTACTGGGTCGCGTTACCCTTAATCCCGCTAAACACATCGACTTGGTTGGCACCATCTTAATCCCCTTAACACTTATTTTAATGGGGTCATCGTTTTTAATTGGTTACGCGAAACCGGTACCGGTTCGTTTTGACCATTTACGTAACCCCAAAATCGATATGATTTGGGTTGCTTTAGCTGGTCCTGGCTCGAATTTTATCCAAGCCATTGTTTGGGCTGCCCTATGGATTGCGTTGCAAGGATTCGGTATCGATGAGCCTTTTCTTATCTCAATGGCTAAAGCAGGGGTACTCTGGAATATTGGCTTGCTGGTGTTTAATTTATTTCCTTTGCCGCCATTGGATGGTGGCCGTATTTTGTCCGGCCTCTTACCAATACGCCAATCACTGGCCTTAGGAAAAATAGAGCCATGGGGATTTTTTATTGTGCTTGGTTTAGCTTTCACGGGTTTCATCACCACTTGGTGGATGCAGCCGCTCAGTGCATTTTTTATTTGGCTGCTCACGCTTATTACAACGCCCCTGCGGCTCCTATTTGGAGCATGAACTCAAGATGTCTACTCGCAAAGCATTTCAAACGCTTTTAATCTACCGCATTGGCGTCACCCTCAACTACCAAATTATTATGGTGGCGGTAGGTTGGCATATTTATGAACTAACCAATAGTGTGGTTTCTCTGGGCTTGGTAGGCTTAGCTGAGCTGGTACCTTATTTTGCCTTCGCACTCTACTCAGGTCATGCGGTCGATACTTACTCGCGCCGTTTGATTGCGGCTATTGCCTGCTCAATTCATATTGCTGTAGCGTTTTTCCTTGCCGCCATTGCCCTCAATTTAATTAGTCCGCCAGTACCACTTATTTATACGGCTGTTGCTTTTATTGGGGTCGGCAGAGCACTGATGCGCCCCTCATATACCGCCATCTTTGGACAAATTATTCCCCGCGCCGAACTCACTCGCTATACCGCACTCGCTTCTTCGGTCTTTCAAATTTGTGTCGTTGCCGGACCTGGCATCGGTGGGCTTCTCATTGGCTTAGCTGGTTTATCGTGGACTTATTGTCTAGCCGGGCTCTGCGCTACGATTGGCCTATATGGTTCTTGGCTCATACCAGCACAAAAAACGCCACTCAGCACTGTGCCCAGTCATTTCTTTACGAGTTTTTTAGAAGGCTTTAACTATGTGCGCAAGCACGAATTAATTTTAGCGACGATGGCGCTTGATATGTTTGCAGTTTTACTGGGAGGCGCAGTATCAATCTTGCCTGCCTTTGTTAAAGAAATACTGCATGCCGGACCAGAAACTCTGGGAATTTTACGGGCCTCACCCGCACTCGCTGCAGTCATTACAGGCATTATCTTGGCTCGCAAGCCCATGTTATATAACTCGGGTCGTTATTTATTAATGTCAGTTGCGGGCTTTGGCTTAGCCATTGTGGGCTTTGGTCTCTCTACCGAATTATGGGTAGCGGCAACTTTCTTAATGCTGTCAGGATGTTGTGATTCGGTATCAGTGGTCATTCGGGGTTCGATCATGCAATTAACTACGCCCGATCATATGCGCGGCAGAGTCAGTGCTATCAATGGTATTTTTATTGGCTCTTCGAATGAACTCGGCGCACTCGAATCCGGTATTGCTGCGAGCTTAATGGGTTTAGTGCCCTCGATTATTTTTGGCGGCATTGCCACAATTGCAGTGGTAACCTGCACTTACTATCTAGCACCGCAATTACGGCGCTTGCACATCGCCGATTTATCTTAAAAATAATTTATTTAATTTCAGGTAATTCTTTTTGAATTAATTGCAAGCTAGCCTTTAAGAGATTGTTATAGCGCTCGCGTTCTGCTTGAATCGTTTCGGGTGTCCATTGAAAAAATCCCTCACCCGTTTTCATGCCTAATTTGCCATGACTAGCAGGCTCTGCTAAGCATTGCGCAATGTCAGGGGAATTATTGAGTGATGGATAAATGCTAGCGCCTGCAGCGGCATGAATATCAAGGCCTGCATGGTCACGCTGCAAGACTGGGCCAGCTGCTAAATAACGAAAGCCAAAGCCAAAGCGCACGGCCTTATCAATATCTTCCAAGCTAGCAATGCCTTCATCAACCATCCAAAAGGCCTCACGTGATAGAGCGTGTTGTAAACGGTTAGCTAAAAACCCAGGTAGATCTTTTTTTACAGTTACCGGCACCATGCCGCATGCAGTCATGAGGCGTGACAAACTTTCACCCACAAGTGGTGACGTTTTTGGGCCATAAATAACTTCAACACATGGCACTAAATGCGCTGGCATAAAAAAATGTAGTCCGATCATCCGGGCTTGTGTTTTTAAATCACTGCAGATCGCGCTAATCGGAAAGCTTGAGCTATTACTCGCTAAAACTGTTTCAGCTTTAGCGCGTTTTTCTAATTCTATAAATAAAGACTGTTTGATATCTAAACGTTCGGGAATGCACTCAACCACCAAATCTACTTCAGACCAGTCGATCTCATCTAATGAACCTGCTGTAGTTAGCAAATGAATGCGCTCTTCATAACCCAGCTCGGCCATTTGATTGGCAAAGTAGGTGGGCAAAGCTACCCGCCGCTCGGTAGTCAATTCGCAAACTTGCGTAGCACAGCCGCCGCGGGCATAAACAGTAGCCACATCAGCGCCCATTGTGCCTCCACCGATAATCAGTACTTTAGTTTCTGCTGGCGTAAATAACATCTTAGTATTCCTTAATGATCGGTGCAGAACGGTTAGCAACTGGCACCATAAAATCAAAATCACACCCCACATCGGCTTGTGTCACTGTGGTTTGGTAAAGCCGCCGATACCCTGTCGCTGGAATTTCTAAGCGTGCCTCAGGGGCACCTAACTCCGCTAAACGTCGCGCAATTTCTGCCTCATCGACTAGCAGTGTGATACTGCGCTTAGCAACATCTAATTCAATCATGTCGCCATCACGAACCGCGGCTAGGGGTCCATTTTCTGCAGACTCTGGCGTGATATGTAAAACAATGGTGCCGAATGCTGTACCACTCATACGCGCATCAGAAATACGCACCATGTCTTTCACGCCGGCTTGGGCTAATTTTTTTGGAATCGGCAAGTATCCCGCCTCAGGCATACCCGGAGCACCTTTGGGTCCAGCATTTTGTAAAACCAAAATATCGTCCGCCCGCACATCTAAATCATCACGATCAATGCGCAAGGCTAAATCTTCTAAGGAAGTAAAAACCACTGCACGTCCCCGATGTTGTAATAAAGCTGGGGTTGCAGCGGCGTGTTTAATCACCGCTCCGCGTGGCGCTAAATTTCCCTTTAACACTGCTAAACCGCCAACCGGAAAAATGGGTTCGGTCGCGATTCGAATCACCTTTTTATCGCGCGTTGTACTTTTTTTATTATTAGCAAGCTCAATTTCCTCGCCCAAGGTAAGTCCACTAATCGTCATGCAATCTAAATAAAGGTGGGGCTTTAATTGTTGCAGGATCGCCATTAAGCCACCATCTTCGTATAAATGTTCCATGTAATGGCTACCGCTTGGTTTTAAATCAACTAGTACTGGCACATGACGACCTAAGCGGTCAATGGCTTCTAGGTCAATCTGGATCCCCAGTCGGGCAGCAATTGCAGTGAAGTGGATCAAGGCATTCGTTGAGCCACCAATGGCATGTAACACAGTAAAGGCATTCGTTAAAGACTGTGGCGTCAAAATAGCTTGACTAGAAAAATGATTCGGATTGGGCAATTGCGCTAACTCGACTGCGCGCCGACCAGTAAATTCAGCTAGACGAAAGCGTTCAGCCATCACTGCGGGTACCGCTGCCGTACCAGCTAAGCTCATGCCTGCAGCTTCAACCATACAAGCAATCGTGCTGGCCGTACCCATCACCATACAGGTACCAGTAGTAGGCGCTAATTTTTCATTGACCGCATCAATTTCAGTTTGATCGATTTCATGGGCGCGAAACTTAGCCCAGTAGCGCCGACAATCGGTGCAAGCACCTAAGCGATCGCCCTGATAAGTCGTTGTCAGCATCGGTCCCGTGGGAATTGAAATGACCGGCACAGTCACACTTGCAGCGGCCATTAATTGTGCCGGAATTGTTTTATCGCAGCCGCCAATCAATACCACAGCATCAACCGGTTGCGCGCGAATCATTTCTTCTGTATCTAAGGCCATCAAGTTCCGCAAATACATACTGGTCGGAAAGGCAAAGGACTCATGAATCGAAATGGTGGGGAATACCATCGGCATACCACCAGCTTGCATCACGCCGCGCTTAACCGCCTCGATCATTTGCGGCACATTGCCATGGCAAGGATTAAAGTCGCTAAAGGTATTGGTGATGCCAATAATTGGCCGATCTAGGGCACTATCGCTATAGCCCATCGCTTTAATAAAGGCCTTCCGCAAAAATAGCGAAAATCCTGCGTCGCCATAACGTGTCAGCCCCTTTAGCATGCCGCGCGGTGCCGTCTTGGATGGATCAGAATTGCTCAATGGTTTATCCCAAAAGTTAATAAAGAATCAGGGTAGCAGGATTAAGAAAACACTTACAATGTGCCATTATTTCAAGAAAACATAAAGAGACATGATTCCCGCTAACACGGTACTTCAAGTTGGCCCCTTTTCAGGCCCTATGCAGGCAGAAATCGACCGTCGCCTACCGCACGGTAATTATGGGAAGCTTCTCAATGCCCAAGATAACCCCCCAGCTGGCTCCTACAGGGCGATCCTCACCCGCTCACCCACCATTATTCCCGTTAGCCTGTTAGAAAAATTAGGCAACTTAGAAATCATCGCCAATTGTGGTGTGGGCTACGACAATTTGCCACTCGAATACTTGCAGCAACGCAATATCGTTGCCACCAATACGCCGGGCGTGCTAAATGATGCGGTGTGCGAACTAACCATGGGCTTGCTACTGTCTTTAATGCGCCAAATACCGGCGGCAGAACAGTATTTACGCTCCGGCATGTGGGCCCAGGGGCCCTACACCTTAACTAGTAGCTTAGCTGGAAAACGCGTGGGTATCGTCGGTTTAGGTCGGATTGCCCTCGACCTAGTTGAGCGCCTTACACCATTTAAAGTCCAGATTAGCTACACCGGGCCGAATAAAAAAAATGTACCTTATACCTACTATAGCGATATAGTCAGCTTAGCTGCTAATAATGATATTTTGATCATGCTCTGCCCCGCGGGGCCAAGCACTGTAAAAATAGCAAATGCTGCAGTATTTAATGCTTTAGGGCCTACGGGTTATTTTATAAATATTGCGCGCGGCAGCGTACTCGATGAGGCCGCGCTCTTACACGCCCTAGAAAATAAACTGATTGCTGGAGCCGCCTTAGATGTATTTGAAAATGAGCCCAATCCTAATCCCGAATTTCTTAAATTGAGCAATGTTTTGCTTACACCGCATATGGGCAGCGGTACAAATGAAACCCGCATTGCGATGACTAACTTAACCCTTGATAATCTCGACGCTTTTTTTCAACAGCAACCTCTTCTTACCCCAATCCCTTTTGATCTGGAGACCTTATGAAACCCATTGCCTCAACCCTGCCTACCATTCTTTCGCCGGTATTAACCCCCTTTAATGCAGATGGGAGTCCTAATTCCAAGGTCTTGCTAAAACAATGTCAATGGTTATCTAAAAATGGCGTTGGTCATGCCGTTTTTGGCACCAATTCGGAAGCAAACTCCATGTCGGCCTCGCAAAAATTACGGGTGCTAGATGATTTATTAAGCAGCGGCCTCGATCCAAGTCACATGATGCCAGGCACCGGAGCTTGCTCGGTAGATGATGCTGTCACCATGACTAAAGCCGCAGTCAAGGCCAAATGTGCTGGTGTTTTAATGTTGCCGCCCTTTTATTATAAGGATGTTTCGGACGATGGCTTGTTTGCCTACTTTGCTGAAGTGATTGAAAAAGTCGGTGATAGCGCTTTACAAATTTATGTTTACAACATTCCGCCTGTGAGCAAAATCGGTTTGAGCTTAGATTTACTCGAACGCTTAGTTGAAGCCTTTCCTAAAACTGTTGTCGGTATTAAAGATAGCTCAGGCGACTGGGATTACACTGAGTCGGTGATTAAAGTATTAGCGCCTACTGGCTTTCGCGTCTATGCGGGCAGTGAAATATTTTTACTACGTACCATGCGTGCTGGCGGAGTTGGCTGCATATCTGCTACCGCTAATATCAACCCAAAAGCCATTGCCGATTTAGGCGCCCATTGGGAAGATGCTTATGCAGACGAAAGTCAGGCGGCTTTAGACAAGGTTCGTGCAATATTTATGCAGTACCCGCCGATGGCGGCTATGAAAGCAGTAGTTGCGCATTTCAGTAAAGATCCGGGTTGGTTGCGTATGCGTCCACCCCTTGTCACTTTGCCAATCGAGCAGCAGAAAAAATTAATTGCTGAATTAGCAGCTATTAATTTCACCATGCCTGGTCTTTGATTTAAAACCGCTTATTTTTCCGCTTAGGAGATACCTCATGAAACTTTCTAAATTACTTTTTGTAATCGCAACATTTTGTTTTTCTAGTGTTCATGCTGAAAATTTATCGATTGCCACCGGCGGTACTGGAGGCGTTTATTACCCCATGGGTGGTGGTCTTGCAGCCGTACTTTCTAAATATATCCCCAATATGTCGGCTACTGCAGAAGTTACCGGCGGCTCGGTTGATAACTTAAACCTCATTGGTACCGGTAAACCCTACGTCGGTTTCTCAATGGCGGATGCGGCTAAAGAAGCGCAGATGGGCGAAGGCAAATTTGTTAATAAAAAAGTTGACTTGCGGACACTCTTAGTGCTTTATCCCAATTTAATGCATGTGGTGACAGTTGAATCGACCGGCATTAAAACCATGAAAGACTTAAAAGGGAAGCGCGTGAGTACAGGCGCCCCCGGCAGTGCTACCGAGATTATGGCCTTTCGCGAACTTGAAGCAGCTGGGCTCGATAAAGATAAAGATGTTAAACGTGAGCGCTTAAGCGTCGCTGAATCTGTCAATGCAATTAAAGATCGCAAAATTGATGCCTTCTTTTGGGTTGGCGGCCTACCAACCGCTGCGGTAACTGATTTAGCTAACAGCCCTGGCATGAAAATCGTGATGATCGATAATGCGGACGAAGTTACCGCAATGAATAAAAAGTACGGCAATTTATATTTTCCTACTGTCATTCCGAAAACCATTTATAGCGGCATGAGCAAAGATAATAAAGTAGCAGCGGTGGCTAATATTTTAGTCGTGAATGCCAATATGTCCGATGCTGAAGCCTACCAAATTGTAAAAACTATTTTTGATCATAAGCTCGACTTAGTGCGTACCCATCAGGAATACATTAACGTAACCTTAGAAAATCAAAAAACCAAATCAACGCCTGTTGCATTTCATCCAGGGGCTTTAAAGTACTTTAAAGAAAAGAAATTAAATTTGAATTGATCACCCGCTTTATTAAATTAGGTTAATCATGGAACAAGTGCCGATTGATAGCATTACTCAAGCCAAACTTGAGTCATTTATCAAGCAAGAAGAAGGTGATGCAAATGATTACCGAGGGTGGTTAGCAACCTTCATTACTTTGGCGGCAGTTGGAATGTCCCTATTCCACCTCTATGCAGCCTATGCCATCGTGCCCACCCAGGTACTCCGTACGGTACATGTGGGCATTGTCTTGTTTTTGGTGTTCCTCAGCTTTCCATTGATCAACCGTTTTAAAAATCGGCTGATGTGGTGGGATGTCCTCTTGGCATTTGGCTCCATTGCGATTGCTTATTACATCTTAAGTAGTGGCGATGACTTTGCTGATCGTAATACGGCCCCCAATCCAACTGACGTTATCTATGGTATTGCCTTGATACTGATGATCTTAGAGGCAGTAAGACGTACCAATGGCTTGGTCTTGGTTAGTGTTACCGTCTGCTTCTTACTTTACGCCCTCTTCGGCAATCATTTACCTGCGCCCTGGACCCATAAAGGCTATGACTTAGATCGCCTGGTCGGCTACATGTACATGACACTTGAAGGAATTTATGGCACGGCAGTGGATGTTTCAGCAACACTAATTATTCTCTTTACTATTTTTGGGGCTTTTTTACAGTTCACTGGTGCAGGTAAATTTTTTATCGATTTTTCTTTTGCTGCTATGGGCGGTAAATCGTCAGGTGTAGGTCGAACCATTGTCTTATCGTCATTTTTACTTGGCGGCCCATCAGGCTCGGGAGTTGCTACTACCGTTACGGTTGGCTCGGTAGCAGCGCCAATGCTGGAAAAAGTCGGCTATGAACGTAATGCAGCCGGTGGCCTCTTAGCTGCTGGTGGACTTGGGGCAATTATCTCGCCCCCCGTTTTAGGCGCGGCGGCATTTTTAATTGCTGACTTCTTAAAAATTTCCTATCTCGATGTATTGCTAATGGCAACCATTCCGACCATTTTGTTTTATCTTGGTCTTTTTGTGATGGTTGAAATTGATGTGCGCAAATATGGCATGAAAGATATTCATTTTGAAACCATCGAAAGTGCTTGGTCTTTAACTAAAAAATATTGGTATCACTTCTTTTCCTTGATCTCTATTGTGGTCTTCATGATGTATGGTTTTTCTCCCATCATGTCAGTCTTCTGGGCTACCGTGGTCTCAGCTGCCTCAAGTATGCTAAGACGTGATACTGCAATCATTCCCTATGCCTGGTTTTCTGGCAAATTGCCCCTGATATCCGGGTTGTATAACTCCAATTTAACAAAGGCGTTGGCAGCAGGCTCAACTGGTGTTTTAGCAATTGCAGTAACGTGCGCGGGCGCAGGTTTAATTGTTGGCACAGTCACGCTCACTGGCTTGGGTCTTAAATTTAGCACTATTGTTATTCAATACGCTGGCGGCTCTTTATTACTTACCACTATTTTTACAGCGCTGGTGGTTTGGGTAATTGGTCTAGCTGTTCCAGTAACTGCCTCCTATATTATTTGCGCAGTCATTGCGGCGCCAGCACTGATTAATTTAGGTGTGCCCGCTTTTGCTGCTCACATGTTTATTTTTTATTACGCCGTATTGTCAGAAGTGTCTCCGCCCACTGCGCTCTCACCTTTTGCTGCTGCAGCGATTTGTAAAGGTAATCCCTACAAAACCACCATGCAAACCTGGAAATATGTCGCGCCCGCTATTTTGGTGCCATTTATGTTTACTCTAGACAAGTCGGGCACCGCTTTACTGCTCATGGGCTCCATGGAGGCCCTAAGCAAAGCCAATTGGGCTGATATTGCTTGGGTCTCATTTACCGCTGTAATTGGTGTTGTCTGTTTGGCTGGTGGCTTACAAGGCTGGTTTATTGAAAAGACTAAATGGCTCGAGCGCTCAATTATGGTGGTCTCGGGTGTTGCTTTAGCTTACCCCTCAGCCGAAGCTGATTTAATTGGATTCGTCGGCTTTGCTGTGGTTTTAGCCACCCAAGTACTAAGGCACTTCCGCCTTAAGCGACTCCGTCCAACTTAATACTTAAGCAATAGTTGTCCAGGCTAATTTACCGGCTAGCTTTTTAATTTCTACTTCATTAAATTCAAAACCCAAGCCAGGAGATTGGTGCAAAATTAAATCACCATTTTTAAACGTTAGTTGCCGATTAATGAGGCGGCGAAAATTAAGTACTTGATCGTCAGAAAAAAACTCCACAAACCGTGCATTTGGTGTAGCTGCTACTAAAGGTGCATGTAAGTCATGAAACCAGTGTGGGCAAACAGTAATCCCTTTTGCATCGGCATAATTCGCAATTCGTCGCCACTCTGAAATGCCGCCGCAAACGGCAGCATCACTTTGCAAAATGCCTACTCCACCGGCATCAATCAGTTCACGAAAGCGCCAGCGGCCTGCCTCAATTTCTCCGGTAGCAACTGTAATCATCGTACTGCGGGCTAACGCAGCATGTAAATCAATCGCATCTGGTGAAAAGGGTTCTTCTATCCAGTAAGGGTCATAGGCTTCGAACCGCCGCACATAATCTAATGCAGTGGGCAAGTCGCGCCAAGCATTGTTAGCATCTAGCATCAGCAAAATATCAGGGCCAATTGCTAAACGCGCTGCTTTAACTCGTGCCTCTTCTTCGCGCGGCGAAAGACGACCCACTTTCATTTTTACCGCTTTAAAACCTAACTTCAGGTAAGACTCCATTTCTTTACCTAATTTAGCAGGCGTCTTCCCGGCCAAATAGTAACCACCACTAGCATAGGCTGGTACACGATCATTTACTACTGCGCCCAAATATAAGTGCAACGGCAAACCAGCTGAACGGGCATTGAGATCCCAAAGGGCATTATCTAAAATAGAAATCCCTCGCATCACTGCGCCTGTGCGCCCCTGCAAAACAGATTCGTTATACATTTCCAACCACAGGCCTTCACTGCGGTGGCTTTCTTGACCCAGTAATTTGGGGGCCAGTAATTGCGCTACGGCAATCTTGGCAATATCACCAGCCGCGCTGCCAACATAACAAAACCCAATTCCCTCCATACCTTCTTTGCTGCGTACTTTTACTAAACAATAATGGCGCTCAGAAACAGTACGCGTTGAAAATGAGGTTACTTGATCTAAAGGAACTGCAATAGCAGCAACTTGAACTGACTGAATGATAGGCATAGGATGCTCTTAAAAAACCTATTGTAGCTACAACTAAATCGTAGGTTGAACTTAATAAGTGGAGGAATCTTTAACGCACTTAAGTACATGACTATTTCGTGCTCCGCCTGTTAATTTTTTTTCATTGGCACTCGCTTCACAAGTCGCTTTAATGTCTTTTTCACATTTTTTCAAAAAGCTCGACTTCGCTGCCCCGGTTAGCTTTTTTTCTGTTGCACTTGCAGCGCATGTTTTCGCTAAAACGCTTGGCAGATAACTCGAAGCGACTATCAGCACTACTAAACCGAGGTACTTGCGCATTTAAAATCCTTTTCGCAACGAATGTACTAGGTAGAACTATGTAGGTAATTATGCTTACTATAGCGATAAAAAATGTTGCGGCACAGCATAAATAACTAGCGCGGGCCCAGCAATATTAGATAATCTAGCAGTGATCGCTCTTCCTCATACCCTGCGCGTTTTTATTCTCAAGGCCTTACTGCTTGTTTTGTGTGTATTTATGGGCCCTGTGCTTGCCCAAACCGCCTCAAGCAATACTCCCTCAGTCGCGCCTAAGCAAAGTAACCCCACTCAAAAGAAGGCTTCTTCGATCGTTGTCAGGGAAAGAAAGCCTAGCAAAGTCGCCAACCCCCAAACTGGTGGTATCCAAGATCGCTCCAAAACGGGTCTGCAAGTGCTTCGACCTGCAAGTGCTCTGGTAGATTTAGATGCACAAGATGATGTGCTCATTGCTGGTGCGGGTAATTTAGATTACCGCGTTCAACGGGGCTGTGCTCGCCGCAACTTTTTGGATAGCCAGTTACTTGAGCAAATTGGAGTTGAGAATAAATCATTCAGCGCTTTTTTTGACGCCCAAGCCAATACTTTTTTTGCCCGTGCACGTGGCACTTGCATTCCCTATGCTTTAGCACTGGGGAAACGAAATCGCCTTGAATCCTTAAGTCTTCTAACGGGAAATATACGTGACGCCAAAACCGAGATTTGGACTTTTACACCCTCAGCGTTTGATGGTTTTTTATTGCAACAAGAACCTTTAGTAAATGCGTTGGGACGCTTAACGGAAATTGAAATTCCACTCAGAGCAGTTCTTTATGACCCAAATCAAGTTGAAAATAAATTACCAATTGAATTGGTCTGGGAATTAAACACCGTTGTGAAGCAAATTTATACCGAGGAAAGTAACGTAGCAGAGCAAACAAATAATATCGTACGGGTCATTGTTGATTATGGCGATCGCGAGCAGTGGGCACAAATTTGGGCAGTGGAAATTATTACGCCACAAACAAAAGAAGTGTTGGCGAGTGCATTTTGGCTGAATCGTAATGATCTACCCGGCGGCTTCTACACCCCCAACGGCGAATCAATCGAGCGCGCGATGTGGACTAACCCCCTTAGTTATCGGCGTATCTCCCGCGGTGTGGGAATGGTGCCAGCCGGGCGGAAAAAGGCATCTTCTAGCGCTAACAAAAATACGGTACAAGCACCCCCCACGAACTCGCGCTATCGAGCGCATATGGGCATTGACTATTCCGCTCCCATTGGTACGCCTGTCTTTAGTGTGGCTACTGGCAAGGTGGTGGCGCGCGGCTATAACGGGGCTTTTGGTAACCTCATTATCTTAGAACATCCAGGTGGATATCAAACGTATTATGCTCATCTAAGTAACTTTAATGCCGAGTTAGACGTAGGTAATGAAGTGCGCCGCGGCTTTGAAATTGGCTATGTAGGCAGCACAGGACGCTCCACAGGTCCCCATTTACACTTTGAACTGCGTAAAGATGGGGTTTATCTCAATCCATACAATCCTAAGTTACAACTCGACTTATGGACCATGTTGAATAGTGATAGCGGACAATTCACTAAGTTGCTATTACTTTTTGGTAGCTAACGCTTCTTATCATGTCTACTACCTCTTCCGCCAATCATCTAGAGCAATCGTTACAACTTGAGAACCTGACTTGTACCCGTGGTGGCAAAGTACTTTTTTCGGGATTGACCCAGTCGATTGCGCCGGGTCAGCTATTACATATTGTTGGGAAAAATGGTTCAGGTAAATCCAGTTTGCTACGTATTCTCTGCGGACTACTTAGTCCCACTAGCGGGCAAGTGAAATGGACAGGGCAAGTCATTCGTGCAAATCCCGAAAACTTTAATGCGCAATTAATTTATCTTGGTCATTCACCAGCGCTTAAGGGCGATCTTACGGCCGCAGAAAATCTATTCAGTGCGGCACTCTGTCGCCAAGATACTTTATCAATCAAGGAAGTAGAAGTCGCTCTCGCACACGGCGGATTATTACCGCTAGCCAATAAAAAGGTGCGCACGCTGTCGCAAGGCCAAAAACAACGTATCGCCCTAGCGCAACTACAACTCAAGCCGCGTAAACAATTTTGGCTATTAGATGAGCCTTTTAATGCGCTTGATAGTGATGCCAGTTATGCTCTACAACAATCCATTCAACAGCACCTCCAGCTAGGTGGAATTGTGGCCTTAAGCAGTCATCAAGAAATTGAAATCGATCAGCCTAGCGCAAAGGTGCGCATCGAATTATGAGCAATATCTGGAAGCTCTTTACCGCTATGGCTGCACTAATTAAGCGTGACTTAAGTCTAGTCCTACGGCGAAAAAATGATAGCCTAGCAACACTTTTTTTCTTTGCCGTCGTCGCTAGTTTATTTCCCCTGGGGGTTGGGCCTGAGCCCAAATTACTCCAGCAGATTGCCTCGGGCATGTTATGGATAGCAGCACTACTTGCGGCCATGCTTTCTTTGAATCGTCTCTTTGCTGATGATTACCAAGATGGTACGCTTGATCTTCTTTTATTGAGTACGATTCCATTACCTTTAGCGGTACTTGCGAAAATGATTGCGCACTGGCTTAGTTCAGGCCTCTTACTGAGCTTTGCTGCAGTTCTGCTAGCTTTGCAATTCAACCTCTCGGGGGAAAGTGTCTGGATACTTTTTCTCTCGCTACTATTAGGCACCCCGATATTTAGCTTGGTTGGCGCAATTGGTGCAGCTTTAACCTTGGGTACGCGGGGCGGAGGAGTGCTGCTGTCACTCTTAGTCCTACCGCTGTTAATTCCCGTCTTAATCTTTGGCGCAGGGGCAGTAGATGCCTACCAAGCTGGGATGCCCGTTGCCGGCCATTTTTATTTATTGGGAGCGCTTTTTGTGCTGAGCCTATTTTTTGCCCCTTTAGCTGCTGCGCTTAGCTTACGTATTGCTATTGAATAAGCAGATCGTCTATTCGTTCTAAAATCCCTCAACGCCATTAAATCCTTGTCCTCCATTCCCATCATTTAGAAAGCGCATTCTTTTGCCCCTCAGAAATATCAACTGGTTCAAATACGCTGCGCCCCAACCCTTTTATGGTTTGGCGGGCAAATTGATCCCTTGGTTTGCCGTAGGTGCATTGATCCTAGGAGTTGCTGGACTGTATATTGGGCTCTTGATTGCGCCCACCGATGCGCAACAGGGTGATGCATACCGGATTATTTTTATACATGTTCCCGCCGCGTGGATGTCCATGTTCATTTATCTCCTGGTCGCTTTCTGGGCTGCTATTGGTTTGATTTTTAATGCTCGCCTAGCAAGTATGCTGGCTTTATCTCTCGCACCAACTGGCGCCCTCATGACCTTTATTGCTTTATTTACTGGTGCACTATGGGGCAAGCCTACTTGGGGTACTTGGTGGGTTTGGGATGCTCGCTTAACTTCTGAGTTGATCTTATTATTTTTATATTTTGGCTTCTTGTCACTGCATGCTTCAATTGATGACCCAAGGCGGGCTGATCGCAGCGCGGCCGTATTAGCTTTGGTTGGGGTAATTAACGTGCCCATCATTTATTTTTCAGTGAAATGGTGGAACACCTTACATCAGGGTGCCACCATCAGCATGACTAAAGCACCCGCTATGGCGAGTCAAATGTTACTTGGAATGTTATTGATGGTGGGCTCTTTTTGGCTTTATTCGCTTGCTACTAGCCTATACCGCTGTCGCACTCTGGTGTTAGAGCGAGAAGAACATGCCGCTTGGGTGGTGGAGGAAATTCAATAATGCACTGGTCTAACCTTACCGATTTTCTTGCCATGGGAGGCTATGGCACCTATGTTTGGTGGTCTTTCGGAATATGTTACTTACTCTTTGTGTGTGAGTTAATAAGCCTGATTCGCAATCGCAAAGCAACTTATAAAAAATTAGGCAAAATAAGGGGCTATGAAACCCCGCACTAAACGATTATTGGCAATTGTTATTGGCCTCATTTGTCTTGCCATTGCCGCCTTTTTGGTTTTCAAAACCTTTCAAAGTAACTTGGTCTTCTTTTTTAGCCCAAGCCAAATTGTTGCGAAAGAGGCGCCTGTCGATAAAGCCTTTCGCATTGGTGGCTTAGTGAAGGCGGGAAGCTTACAGCGCGACCCTGCCGGCCTCAAGGTTAATTTTATTGTGACCGACTTAGTTAATGAAACACCAGTATCTTATGAGGGAATGTTGCCCGACCTCTTTAAGGAAGGTAAGGGAGTTGTAGCTCAAGGACGCCTAAATAATCAGGGTATCTTTGTCGCCGATCAAGTACTCGCGAAGCATGATGAAAATTATATGCCCCCAGAAGCAGCAGAGGCCCTGAAAAAAGCCCAAAGCCATCAAACCCAGTCAGCGCCAACCTTAAGTGCGCCTGCAGGAGGTTCACGCTAATGATCCCTGAATTAGGTCAGCTGGCGCTCATTCTAGCTTTAATAACAGCACTCGTATTAGGCGTCTTGCCACTCGTCGGTGCGCAAACGAATCGCCCGCTTCTCACCCTCGTCGCTAGACCGGCTGCTACCGCATTATTTATTTGGGTAGCAATGGCTTTTATTTGCCTGATGATTGCATTTATTCAAAATGATTTTTCAGTTTTATATGTTGCGCAAAATTCCAATTCACTCCTACCGACAATTTATCGTATTGGTGCAGTGTGGGGTGGCCATGAGGGCTCTATTTTATTATGGGCTTTAATGCTCACTGGCTGGACTTTAGCAGTCGCGACTTTTTCCAAACACCTACCTCAAAAAATGGTGGCGCGTATTTTGGCAGTCTTGGGTTTACTCAGCGTTGGTGTGTTGCTATTTACTTTATTAACCTCTAATCCCTTCATGCGCCTTTTGCCCGCTGCAGTAGAAGGTAAAGACCTTAATCCGTTATTGCAAGACCCAGGAATGATTGCGCATCCTCCATTTTTATATATGGGTTATGTCGGGTCCTCCGTCGCCTTTGCTTTTGCTATCGCTGCACTTTTATCAGGCCGGCTAGATGCAGCATGGGCCAGATGGTCTCGACCTTGGGTTACATCAGCATGGTGTTTCTTAACCATTGGTATTGCTTTGGGAAGTGCCTGGGCCTATTACGAATTAGGTTGGGGTGGCTGGTGGTTTTGGGACCCAGTAGAAAATGCTTCCTTTATGCCGTGGTTAGTTGGCACGGCGCTCATTCACTCATTAGCGGTGACTGAAAAACGGGGTGGGTTCAAAATGTGGACTGCGCTCTTAGCAATTATTGCTTTCTCTTTATCCTTATTGGGAACTTTTTTAGTCCGCTCAGGTGTGCTTACCTCAGTGCATGCTTTTGCCACCGATCCTAAACGCGGTATTTTTATTCTTGGCTTTCTAGCAGTCGTCATTGGTGGTTCTTTACTCCTCTTTGCTTGGCGCGCCCCTAAAGCCAACATCGGTGGCTCATTTACTACTGTCTCGCGTGAAAGCATGCTTCTAGCAAACAATGTTTTATTTTTAGTAGCAGCTGGTGCGGTATTACTAGGTACGCTTTATCCAATGATTCTAGATGCGCTCAACTTAGGAAAAATTTCGGTAGGTGTGCCGTATTTTGAAGCTGTTTTCTTACCTTTAATGACCCCCGCCCTCTTTCTCATTGGCATTGGCCCAATGACGCGTTGGCGCCAATCGGCCCCGCTGGATATCGCCCAGAAACTGAAATGGGCCGCTGCAGTAAGCGCAATCACTGCCATCATTGCACCATTTGTTTTGCGCAACTGGACTCCACTCATTGGTTTTGGTTTATTTTTAGCTGCCTGGATTATCACCACCAGCATGACACAACTCATTGACCGGGCTCGCAGTAATCATGAGCGCGCGTGGTGGCAAAATTTATTAGCGCAACCAGCAAGTTTTTATGGCATGGTAATGGCCCACCTTGGCGTCGCTTTTTTTATCATTGGTGTTACTGGTGTGCGGGGCTTTGAAAGTGAAGAAGATTTACGCATGTCCGTTGGTAGTACCGCCCAACTCGGCGGCTATGACTTTGAACTCCGCGCTTTAAATCCCCTGCAAGGACCAAACTATCAAGCCATGCAAGGGCAATTTATCGTCAAACAAAATGGCCAAGCCATTGCCATGATGGCGCCTGAAAAACGTCTCTATGATTCTAGTCAAATGCCAATGACCGAAGCTGCAATTAGTGTTGGCTTAACGCGCGATCTCTATATTTCGCTGGGCGAGCAGCTCAATGAGCGCGACTGGAGTGTCCGCATTCATATAAAACCCTTTGTTGATTGGATTTGGGGTGGCTGCTTCGTAATGGCCTTAGGAGGTTTACTAGCCATTACCGATCGCCGCTATCGCAAACGTCCATGACCCTTACATAATGAAGCGATATCTTGTACCTCTAGCCCTTTTTGTCCTGCTCTTGGGATTTTTAGGCTTGGGCTTGCAGCTCAATCCCCGCGAAGTTCCATCGCCTTTCATTGATAAACCAGCGCCGCAATTTACTTTAGGTATTTTAGGGAACGATACCGCCAGCTTTTCCCCCGCACAAATGCGCGGACAAGTGTGGTTACTCAATGTCTGGGCTTCTTGGTGTGTGGCTTGTCGCGAAGAGCATGATTTATTAATGACGATTAGCCAACAAAAAATAGTGCCCATGATTGGCCTTGATTACAAAGACAAAGTAGCCGATGCAGAGTTATGGCTTAAAGAGCGTGGTAATCCCTATGCACTATCGATTTCTGATAGCAAAGGACAGGTTGGCATTGATTATGGTGTCTATGGCGTACCTGAAACATTTGTCATCGATCGTAATGGCGTGATTCGGTTTAAACAAATTGGCCCCTTAACCCCACAAATATTTCAAGACAAAATTTTGCCATTGATTCGGAAATTAAATGCGTAAAATTATTTCAGTCGCACTCTTGATTTATGTTTGGCAAGTCAGTTGTTTAGCCCAAGCGCCAAGTACTGCACAACCTCTCAACACTAATCCTGCCCTCGAAGCGCAAGTCAATACCATTTCCAATGAGTTACGCTGTTTAGTTTGCCAAAATCAAACGATTGCAGATTCCAATGCTGACTTAGCAATTGATCTCAAAAATCAAATCCGTACCCAACTAACCCAAGGCCGCACACAAGCAGAAATTCTTGACTATATGGTGCAGCGCTATGGCGATTTTGTGCTCTATAAGCCGCCATTAAAAGCCAGTACGTGGTTTTTATGGCTTGGGCCTTTTGTGATTTTATTGCTCGCGTTTTTCTTCTTATGGCGGCAAATTCAGGTGCGCAAAAAATTGCTTAGTGAGCAGCAGTTTTCCCAAGCTGAGCTCGCTAGAGCAACGGCATTGTTAAATAATGGTGCGCCCAATAATATAGCGCAGCCAAAGGATCGGCCATGACTTGGTTATTTTTTGCGATCGCGGTAGGAATGGTAACGCTAGCGACTCTTGCGCTAGTCTTGCCCTTTAGAAAGCCGGCGACTTTTAACACCGGTGATCAAGCTGACAATCTGGCGATTTTGCGTGATCAATTGCAACAGTTGACCATTGATTTTAGTAATGGGCGGATTGATCACGACCAGCTTGAACTGGCCCAAAATGATATTGCTAAACGTGTGCTCTTAGAAGAGCAGGCAATAGCGGCAGATTTACCGAGTCCGGCGACGAAAAAAATAAAGCTGCTGATACCCGTCTTACTCATCAGCATTGGCTTGCCTGTTCTTGCGGTTAGCCTTTATTTAATAGTGGGTAGCCCTTTCGCAATCGATGCTCCACAGCGTACTACCCAAAATAGTCCCAGCCAACAAGATATTGAAGGGATGGTTGCGCGTCTGGCTGAAAAATTGCAGACTGACCCCAATAATGCCCAAGGTTGGCAAATGCTAGCCCGCTCTTATTTGGCATTGCAACGCCTGCCCGAAGCTGTTCAAGCTTATAGTAAGGCGGTGGCGCTAGCCCCCAATGATGCACAGCTCTTAATTGATTATGCTGATTTACTGGCCTTTCAAAATCGCAGTACTAAGGGCGAACCGATGCAATTAATTCAAAAAGCGTTAGTCCTTGATCCAAAAAACCTGAAAGTACTTGCTTTAGCGGGTACTGCCTATTTTGAGTTGGGTGATTATGCTAAAGCTGAAAAGTACTGGCAACAAGCTTTTACCTTAGCGCCAGCAGAGAGTGACTTTGCCAAAGGCATGGCAGAAAATATTACGGCGGCAAAAAATGCCGCCGCTAAAAAGTGAAACCTTGCTAAAACTAGCCTAAAACCAAAACTGGTAAGCTCGCATGCACAATCACTTCTTGCGCTTCGCTACCTAATAACATACCCTTAATGCCGGAACGTTTGTGAGAGGCCATCACAATCACATCAGATTTTGATTTTTTGGCGGCCTCTAAAATACCTTCAGCTAAATTCGGGTGATATAAGTGGAGTGTGCTCACTTTGAGTCCCATACCTAATAAAGGCGCAGCTTTTTTGAAAAGTGCTTTGGCATAAGAATCGCAAGCTTTTTTATGCTCTTTCTGAGTAAAACCATAGCCCAAGGTACTGTCGCCATAAACCATTGGCGGAGTCGGGTCTGACACATAGGCCAAAACCACCTGGGAACCATCTGCCTTAGCTAAAGCGGCAACCTTTTTTAAAGCCTTTTTTGTGAGTTCTGAACCGTCAATCGGAACCAATAATTGCTTAAACATAAACACTCCTTGTTGAGTAACAAATCTATATCCATGATAATGCTCTTATTGACTCATAAACAATTAAAAAAGGTGAACTGAAATGCTCAAGTATTTAATTACTTATTTCTCGGTTTTGCTCACCCTTTTAGCTCTAGACCTCACTTGGCTACTGGGGATTGCCAAAAACCTCTACCAGTCGCAAATGGGTTCCTTGATGTCGCCAGACCCCAAGCTCGGTGCTGGTCTAGCCTTTTATCTGCTTTATGCATTAGGGGTCTGTATTTTTGTTGTTGGGCCAGCCCTATCGAAAGAATCATGGCTGTATGCCTTGGGTATGGGCGCGCTCTTTGGCTTCTTTTGCTATATGACTTATGATTTAACCAATTTAGCCGTAGTGCGCGATTTTCCTACGCAATTGGCTTTTATTGATATTGCTTGGGGCTGCTGCGTAACCGCGATTACCTCTACATTTGCTTATTGGATTGTCAATAAATTGACTTGATCTAGTAAATGAAATATCGCCCGCAATTATTACAATCATTTGCAGGCTATAACCTTAAGCTTTTTACCCAAGATATTTTTGCTGGCATTACGGTAGGGGTTGTTGCCCTCCCCCTAGCAATGGCCTTTGCAATTGCCAGCGGCCTCAAACCAGAAGTTGGTATTTATACCGCCATTATTGGTGGTAGTTTGATCTCGCTCTTTGGCGGAAGTCGAGTGCAGATTGGTGGGCCAGCTGGTGCTTTTATTGTCATCGTCTATGGCATTGTTGCTCACTACGGTATTGCCAATCTCCTCATCGCTACCTTCATGTCGGGCATTCTCTTATTTGTAATGGGCTTCTTCCGTTTAGGTACCTTGGTACGCTTTATCCCCATTGCTGTCATCGTTGGCTTTACAAATGGGATCGCCCTTTTAATTGCGCTCTCGCAAATTAATAATTTCCTTGGCCTAACGATTGAAAAAATGCCAGCGCAATTTTTCGGTATGATTAGCGCGATTTTTAGTGCATTAAATACCTTCAATCCAATTACGCTTAGCATCTCCATTGCGAGTCTAGGTCTGCTCATCGCTTGGCGTTGCTTACATCAACATTGCGGGTGGTTTAGACATTTTCCTGGACCCGTTTTGGTAATGGTGAGTGCAACTTGGGTCGTCAGTCTTTTTAATTTGTCTACCGAGACAATTAGCAGTCGCTTCGGGGGAATACCCGCCAGCCTACCGCAATTTAATTTGCTAGCTGTGAGCTGGGATAGTGCCCAATTGATGCTTGCACCAGCCATTACTTTAGCGGTATTAGGAGCCATTGAGTCGCTGCTATGTGCGCGGGTTGCTGACGGCTTAATTCATCAGCGTCATGATTCAAATCAAGAGTTAATGGGCCAAGGTATTGCCAACTGTGTCGTGCCATTTTTTGGCGGCATGCCAGCCACTGGAACGATTGCCCGCACCGTTACCAATGTGCAAAGTGGCGGTACCACACCAATGGCAGGTCTTATCCATGCCCTAACTTTATTACTCATCATTTTATTTGCTGCACCTTTAGCGCAAAATATTCCGCTTGGCTGTTTGGCAGCCATCTTAATGTATGTAGCATGGAATATGGGCGAATGGCGTAAGTTAATCTACCTGAAGCAATTTCGTCTACCTTACCGCATCACTTTACTCAGTGTTTTTATTCTCACAGTAGTGGTCGATTTAACGATTGCGCTTGAAGTGGGTTTGCTTTGTGCACTCCTCACTTTTGTTTACCGGGTGTCAAACCTCTCGCGCTCCGAGGCAGTAAATCTAGAGGAATACCCTGAACTCAAGCCGCTGATAGGTAAGATCGCTGCCTACCGTATTTATGGTGCACTTTTTTTTGGCGCAGTTAAATTAATTGAGCAACTTGAAATCCAACTGCCAAAAAATATGTTAATTCTTGATCTAAAAAATATTATTTATATCGATACTTCGGGCATGGATGCCATACTAGAACTTTATCGCCAATGCCAAAAAGCCGGAGTCCAGTTCATTCTCTGTGGGCTGAATCACCAGCCGCATGACATTGCGCAACGGATGGGTTTATTTAGTCTTATACCGGCGGAATATTTTTATTCTGATTTAGCGCAGGGTATTCAATTCGCATTAAGTAAAACAAAAGCCACCCTTTAAGAGCGCTTCAGGTAACGACCAAGCGCGATATAAGCCAAACATTCCACTCGCGATTAACAGGCTGGCCGCAATGATTCGTACCCAAGGGTAATGACTAAATTGCACTAAGGTGGCGGAAAAACGGGAGATCAGTAATAAATTGGGTAAGGTACCCAAACCAAAAGCGATCATTAGTAATGCTCCCGTGAGGGGGGTGCCTGATAAAAAAGCCAAAGGTAATACGCTATATACCAAACTACAGGGCACTAAACCCCACAACATGCCACTAAACCAGCGGGCCGGGGTACTTGCTTGCCGACCTAAATAGCGCGCCCAATAGCGGGCCAAATGACCTCCAAACCAAAGTCCAACCCCCCCAAGCTTGCTCTTGCCACGATAAATTAGCCGTACTCCAAGAGCAATCAAAATACTGGACGCCAGCACAAATAAAGGCCGTTGCAAGGGGATGAAATCTTGTTGCCATAATGCGGCTCCAATACCGCCGGCAAGTGCCCCTAAGAGCGAATAAGTGGTAATGCGGCCGAGATGCATGATGAGCTGTTGTTGCCATAAATGCGTTGTCGATGACCTTAAAAGGGGTTTTCCAGCTGCACCCTCAATTCCAGCCGCGATGCCACCGCACATCAAAGCGCAATGCCAGCCGCTGAGCAAAGACCCAAGAAAAATGGCCAAAATTAGACTAGTGGTTAACACGAAGCTTGTAGTTGACTCAACATGGGGTCTATCGGAATAGAATAGGGGCCATGAAAGAGCTTAAAAACAAGTGCTCTACCTGCGTCCTTGGGCAGTTTTGTTTGCCGGTAGGGCTTTCTCCTGCTGACATTGGGCGCGTAGATTCCTTGGTAGATAAGCGTATTCACCTCAAAAAGGGGGATTCTCTTTATCGACATGGCGATCCTTTAAGTGCAGTTTACAGCCTCCGTTTTGGGTCCTTGAAAACCGAACATACCCTACCCGATGGCCGTCTTCAAATTATTGGCTTTCATTTGCCAGGTGAAATGCTTGGGCTTGATGGTATTGGAGATAGTCAGTATCAATTAAATGCCATTGCCTTAGAAGAAAGTGAAGCTTGTGTCATCGATTTTCATGATCTTGAAGGTCTTGCTCAACAAATTCCAAACTTACAACAACAGTTTCATCGCATTATGAGTCGGGAACTAACGCAAGATCAGCGCCACCTTTTATCACTTGGTAGTTTACGGGCTGAAGAACGCTTAGCTGGCTTTCTCATCCATTTCTCTGCCCGTTTAGAAGCCCGGGGTTATCTGAATAATGAATTTACTTTACGCATGAGTCGAGAAGAAATTGGTAGTTATCTTGGAATTAAATTTGAAACTGTCAGCCGAATGTTTTCGCGTTTTGCCGAATCTGGCCTCATTCAATTAAAACAAAGGCAGGTGAAATTAATCGATATGGATGGACTCTATGAATTAGCTGGCCAAGCTAATCCTCTCCATTTAAATACCATCAAAACAAATTGTTAAATTAAGCCTGAATCAAAATTACTCTCACCATCTTCATCTCGAGCCGGCAAAATATAAAGGCTGAGGGCGCTCGATAAAGCGCAAAATATCCAAATTATAAAAAATCCTAGGGTATAGATCCCTTCATCTGCTAGCGCAAGATGGTGGCCAAAGAAGATTAAATCTTCGGGACGAATAAAACTAAAGAGTAAGCCCTCAGCTAAACCTGCGACCAAAAAAGCGGGCCACAAAATCAAGATCAGTAGGCGCAATTTCATTTTGCAACCTGCTCTACTTTGAGGCCCTGCTTAACTACCCCATCCCTAATCGGTGCATCGGGAAACAGACTAAACGCTAACCAAATGGTAATAGAACAGCCGATCACTGCAATCGTCGGTAGGCTAATTAAAAACCAGGGCCAACTTTGTTTCCACCAGGGAGTTAGGGCTATTTCATTTGACATCATCTTTCCTTTCTAACTTAGGGGTAAATTATTATTCGCGGGGAATAATAAAAATAGATTTTTCATCACGCTGTCGCAGTATGCGTCTTGAGTCATCCTCTGCCTCATATGCATCTACCAAAAAATGAATTGGGTAATTTCCTGCGGTAATTTTTCCTAATTTTGAGCTGACTTTAATTGGCATTAGCAAATTACTTGCCGGCTCTACTTTAATTTCAGTGATTTCTTTATTTTGAGAATTCAAAATTAATAAATCTTCCAAGCCTTTTGCCTTTAAGCTCACTGCCATTGGGTGCTCCGATGAATTCATGATTTGAATTCGATAAATATTTTCAATTCGCTCGCCATCAACTTCACGCGCTAAAGCACCACGATCACGCATTACGTCTACCCGTAAGGGATTGCGAGTGAAAAGAGAAAACAAAAAAACAGCGGACAGCGCAGTTATAAATAGTGCATAGAAAAGAACCCGGGGCCGCAAAATATGCCGCATGGCACTTTGATTGGTTTCATGATCCAGCATTGCGCGTTCAGTGGTATAGCGGATCAAACCCTGGGGATAGTGCATCTTATCCATCACTAAATCACAGGCATCAATACAAGCGCCGCAGCCAATACACATATATTGCAAGCCGTCACGAATATCAATTCCAGTGGGGCACACTTGCACACAAATACTACAATCGACACAATCTCCCAAACCATTGGCCAGGGTATCGGTCGTTTTATGTCGGCTACCGCGAGGTTCACCACGTAATTTATCGTAGGTCACTACAAACGTATCTTGATCAACCATCACGCTTTGAAAGCGTGCATAGGGACACATGTACTTGCAGACTTGCTCACGCATAAAGCCCGCATTTCCCCAAGTTGCAAAGCTATAAAAAAATAACCAAAATGCTTGCCATGGACCCAAGGAAAGAGTCAGAATAGCGCCGCTAAGTTCATGGATCGGAGTGAAATAGCCAATAAAGGTAAAACCCGTCCAGATGGCAACGATTAACCATAAGCCATGCTTTAGAACCTTTAGGCGCCACTTATGAAAACTCCAAGGCCATTCTTCACCATCCATCCGTATCCGCGCAAAGCGATCGCCCTCGACTTGGCGCTCGATCCACATAAAAATTTCGGTATAGACTGTTTGTGGGCAAGCATAGCCACAAAATAAGCGCCCCGCTACAGCGGTAAACAGAAATAGCGCTAAGGCTGAAAGAATCAGTAAAAGGGTTAAGTAAATAACATCTTGTGGCCATAACACTAAACCAAAGATATAAAACTTACGTTGAATTAAGTCAAACAGAACAGCTTGGCGACCATTCCAATTTATCCACGGTAAACCATAGAAAAGGATTTGCGTCAGAAAAACAAAATAAACCCGCCACCGTGCAAATGTGCCTGAGACAGATCTAGCATAGATTTTTTGCCTGATTTCGTAAAGCGATTCTTCTACGATCTCAATCGGTATAGCCTTTCTAGGCGGTGATGAAGTTGACACTGCTACTTATTAGAATCTGCTTTAAGGTTGGAGAGACCCCATACATATGCAGTTAATAAATGAATTTTTTCGGGTGTGAGATTATTTTCCTGGGCAGGCATTAAGGCATTACGACCCTTGGTTAAAGTCTCTTCAATAGCGGCCTGGGAGCTACCATATAACCAGGTATTATCCGTTAAATTTGGCGCACCTAATAATTGATTACCCCTCCCATCGGCGCCATGACAAGCGACACAATTTTCAGCAAATACTTGAGCGCCTAAATTGGCTTTAGCGGCATCTACTGGTAGCCCAGAAAAATTTCGCACGTAATTTCCCAAGTCTTGAATTTTTGCAGTGCCTAAATGTGCATAGGATGGCATGACCCCTGCGCGACCTTGCTGAACACTTGTTTTAATTGCTTCTGGACTGCCACCATAAAGCCAATCGCCATCGGTCAAGCTTGGGAAACCCTTAGCACCCCCCGCATCAGAACCATGGCATTGGGAACAATAATTTAAAAACAAACGCTGGCCAATATCATGTGCTTTTGGATCAGCAGCAACTTGGGCAATATCCATAGCCATATATTTTGCATAGAGGGGTTGCACATCTTTATTTGCTTCAACTACCGATTCTTGGTGTGAGCTAACAGTGGTATAGCCCAATATGCCAGGCATTGAACCAAGCCCCGGATAGAGCACCAAATAAATTAAACCAAAAATACATGACAATAAAAACATCCACATCCACCAACGGGGCAGAGGATTATTTAGCTCGCGTAAATCTCCATCCCATACATGGCCAGTATCGGCAATGGAGCCGTCAGCGTTGTACTTAACCTTGACTTTACGCTGAGAAAATAGCAACCAGATACACCAAACGATGCCGATAATCGTGATAGAGGCAATGTAGATACTCCAACCAGCACTTAAAAAATCACTCATGATTAGTCCTTGCGATATTCGTCGGGAAGATCGAACGGCAGCTCAGCAGATGCTTCATTCGCTTTTTTACGTTTTGAGGAATAAGCCCACCAAACAATGCCCAAGAACAGAAGGATGCCGATGAGATTAGTGATAGCTGAAACATAGGGGAAAATTTGTTCCATGTGAATGCCCTTCCCAATTAATTGTTTGCAGTTGTTTTAGTTAGCGGAATAGCGCGTCGATTAATACCAAGGCCTTGCAAATACGCAATTAGGGCGTCCTCTTCAGTTTTGCCTGCTAAATCTTTTGGCGCATTAGCAATTTGCTCATCGGTATAAGGGACGCCTACTCGACGCAAGGCAATTAAGTGAGATTGAATTGAGTCAGCATCTGCAGGGGCGTTTTCGAGCCATGGATATGCTGGCATATTTGATTCAGGTACAACTGCACGGGGATTGCGTAAGTGAATGCGATGCCAATCATCAGAATAACGACCGCCAACCCGAGCTAAATCTGGGCCCGTACGCTTACTCCCCCATAAGAAGGGGTGATCGTAAACCGATTCGCCAGCTAAAGAATATGGGCCATAACGTTCAGTTTCAGAACGTAATAAGCGAATTTGCTGAGAATGGCAATTCGAGCAGCCCTCACGTTGAAAAATATCTCGCCCTGCCAAATTGAGGGGCGGGAATGGTTTAATACCAGGGCTCGGAGTGGTAGTGGAATGCTGAAAATACAAGGGCACAATCTGCACCAAGCCCGCCACAGCGACTGCCAAAATCGTCGCGACCATTAACCAACCTACATTACGCTCTAATGTGGCATGCGAAAAAAATGGATGCTTTTCTGACATTCTCGCCTCCTTAGTGAGCTAATTGAGTGGCTGTGGGGATAATCGCATCGACACAAGGCTTGCGATATACCGTCTTAAAAACGTTGTAAGCCATTAGTAGCATGCCGCTTAAATAACAAATACCACCAATTAAACGAATGACATAAAAGGGATATGTGGCTTTGACACTTTCTACAAAGCTATAGGTTAAGGTGCCATCGGGTTCGAATGCCCGCCACATCAACCCTTGCATTACTCCCGCAATCCACATTGCAGCGATATAAATCACTACCCCTGTCGTGGCCATCCAGAAATGTAAATCAATTAACTTGACGCTATACATATCTTTTTGTCCGACGAGGCGGGGAATCATGTAATACAAAGAGCCGATGCTAATCATGCCTACCCAGCCCAAGGCACCAGAATGTACATGGCCAATCGTCCAATCGGTGTAGTGCGATAAAGCATTAACGGTTTTAATGGACATCATCGAGCCTTCAAAAGTCGACATGCCGTAAAAAGATAAAGAAACTACCAAAAACTTGAGAATTGGATCAGTTCGTAATTTATGCCATGCGCCCGACAAAGTCATGATGCCGTTAATCATGCCGCCCCACGATGGCGCTAGTAAAATTAATGAGAACACCGTACCTAATGATTGCGTCCAATCGGGTAAAGAGGTATTTTGAAGATGATGTGGTCCAGCCCACATATACGTAAAGTTCAAAGCCCAGAAGTGAACTATCGATAAACGATATGAATAAATGGGGCGCTCAGCAGCTTTAGGAATAAAGTAATACATCATGCCTAAAAAGCTAGTGGTTAAAAAGAAACCTACTGCATTGTGCCCATACCACCATTGAATCATTGCATCCTGAGCACCAGAGTACGCCGAATACGACTTCCATAAGCTGGCTGGCATCTCAATATTATTGACAATATGTAAAATTGCAATCGTCAAAATAAAGGCCCCAAAGAACCAATTAGAAACATAAATATGTTTTGTTTTGCGCTTCATCAAGGTGCCAAAAAATACTACCGCATAAGCAACCCAAACCAAGGTAATTAAAATATCGATTGGCCATTCCAGCTCAGCGTATTCTTTCGAGGTAGTAATGCCCAGGGGCAAGGTAACTGCAGCAGCAACGATGACTAACTGCCAACCCCAGAAGGTGAATGCTGCTAACTTATCGCAAAATAAGCGAGTTTGACAGGTGCGCTGAACAATATAGTAAGAGGTTGCAAATAGTGCACAGCCGCCAAAAGCAAAAATCACCGCATTGGTGTGTAAGGGACGTAAGCGGCCGTAACTAAGCCAAGGAATATTGAAAGTGATCTCGGGCCAGATTAGCTGAGCAGCAATTAAAACCCCTACTAACATTCCCACAATGCCCCACAAAACAGTAACCAAGGCAAATTGCCGTACTATTTTGTAATTAAATGATGTCTGACTTTTATCCACGGCAGCGCCCATGGTCTCTCCCTTGTTAACTCGCACTTCACGCAATTGAATAACTCTTCTGAATTATCAAATTAAGGAATCGAGTCGAGGTTGATCTAGATCAAACCAATAGGGGGTAAAACGACTAACTTGGCAGAGTATGTTGGTCTTGCTGATCTACCGGTGGTTTGGGCAGATCTTCATCCATTAATAAGGCCTGGGCAGGCCCATCGAGATCTTCAAACTGACCACTTTTAATTGACCAGTGAAATAAGTAGGCCAATAAGGCAACCAGTAGCAGTGAAAACGGAATTAGTAAATATAAACTTTCCATATTCGCAGTCTAGCCTGAATTAGGCTTTACGCAAACGCCAAGCATTTAAGGTGACGAATAATGACGAGAGCGACATGCCAATACCTGCAACCCAGGGATTAACCAAACCCAGCATAGCAACTGGTATAGCGACCATGTTATAGAGCAAAGCCCACGCAATGTTTTCTTTAATAATGAGACGCGTCTTGATAGCGCTGCGAAGTAAATAAACCAAAGGCTCAAGCGAGTTGGCGGTCAAAATAGCATCTGCTCCTGCAGTGATGAGGGGTGCACCCGCCCCTACTGCTACCGAAACATTAGCTCGCGCTAATAAGGGCGCATCATTTACGCCATCACCAATCGCCCAAACTGTTTTTCCCTGCTCTTGTAGCTTAGCGACATAAGCATATTTTCCCTCTGGTGAAACCTCACTAGAAAAATGCGTAATGCCAAAATAATTTGCCCACCAAGCTACGGTCTGTACATCATCACCAGATACCAAATGAACGGCAATCTTTCTTTGTTGCGCAGCTGCCAATAGTTCTTGCACCCCTGGACGTGGAGTATCTAGAAATAAGAAAGTTGCAATTAAACCTTGGCCATCAGCTAAGTAAACTTTACCGTGCTCGCCAGCTTGTCGTTCGAATAGATCAGTATCTATGAGCTGATTGAGCCCAACATGAAGCGCGCTACCCAGGCGATATTCGCCAGCATCTAAACCGCGCCCCAATGTTCCATATGAAGGGGACGGTAAATTATCGACCGGGAGATTTTCTACTGCAGCTGCACGTAAGATGGATAGGGCTAATGGATGCGTTTGCCCTGCCTCCATTGCTGCTGCCAAACTTAAAGCGCGTTGGGCAGTAAAATCCGTCCGCCCGACGCGAATTGATTTCAATTCAGGCTGACCCAAAGTTAAGGTGCCCGTCTTATCGACTACCAAATCACTTACCTCTACCAAGCTTTCTATGACATGCCCGCGGACGATAAGGATGCCCAATTTGGTTACAGCACCTTGGGCTGCAGCCATCGCTGTTGGCACTGCTAAGGACAGTGCGCAAGGGCAACTAGCCACCAATACTGCTACCAAGACTGACCATGATTTGCTGGGATCAAAGAGGAACCAGAGACCCGAAGCAATAAGAGCAGTCGCAAGTAAAAACAGAATGAAATGACTGGCCCAGCGCTCAGCCAAACTTACTAAATGCGACTTAGCTAATAAAGCTTGATCTAATAAAGCGGCAATGCCTGCAATGCGTGTAGCTTGACCTACCGCTTCGATACGCATGATGCAAGGATTTAAAATATTATGACTTCCAGCATAAAGGGGGTCGCCAATTTTTTTCCCAATCGCCCGCGCCTCACCAGTTAATAGCGATTCATCAATCTCGGTTTCATTGGCAATTAAGATCCCGTCAGCCGGAATAATTTCCCCTGGTGATACCCTTATAAAATCGCCTTGATTACAGTTCACTACTGGCACTTCTTTTAACTCTAAGGAATCTGGGTAGGTTAAATATTTTTCACAGATAGCAGGTAATTGTTTTGCTAAAGCCTCAGCACCGCTTTGTGCATCTTGCCTGGCCAATAATTCAACATAGCGTGCGCCCAGGATGAAAGCGACAAACATGGTGATCGAATCAAAATAGCTAGCGCCGTTACCGGTTAATAAATTTAAGGTGCCTGCAAAAAACGCTAAGCCCAAAGCAATGGCAATTGGTACATCCATACCCAATATATGAGTTTGTGGAAAATGACGTACGCTCCGCCAAGCAGCAATAAAAATTGGTCCGGCAGAATAAAGAATGACGGGCACCGTTAAAAACCAACTCGCCCAACCTAATAAGGCGCCATATTCTTGGCTTAAATCGCCCGTACCCGTATAAGTAGGCCAGGCATACATCATCACCTGCATCATGCCTAATAAGGCAACGCCAAGCCGCGTTAGTAAGTGACGGCGCTCTCTTCTACCCAAATCAGCTGCTTGTGATGGCTCAAAGGGCCAAGCAGAATATCCAATCCGCTCAATTTCAAATAATAAGTGAGATAAATTGCATTGTTCTAACCTAAACTGAATTTTGGCTTTTTGCGTCACATAATTAATTTGCACATCACTTACCCCTGGTATGCGCTTTAAATGCTGATCGCATAGCCAAACACAAGCAGCGCAACGAATCTTTTCTAAACGTAAGGTCGTTTCTAGTAGGCCATCGGCAATGGGTCGCGTGAAGCGAGCAAGTAAAACAGGATCATCATAGGCGAGTAAACGATTCAGAATCGTATTACTACCAAGCGCCTGATCCGGTTTTACCCCTAACTGTATCCGGCGCGAATAAAATACATCGAGCCCTTCACCATGAATGGTTTGGGCAATTGCCATACAGCCTAAACAACAAAATACGTGTTTAAGACCGCCTAACTCGGCTGAACAATAACTATCCTCTGCAATATGGCTACCGCAGTGGTAGCAATTTAGCGCTGCAGATATATGGTCGCTAGCGCTTTCTGCTCCAGCCTTGACGTTTTTCATACATCACAAACAATACACCCCAAATGACAATTGCACCATAAGCCCAGACCCAAGCATCGGCTGAGCTGCGCGAACCGGTTAAATCTAAAACAAAACCAAAAATAGCAGGTCCTAATAATCCGCCGCCAAAGCCCATTAAAGAATGTAAGCCCATCGCTGCACCTTTAATATTTGCTGGTGCACTCATCACTAAGCCCGCAGTGAGCGTTGCCGAATCAGACATAATCAAAATCGCATGGGCAATAGCTAAGCTAACGATCAACCACCACGCTTGTCCCGATGCAGTCGCTAACGCGATCCCCGCTACTGCACTGCCTAACATTACAAAAGAAATCCAATTTTTTCGACCAACGCGTAGAGCAATTTCATTGCCAATGATCGAAGCTGGTACACCGAAGAAATTAATAATGCCTGCTAAGGTTGTAATCGCCAAGAAAAAATCACTGCCAGAAGCCAGCGCACAAAACCCGAAAAAAGCTACTAGCCAGCTACGTGAGGCAAATAGCTCTAGCGAATGCGTTGTATAACCAAAAATATATCCAGCTGCGTCACGATTATGCAAAACTAAGCGCCACGTTTTTACTGGGAATAAATCACGCCAATGCAAATTTAAACCACTAAGTCCTGCTACAGGCTTTAAGGGTGGAATAAAAAATAAAACGATTAACATCGCTGTCAGTGGCCCTAAGGCAATCCAACGATACACTGCCTGCCAATCTTGGGCCTCTAAAATCCAACCCGACAGCATATATGAAAAGCCTGTGCCGATCCCAAAGAAGGCGGTATAAAAAGAGATATGCCGGCTTAATTCGACCTGTTGCAAGC
>Ga0304729_1000120_pt1 | contig 51467 bp, 84 predicted proteins | sample C_131016_MF_Meta_FD_190475 | JGI IMG/M metagenome (GOLD analysis project Ga0304729, IMG submission 190475) | Freshwater microbial communities from Lake Croche, Canada to study carbon cycling - C_131016_MF_MetaG (v2) (version 2) | ecosystem: Environmental > Aquatic > Freshwater > Lake | place... | reverse complement strand
CCATAATCCATATTTGCTTGATTTATAATCTTATCTATTGATAATGATTCACAATCAGTTACAAACAAAGGTATGGATTTATTTTTAACAAGACTCCAGAACGTATTATATTGATAGAAACTATCATTCTTAGTGTACGTAATTGTCTTACTCTCAACGTTATATAAAGGATACTTCAAATATTCCTTTAAGTTATTAATTGGTTTAGCAACTAGTTCTAATATACCAGTTGACTGCTGACCATTATAAAGAATAGCTTTATTGAAATATTGGTTATCAGTTTGTATCTGTGCATTATCATTAAATACACCATCTGGTATAGGAAGATATTTATACACTCTTGAGAAGTCTTTTACATTCTGAAGAATTTCATCATGATATTGATAGAAGAATGGATATTCAATTATGTAAGGTTCTATATTATCATAATATGTATTGTAAATCAATGTGTTAGTTAAATGTCTCCATAAACTAGATGTATTGATTTCTGTAAATGTAATAGCTGCTAACTCCTCAACTGTTGCTGTTCCTATTGTTATTGATATAACAGTGTGACATTTACCAGTGGATTGTAATATAATAGTAGTCACTGCATCATCTACAGTGTACACAACTCCTATGATGAGTTGTTCTTTAGGAACATCTGTAGCTAGAACATTCTCCAAATCATCATAGATTGTGAATGGTCCAGTTCTGTTTCCAGCTCCTGTTAATTTTACTATTATTACCTTAGACATACTTTTATTTTATATTTTAACAAGGAGTTTCACCACCATATCCTGGTCCAGAAACTATAAGCCATCTATCTGATCCTAAATTACCTGGTCCAAATCCATGTGCATTAATTGGTGTACATCCTAAAAATTCTTCTGGCATTAATGTAACTGTATGTAAAATATTAGTACAATCATAATATTGAATAACGGTATCCACTGTACCTGATAATGCTTGTAAGTTCCAATTTTCACAAATGATACCAATAGTTGTTGTGGTGGTAGTTGTAGGTGTTACTGTTGTAGTGGTAGTAGTTGTAGATGTGCTAGTTGATGTGGTTGTGGTGGTGGTAGGAACTGGATCATTTGTATATGCAGTTCCATCTAACTCACATGGTCCTATAACAGCAAATCCTGCTAATGCACAATCTAATACAATTGTAGTGGTAGTAGTTGTTGTTGGTGTAGGAATCTCCTGAACAGCAATTGCTTCTAAATCACATCCTTCATTTAATCCAGAATAGAAGAAGTTGTTCTCAGCTATATACCAGTTAGGGATATAACTATGAAAACTAATCCAAGTTCTTGTACTAAAATTGAAAGATAGTGTCCAGCTTTTATTACAGAAATACTTTCTATTTGTTAGGTCTATATATTCTATTAATACACTTTCTCCTAATGTGTGTTCTATATAATATTTTTGTAAAGTAGAATTATATTTTATAATATTTACATATTCTGGTTGAGGAATATAATCAAGTTTTGATATAATAACTCTATCATATTTACTATCATATACACCATGTAAACCACAACCATTAAAGTTATTATCTGTATTTACTCCTGGTATTAATATTCTTTGTCCATCTATTGTTGCATATGTATCTGGATAATATCTAAGAATCTCAAATGCTAAATGATCTGTAAAGAACCTATTCAATCCAGAACCAAATGCAGATATCTCTTGTGCTTGATTACCAGCAACTAAGAATATTTGTCCTCTTTTAGCATCAATTGTTATTTGTCCATTAGGAATCTTTAATAACATTTTATTTTGACTTCCCATGTAACCAAGATCTGTATCAGCAAAATCAATTGGAGGAGAAGATCTAAACAATGTATCATTTCCTAAATAGGCAGCTTGTGGGTTACTAGTTTGAACTGTAAGCATTGTATTATATAACAAGCTCTTGTTTTCAAATCTAGCTAGTATAGCTTTATTTTGAATACCATCTAGTGATGTAATATTACCATATGTTTGAGGAAAATCAAAGAATGATATTGGAGCATAGGTTAACCAGTTATTCACCTTAACACTAGGATCATTTAGTTGTGCTTCAGAATAGATTGCTCTAAAAGGAAAGTTTGTATAACATTGATTACCATCCCAATCTACAGGTAGATGAGAGAAATAGTTCTCTTTATTCTGTCTAGAATATGTTACATTATAATGATAGGTATTATCAAATTGAATAGGAACAACAGATTGTTGTAACCAGTTATCAGGAATACCTGTACTCACGTGAGGATAGAAGTCACCTTCTAGGTTATTAAATGCTTGACGTAAATCTACATTAATAGAACTCTCTACATAGAAAGAAGGAATACCATAAGCAAATAAATACATCTTACCATCATAAGACATTGTTGTAGAACTTGATGTAACAAATGTTCCAGCATTAGTGGTAGTGGTAGTTGTTGTACCTACTAACACAGTGGCATCATTAGCACAATCAAGGTTGTGAGCTTTTATAGATATAATATTTCTAAGTGTAACTGTTCCTGCTATATAGTTACTTAATACAGACCTAGCTGAATACCAGTATTGAGGATAGGCAACATTACCTATCTCATCATAGAATACATCACTATCATCAGGAGCTCCCACTCTATTATCTATAAAGAATGGTAGTTTAGTTTTAAATGCAAACCTAGTAATAAATGTGTCTCCACCAAACACAACATTAGGTTGACTGTTGCTACGACTGTCAAAGATTCTTTGGAATCCTGTATCAATTGTACTATAAGAATACATTTGCCCCCATTGGTTTACAAATGTATTTTTAAGTGAAGCATAGTAACAAATTGTATCAATATGTTCTTGCATCTCAGGAGTAGCACAGTTACTTCTTTGAGATAGTGTAAATCTTGAATTATCAGAAATTAAACTCTTACCAGCAACTACAACACTTGGTGTTTGGTTTGGAAAAGGTAAGGGTTGTACTGCTTCTTTTGTTTTTAAATAAACAGAAGATTCTCTTTGAAAGTTATTAACATTATGAAGATCTCCCACTGATTGTACACCAGGGATAAGATATTGATATATATCAAGTTCTCTTTGTTTAACTCCTAGATTATTAGCTATATCAGCACTATAGTCATAACTAGCTATAGAGTTAAATGAGTATGCAAAGTTCTTTCTACTTATACCATTAATGTATATTTGTAGATATGCTTGGTAAGCAGTAAACATTGCTGTTGAATCAAGTGTGCCTGTAATGAAAGCAATGTTATAACTAGATGTTAATGCTTCCACTTGTGCTTGCTCACTAATAAGTTTGTATAATGCGTGTTTCTTCACTTGTACAAAATGAGATTTACCAGCACCATATATTGCACTTTCTAACTTAAGGATATTTCCTAGAATAGGTTGTCCAAAAGATGTTTCAGGAGAATTAAATACTTGTCTGTATTTAGAAGCATCTTCATTAAATCCTTCTAATTCATGAGGATAACAAGTTATATTTATATTATTAGCTCGTGTAATACTATATTTATCTGTACCATTAGTGTATGTAGGAACTGTACTAGAACTTATAGTTTGTGGTTCATTAACAAGTACATATGCAGTGGCAGAAGATCCACCAGGAATAGTGTATTGAAAGTTTGCCCAACTAGTAGCACCATCAAAAAATGCAGACAATGTATAAGATATACCTGTTACATTTTCAATAACTGCTGCTCCTGTTAACATAACAGGAATAGTCATAGAACATTGTGTAAGTGTATAAAAACCTACAGTGATCACTGTTAATTCACCAGTGTTACAATCTGTATATTGTAATGTACCAGCAGCATAAACAAGTATTTTAAATGTACCACATTGAGCATTAAATCCATTATTCTCTTTAAGAAGAAATGGATCTTTATTAAGATCATTATAAGGATAGTTAGGATAGTAGTATTCAGTTTTTTCTCTTTCGTATTTACCTACATTTCTTAATATACCTTTTGCTACAATAGATTTATTTGTACCTCTATCTCCTCTTGTTATTTTATATCCAGCTATATTGTTCTTCTCTTGTTGTGTAAGAGTTGATTGATTTATTAATTGAATAATTTGATCTGTTTCCACTTTAACACCAATTGGATAAATGGCATCATTCTGCATTATGGTTTTATATGTACCATCTGGATTATATTCTATTGGAGGATTTTCAAATATAGGAGAAACTAATACATCAGGAAACTTATGGTGTCTAATATGTGTATCAGCAAGAGATCCCCATACAAGATTGTTACATGGATATAGTTCTGTTGATTCCCAATAAGCAAAGTCACCATATTGATATGGTGTAGCATTTCCAATAGGAGGTCCTATAGCAGTTCCAGTTACAGATGCTGTATTATATATCTGCCAATATGGAGCACTTGTTCCTGTACCAATAAAATCAGGATTAGTTGATGGTACATCTGGATAATCCTCATTTGAATTCTTAGCTCTACCAGGAATATGAAAACTATCTGTTTGTTTACCATTCTTTAATAAGAATGTTATTTCAAATGCATACACCTCATCTCTAAGATAACCTCTTAGATTTACAGTGTTTAATGCATTTGCATAATTGTCTGTATTAGGAAGTCTATAAGTTTCCCATTGAAGATCAATTTTATTAGCAATATTTTGATAATTAATTTTATCAATAGATGTAAGATTATCCCAAACTAATATATCCTGAACTGCTGTTAAGTCTTGAGCTATATCATAATATGGAAACTTTTCAAATATATCAGCAGTGCTAAGAGGAATCTGTGTTAGGTTCTGTCCTGTGTATGTTATTTGTCTTGATAAACCATCAATGAAATATGTACCTACAAGTTCTACAGATGCTACACCATTTATGGTTTTAATTACAGCTAAGTTATAATATTGAAAATATCCTGTAAGATCTAAGTTATCAATATTTATTATAATAGATCTACCTACAGCATAGTTAAAATCTAATGTTGTAAGTTGTGGATTAGCAATAGATGTTGGATTAGTAACTGAATAATAAGATGTATAACCATCTCCTATAGCACTAGCGTATTGAATAGCAAATTGATATGTACCAGCAGTTAAATCTCCAGTGGTAGTTATATCTGCTATAACTAATTCTGGTATAGAGAAATTAGGTTGAATGTTTAATTTATTGCAATCAATTACACCTTCTTCTACAACAGGATCACATATAATTCCCTCAACATAAGTTGTAACCCATGGTGGATTATTTAGATTTAAATATCTTCTAGGATTTAAACCATCTGTCCAATATATTTCTGTTACACAGTTTGTAATCTTGTGTACAGCTTTATGAATTGGATTATTAATATTAAAATTAAGACAGTCTCCTTGAATATATTGGACATATATACAATCATTATTTTCCATATATCCTATTTGTGAAGCTCCTGTTTCAGGATTAACCAAAAAGAATATATGTTTGTTTTGTTCTGGAATAAAATGATTACCTATATTATGAAAGTTTCTAGGAAAGTTTAGACATAACTCATTACCTGGCTCATTCTGATAGTTTACAGAATTAGCATCAAAGTTTTCTACAGCAGCGTTTAATGCATATGTAAGAGCACCTTTAGGAACTTGTCCTATAGATGAATCCATATTTAAACCACTCTGTCCAGAATTGGTTTCTTGTCTAACATTCCCTTGTTCTTGATCTGCCATTTATTAAATTTTATCCATTTCTTCTCCAACTATAACGATTGGTTCTATTTGGTAATTCGTACTTATTATTTCTGTTTAGATCATTCTTTATCCTTCTTTGCTTTTCCCAAGGAGTTTGTTTCTTGATTTCAATATCAGCCATAATAAATGCTTCATCAGATAAACCTTTGTAATATACTAGCTTTTGCTGTATTTGTTGAAAGGTCTCATCAGTGAGTTGGTTAGATAGAGTTTCAAACACTTTATATTTAATAAATGCTTCTATATACTCTCTAATACGATAGTTATCAGGAACCATTTGATTACCAACACAATCATACTCAGTGGCATAGAATATTAAATGAACTATACCATTTCTGAAATTAGTAACAAACTTATTATCCCTAATATCAAATGAATCATAACTAGCAGCTCCTGGAGTGAACTCATGTAAAGGAGGAGCATATTGTCCGAATTCCCAAGCATTGTTATAATCTACATTACAGTTTGCTTTTGCAGATATATTACCTGGCTTTAGCAAATAGTTTTGTTGATATGCTCTAGCTATGGAATTGTTTGTTTTATATACAGCTTGTATAAGCTCAGGCATACAATCAGGACATCCTGTTACACACGTAGGATTAACACAAGGAGCACCACCAATAGTAACAGGACTCACCTGTATTGTGGTTTGTGTAGCAGCTTGAGAATAAAATGAATTAGCTGATTGATAAGGATATTGTGGAATCTCTGTACACATCCAAGCTTCTCTTACAGCATAAAAGTTATCTGGAAGTCTAGCTTGAAAGTCCTCAATATATAGAGGTTGCTCAGCAATTACAAAAGTTGTTCTGCCTAACTTCTTAAGACATTTGTCTAGATAGGTAGGAAAAAGCAAATCATCTACAGCTCCTGTATCAAAATAGCTTTTTAACTCTTCCTTGACAGTTGAATAAACTGGTTCAGGAGAGATGAAATTATACTTGTAATAGTATGACATTTATTTTATTTTTTCCACTCCAGATAGATATGTTGATATTTATCGTTTGTGTTTATGTAATGTGATAATAATCGTGATGTAGTACGTGAAGGTTTAAAATACCAAAGGTTTACATTCTTTAGTCTAGTTGATTCTTTGAACCACATCCAGCCAAAGAAATAGCCTTCTGTATGGTAATTAAAATTATATATCATCTTTCCCTTCTCTTTGGTTCTTTGCCAATTGACAGGTAGATTAACATACTCTTTACCTTGTATGTTCTTTATTTTCTTTCTCTTCTTTTTGTTAATTGAAAACTCACCAAATCCAAAAGGTAATCTAGCCTTCTCTCCAGTTTCTAATATATAATTCTTAAAGTGTTCATTATAGGAATATATAATGTTTCTCCATTCATCAAATGTAAGTTTGATATCAGGATTCTTTTTACAGAAGTTATTGTAGTTATCTTTACTGGAGCTTCTCCACTCTATATGAACTCTAGGCATTAGTGATTTGGTTGTGCATTTGGTGCTTGACCATCTACACCATCAAATGTCATATCTGTTTTAATTCTGAAATAAGTAGATAATAACTTTTGAGATGTTAGTTCTAACACTTGTTTTTCTAAATAACCTGGACATCCATATTCTTTATCCAATGGATTCTTGCACCAGTCTTCTGTACTAACAAGAGGACCTGGTCCACATCCACATTCTGGATACATAATCTCATTAGGAACATCTTCTTCAAAGAAAGCAGCTATTCTAACAGCTTTTAACAAAGGATTATTAATATAGAGATAACCATTAGTTATCCAATAATATTGTTCTTTCTTTATAATAGGAAGTTTCAATAAGTTTAAATACCTATTGATTGTAATCTCTTTAAATCTTTTACCCTGTCCACCCATAGCATTTATAGAATAAACACCTTGAATAAGATATTGGTAGTTTCCTTCAGATATACGAGGAATTTTAAATCTAGTTCTTGCTACATTACAAGGATCAACATATTCACAACACTCAGAGATAGGAACTTCTATCATCTCTAAACAAGGGATGGTAGTGAATACAGTATCAGTAGCCCAAAGCTTTCTGAGATTTGTCTCACGTTTAATCAATAACTGTGTGTTGTTTTTAATTTCAGCAAAAATTACTCTATCTGTTATTAAATTATCAGTAGAAAGCAATTTATGCATACTTCTTATATCACTTACAAGTTTTCTTCCTGTTGACATTTTATTTAAATTTTTTATTTATATCAGATATAATAGTTAAAAAATCAATATGAGATATATCATTTTTCATTCTATTAACTATCCATCTGCACAATACTACATTTCCTTCTATATATCCTTTACTAGAATCTACCCTATCAATAGATACTGAATTATTATTACTATCACTTTTTGTTAAGTCTTTTAACATTTCTTTATTTGTATAGTAACATAATCCTTTTTGATTGTTCCATAATTTTTCTAAATAGTCTATAGATATTGAATGTTCTAGTCCTCTTTTTTTAGCATTTCCTATGGATGAATGAAATATTATATTTAATCTATGTTTTTTAGATTGATTAATTCTTGTTATTTTTCTACACTCTTTAGATTTTTCTGTTTGAGAATGTATAACTCTACATTTTTTACATTGAGTAACATACCCTCTACCTTTTCCTTTTTTATTATCTTTTGAATATTCAAAGTTTGGTTTTAACTCATTACATTTTTTACATTCATATAAATAATTTGGACTATTTATTTCCTTACTTCTTTCATCACTTATTATATTACTACTCATTATAAGTATTGTTTGAATATATTTGTCATCCCATCATTCTCATCTATTAAGAATCCAGTCACTTCAGCTTTAGAGCATGTATGACCATTCTTATCATCCCAAAGACTTTTAGCATTAGAGAATGCTGGAATTTGGTAAAATTTAATACCATTAAAATCGTGACTCACCTCATGGTGCTTATCTCCTGTGAAGATGTAAAAGTTTTTATGAAAAGACCAACCATCTTTAAATTCCATTGGGAATATTGCTGCTAACTTAGCAGGCTTAATAGCATCTCCATGATTAAACATCATAGCAGAAATACCATAACTTATATACTTTCTATATTTAGGAGAACAATCAAATTCTAATCTAGCTGTTCCTCTGAAATAACTTTGTAACCAATTAACCATATGCCATCCTACATACTCATCATGATTACCTGCTACATATACAACATTGACATTTTCAGCATATTGTAATAACATTGTAATCATTAACACCTCATGGTTACATATATATTCAAATGATTGTTGATATGTATGTGTATTAGTTTGGGGGGTACCCTTGGTTGTAGCTCCTGAATATTCACTATTAAATTCATCAGAACCAATAATGTATGTGATGTTCTCTAGATTGTTTGAAAGAGCTGCTTGTGTAGCAATTAATTCTACCTTGTATAGAATATCTCCTAATCTTTCATTGATGTCATTATTTCCATCAATATCATATTTGTTTAGATGAGAGTCTTGTTTATTAATGATTAATGAACCAAATGCTTTATTCAAAGCAAACTTAGGACTCATTATTTCTTGAGAGATAGGTTCATATGAAGCTAGGAAGTCAATGAATGAATCTTGGAATACCTGTTCATCTTTCTTTTTACCTAACCAAGCTTTAACCTGCCAGTGTGGTGAATCACTATTACCCCAGAAATTCTGTACATATTTAGTTATCTCCCACTTATCTGTATCTATTTTGCATTTGACTATAAGCTCTTCCAAGCTTTTAATCTCTTCTTTTGTATTGATTACAATTTCTCCTATTCCTTTAACTAAATCTTCTTCAAACTTAACCACTACATCTTCTAATTCACTAATGTAGTTTCCTATCTCAGCAGCTTCTTCAGCCTGCTCTCTTCTTCTGATGTCTGATAACAGCTCATCAATTTCAAACTCTGTAATTCCTAATTTTTCTGCATAAAACTTTTTGCTTTTCTTCCAATGTAACATTTGTTGAAGCTGGTTCAACAGGTTGTTGTTTTCTGACATATGGTCTTTTTTGGTTAAAATTAGAGTAAAGATAGGTATTTATTTTGATATCTACCAAATTTAATTAACTTATTTGATTATTCACTTTAATCAACTTGATTAGAGTTTAAACAAAAAACCCCCTAAGTAGAAACTCAAGGGGAAAATCTTGTAAACCAACAAACAAGATTTTTGATTAATTATGCAACACAGGCTCCTAGATCTAATAGATATCCATAGTCACCACTTATTGATGATACACACACTCCATATCCTGGAAGAATTTCATATCCTATAATTGCTGGTCCACCAAGACAGTCAACATAATTTATTGTATATGTAGTTTCTGTATTGTTATAATAGTTTGTACAAGGAAGTGCTGTAGTTGTTGTAGTTGTAGTGCTTGTAGATGTACTAGTTGTAGTTGTAGTAGATGAGCTTGTAGTGGTTGTTGTGGTTGGGTAACCTTCAACAGTTAAATATAAATCTCTATCACAAACTCCTGTAGATTGTACAAGAATAGTAATTGTTCCATCAGGAACTAATGATGATAAATATCCAGCAAGTAATGCAGCTTTAGATACACCTGTTTCAAAAGGTGTAATATATCCATCTAAATCTGAATATAAGTCAAAAGGACCTGTATCTGCACCTGCTAAAGTTAATGTTATTAATACTGTCATTGGTTTGGTTTTAAGGAGTTGTTGTAGTGGTAGTAGTAGTTGATGTACAATTACTTACTATAGTACAAAATAATAAAGATAGAGACTGACTCAATGCTATTGTTGATAATATCTCATGAGCAAGTGCTGTAGGATCTAATTTAGCATCTATTTTCTGTAATACTGTTGTAAGACATTCTCCTGTACTTACATCTGTATTTGGTAGATTAGGACCAATATAGGTTACGTTATTAGATGTGCTTATACACTCACTGCATCCACAGTTTTCACTTGGATGATAGTAAGCATTATAACATGGAGTTCCAGGTAGGCAAGCCATTTATAGTTGATTTATAATATTAAGGAATATACATTATATAATATGCAGCAATAACAGGTTGAATGTTTGCATGATTTTCACCACTACCAGTATTACTATTACTTACATTCACTGTAGTTGCTACAGTGATATTGGTACGTGATGATGTTGTTAATACATTCTGAGGACTATTAGTAGTAATACCAATAGTACCACTTCCTCCCCATTGATCAGGAGTATGTCCTGCATAGTGTGTATGTCCAGGATCAGTAACAATTGAAGAAGCATTTGCTGTTGCAGTGTGTGTATGACTAGGTAGTTGTGAAACATTTAATCCCACTGTATTTGCACCAACTAAATCTCCAAGATCATAATTTGGATTACCAGCGTATATAGGACTTACAGCAGAAGATAATGGACCACCTGGTACATCAACTATTGCACCAACACCAACTCTTCCTCTTTTATCAGGAGTGCCATTTGAACCATTACATAGATACACCTTATCCCATCCTAATGCACTTATACCAGCACCTGTACCATCAAAGTTTGAAAGAGGTCCATAATACTCTATAGCAGCGTAAGGAATCATCTTTACATACTGTTGTGTAGAAGGAAGTTGACTAGATAAATAAGCAGCTATAAGAGCATTTAAATCAGCAAGTTTTACATATGTAAGATCTGCATAAGCTTCAAATGCATCTAAGTTAGCACTTACTAAGCAAAGCTTTGTTATAACAGCTTGTAATACAGCATGTGTATCACTAGAGTCTGTTACACCAATTAAGCAGTCTACATCATAATCAGCATTTAATATAGCTAGTGTTCCATCAATTGCTGTCACTTGAGTTTGTAAACTACAAGCAGCTCTTACTAATGCTCCAAATAATTGAGGTACATTAGGAACTGGTATATCTATTAAATATTGACTAACAAGTGTACAATAGTATGAAGGATCTATAGTGATATCAATACCTGTTCCATCTAAAAAAGAGATAACATTAGTAATCAATATATTTTCTATAGTGAGTAATGAATCTCCTGTAGCAATACCTAAAGCAGGTTGATCAATCCCTGTATATCTAACACACGCATCAGGAGTTACTGATACACAACCATTATAACAAGCATCACAAGAACTGTGATATGCTGTGGTTGTTGTAGTGGTGGTTTCTGGCATCTTATAAGTTATTTATTAATTAAAAGTTTAACTCTACTAGCTATTCTTTTTACAGTGTACCTTTTAGCATAATCTGGATTACAATACTTATATGTTAATATTCTTTTGTAATTTAATAGATCACCAATTGGACTACACCCAAGGTTATAGTTCATAGAAAATATAATATTATTATATTGAATTTTAGCCAACTCTGTTAGCTTTGCATCAATATCTTTTAGTAACACAGGAATGCTTGCACATTCTATACAGTTAGTTAATCTTGGCGATAACATCTTTAGCTAGTTTAGCTGCTTGCTGAACAGCATAGTTACATGCTGAACATAAGCCATTAATTAATTGACAACCACATCCCACCTTAGCTCTACAGTTTTTACAGTTTGCCATTTTAAACAAAGTTAATTTGATAATTGTTACCAGAACAACCACAGTTGTTTCTTATAAAGTTATTCAACATATTATTTGCTTGTATATACAATGTGTTAGCTGTATCTACAGCACAGTTATTGGCTGCAGCTATAGATCCTGATATCATATAGTATATACTATTTAAATTCACTTTTGATTGTGTTTTAATAGCAAGATCACATTCCATCATATCAAGCTTCATAAAAGCACTATCAAACTTTTCTTGTATTAATTCAGTACGCATTATATTCTTTTCTACATAATTTATATATGCAGGAGTAACTGTATATCTTAAATAATATATACCATCTGGTAAAGGAATCAATGGATCTCCTACACCACTAAGTCCTAATGATGTTGAATTAAATATATTAAAATCATTTACTACAAATGGTAAAAATACAGGTGTAGTAAATCCAGGAATAGTAATTTCTATTGTAGGAGCAGTGACAACAGGAGGATCTGTATCATATGTTGAAGCATCTGCGATTCCTAATGTAAGTGTGTTGTAAGTAGGTATTACCAGTATGTCTAAAGTCATATTCTTTAAAATAAAAATGCCAGAGGATTTGAGAATTAATCCTCTCACCCTCTGGCATAGGTTATATAATAACTACTTTCTTCTTATGGAAGCAAGGTAGTTGTTGTTGAAGTAGAAGGCCATACAGTGGTAGTAGTGCTAGTTGTAACAGTAGTATCACCACTATCATCAACTGGAGTACCTAAAGCTGCTACTAAAACTGCTTGGATTGCAGAAGTTGCACCATAAGGAACAGCAAGAATCACTGTGCTATCTTCCATGATGTAATCACCCCATTGGTAAGCTGATTTATCATACTCATTAAACTTAATGTAATAAGTGGTATATGAAGTACCATCAGTTACCCAGCTTTCAAAGTTTTCATTGTAACCAACCATTCTGTAAAGATGCTTCAAATAACCAGCTTGATAGCTGTAGAAGTTCTTTTCTAATTGTTGAATCTCTGCAGATGTACCAGAAACATAAGAGCTACGTTGAGTAACTACAGGTTCAGCAACTAAATTACAAGGATCAAATACAATGAAGTCAGCAGTGGTAGCTGGACCAGAATAAATAAAGGTACGGAACCACATACGGTCATACTCCCAAGGGAAAGCAGCAACATCACATGGTTGTCCATATTGAGTCAATGGTTTACCAGAGATAACTAATTTAGCATCTTGATCATCACCAATACGTTGGAATTGATAGAAAGTGCTAAAAGAAATGTTGTCAGGATTGTTACCTGGAGCTTTCAATTCTAAATGATAAATCAAATTATCAATTAAAGCTGGTACATCAACATCAGTACAAGGATCACCACCACATGCTAGACATGGAGCATTCACTGTTACTGAACGTGTGAAACCATTGAAATACAAGGTGTTAATGTAGCTAGAGAAAGCACGTAAAGTTAATGTAACAACTTCTCCTGGTTTAACAGTGAAATTACCTACTTCAGTTACTTGGTTAGCAGCAATAGGATTACCTACAACTTTATACCACTCACTCACTTTACTAGAAGCAATCTTATCAGAACGCTTAGAGCCTTGTAAATAAGTATTAACTCGTCCTTGAGCTAAATAAAAATAAGGGAAACCTGCAATGTTACCAGCTGTTGCAACTGTATAATCACTGCCAAAGATTCCAAATTGACCAGCGGTCAAGTCTTGTGTAGATCCAGAGCTAGGAAGTGTATTTCCTACTGGTACTACAAAGAGGGTAGTTAACGAAAAATCTGCCATTTTGTTTTATTTTAAATTGTTAAATAACTTATTCATTTGTCTGTATCCTCATTTGAGCAGATTGAACAGCAGACTGGTTTTCTGTATACATTGCAAGACATTGAACTGTAATATCTAAAAGCTCATCTTCTAAATATGTTTCTAGTTCACAGTCTTCATCAAATGATGGTTCACCATCAAGCATTATGTAGCCAGTTTTATTAATATATTTGGGATACCTCATATATGAGATGTATATTCTAGTTGGTATAAAAGTACCATCTGTAAATATAGAGATCTCATCAGAAGATAGAAAGTTAAATGTTTCTTGATATTCAAAAGATGGTTTATAATGTGTGTTGTTTAATATTAAAGAAACATCACCATGTTTAGCCAAATCTCTATTTATCCATATCTTTCTATCTACGCATCTTCCTTTATCTGCTAATACATAACTATCTATATAGAACATGTATTTAGGATTAAGAAGATGTATGTTTGCAGACCATTGATTTAGTTCAGCATTCTTGATTGCTAAATCAAGAGGTTGGTTATTGTAAGTTATAACCAAACTTTGTAGGTCTTCATAACGCTTTTTAAAAGCATCAAGGCCCATACCAGAAATTGTATTTTGACCATCAACCTTTTGCTTAATTAACTTAATCTGAGCTTCATTTAAAGCTAGGATTTTATCTTCAAGGTTAATTTGTTGATGCTCGTTAGTTGATAGTTTATTTAGTTTCTGATCTATCTTGTATAATAAACTATCTACAGGGATCATACAGAAGCTAGTTTTTTAGTTTTTAATTTACCTTCTAGTGTTAATAGTTGGTCTTGATTATCTTCATCAGCTAAGAATTTGACTAAATCATCTTCATCGCTTGCTATTTCAAATTCACCTTCGTAAACTTTACCATTAGGTTTGATTCTGTAAACAGAATGTGTAATAGCTTGTTTTACTAAGTCTTTAATATGGAGTAAGTTTTCCTTCATGTCAGCAAATCTATTAAAGATTTCTACTGTTGAAGATCCTTGGAATTTACCAGATTTGAATTCAGTTTGTTTCAAGAGGTTGTCCACTTGATTATATATAACTTCTTCTTTGGTTTCTTCTGTAACAGGAAGTCCTAAAAGTCTTGCAACTTTCTTTTTCTTCTCAGGAGTCATTCCATCAAACTTACCAATTGCTTTATTAATCAATTGTTTCTTTTTGAATATAACTGCATTCTCAATTTCATCATCTGCTACATAGAATTGTATATCAGCAGGATAGTCACCACGCTCCCAAGCTTGATAGCTAGAAGCAATTGTAGGATGTACCCTTAACCATGCAAAAGCTAATTCTTGGAATGGAATAGACAAATCATAATAATTGTCACCATCCATAAGCTTAACTGGTTGAACATGAAGAACATCATTTGTAGAAGTTGATAAACCATAGTTCCAAAATGAAGATCTTGGTCCTAAATCAATATCACCTAATGCAGCTTCTAACTTAGTACGTAAATTACCCACTCTTTCAGTCTCTAATTCTTTTTCCAAAGGATCTGAGATTCTTCTGATATAAGAAGCATTTACATCAAGTCCTGTTCTATATTGTCCATCAAGTTCCTTGTAAGGATATTTGAAAACACCTGTACCAGGAATTCTTGTCATGCCTTTAGCAGCAAGACCACCTTGCATTGTCTGTAACTGAGAATTATTGTACTCCTTTTTTAAAGTGGAGATTTTTCCTGTCTTACCCATATGTAGTTTTTTATTTGGTTTATTAGCAGATGAATGTCCATCGAAGAACTAGCAATTAAGCATTAGACTTAATTCAATCATCTGTGGTTTGAGAAGACTCCCCCAGGGGTTGCCTGAGGGGTAATTCTTCTCGGTAAGTTTAGAACATTAGTCCTACCCTTTGTTCTTATTTTAGAATTGTGGAATCTCTTCGATCAATACTGTACGTGATAAATCTTCAATAAATACATCACAACGATCTTTCATCCAGATTTCATAACCAGGGAACTTGTTAGCACTTGACATACCTTGAGATTTAGCAAAACCTAAGTGGTGACGAGTACCATCGATATAACCCCAAGTCATTGAAGGAGCACCTTTCATTCTCACTTCACGAATGTTGTTAACCATAGAACCATCGCTCATAGGGCTTACATCAAATACCATGAATACAGGAGTGCTCTTTTTGTTCTGACCAAATTCAAGGTTAGTTTGAGGAAGATCCAACTCTTTCAAGTGAATCAATTCAACACGACCAGTCTCACGAGTAACCATTGCATCGAAAGCAAAGTTATAAGTGATATGCTGACCTTCACCTTGCATATAACGATTACCAGAATCAGCCATGAAAGTAAGACCAGAGTTTAATGCATCATTCTTTAAAGCTTGTTGGAATACATCGAATCCAGCTTCATTAGTGTACATTTTAACTCTACGATCCTTAACATCAACCCTACGATAGAATAAATCACCAAACACTGAACGAATCAAGTTTGCAGTGAACTCTCCACGATTGTATTGAACTAAGTTACCGTTATTACGCATTCTGTGGTAAACACCAGCAGAAGTTCTTTTTAATTCTTGCTTAGAACCATTAGTCTTCACAGTACCAGGCTTAGCCCAGATCATACGCTTAACTTTTAATTCTAACATAGATTTACGCATCCAGAACTCAATAAATGGTTCCCATTTAACATCATTACGAGTTAAAGGTAATTGGTTACGTCTTTGAGGAGCATAAACCAAGATATCCAAAGCTTTACCAGAAGCATCAACCATCATTTTGTCATCAGCCCACTCAGTAATTTTGTGCTCATATCCATATGCAGAACCTAAAGATTCAAACATTGTGATTTGCTCACCCAAACGAGGAAGACCTAATAAGTCTTGATCAAATTCACCAATTGCAGCATCAACTAATTCAAGCTCAATACCAACTTGTAAGAACACAGGGCTTACAAAATCAACTTGTGGGTTGTCGGTAATTAAATTGAATGTGTAAAGATAACCTACATTCCATGGTTGAGGATCTTTGATTACATAGAATCTAGGACCATATTGACGAGAACCTACAGAAACAATTGCGTTCTTAGAGAACTCATTTGTATCCAAGATTGCTTGAAACTCTTGACCATCAATACCAGGCTTAGATAACTCTAAAGTGGTAGTTGGGATGTCAATGATCTTAGGGAACTTGTAAGGAACTTGTACTTGCCACTTCCAAGCATCACTATTGTTATCAATATAGTAAGGAGTAGACTTGTTAATCATGTCTAAGAAATCATTACTGTAAAGAGAACTCTGAGTATACAAGCTGATAATTTTCTTATCATAATCTGCAGGCTCTGTAGAGTGAAAGCTCTCCAAGTGGTTTGAATCTGTTAACTTACCTACAGCACGCTTATCCATAGAAGCTACTCTAGCGTAAGTAAAACCAGTTAAACCTGGAATTGTTTGAATTGCCATTTTGTTATTTTTTTAATTTTTGTTATATAAATTATTTATGTAAACCATGAAGTTTGAGCAGGCTTGCTAGATTTCACTGAACTTTTACTTGCCTGTCTGGCCACTTCACCAAATAACTCGTTTGACTTTTTAGTGAGACCACTCTTTTGAATCGTAGAGAGAGTGGGATCTTTTTCTAATATTTTTAATAATAGACCAAGTTTTACTTTCTTCTCATGATTCTCAGGACGCTTAAGTTCCAGAATAGTTTTATCAAAGTCTGTGAGAGTTTCACCAGAGTTTGTTTTATACTTATCTGTAATAAGGAAATCTTGTAGTTCACTTGCTAATTTTGGATTAAGAGGTATACCATCAAACTCTTTAGCTTTTAGCTTATCTTGCAATACATTCTGAACATTCTGATAGTATTGTTGCTTAACAGCTTGTTGTTGTTGTAACTCTGAACTCCTTTGTTGCTCTAGTTGTTGAAGCTTTGCAGCTTCTTTCTTTATTAAAACCTTATGGTGTTTTGCAGCAACTGTTTCAAGGTCACCATAATTTTTAAGTCTTTCAATTTCTGTTGTAACATCTTCAGGATCAAAACCTTGATCAGTTAGTGCTTGTTTTAAAACATTAACTTGATTGGCTTCCTGAGACAAATCCATTTCAGCAAAACTCTGAATGTTTCCATATGTACCGAAATATTCTTTAGGATCAACACCCTTAACAAAGATAGCATCAAATGCTTGTTGATAGTCTTCTCCAAATTGACCAATGAAGTTGTTTACCACTTCAATAGCTCCTTTCTTTTTTTCAGAATTAAATCTTTCTAAGAATTCTTCTGGAGTTGATATAGCAACATCTTCTTCATCTTCATCTTTAGAGAACACACCAAGTTTGAATAGGTCTTTAGATAGAGCAGAGAATCTACTCACCTCTTCTTCACCCTCTTCAACCTCTGGTTCAGATGTTGGCTTACTAGTAGTTTTAACAGCAGGAGCATTGTCCTCTTCTTCCTCATCTTCATCATCTCCTCCTAAAAGGAAATCTTGAATAGAAGTAGCACTGTCTTTTTTCTCTGTTGCAACAGCATCTTCCTCTACAGGAGCTTGTGCAACAACTTTTTTCTTTGAACCATTCGGAGGGATTTCATCTGCTTTATTGATATCCTGTATATCATCAGGATTAGTTGTTGATGTTTCAGGGGCAAGCAAATCATTTAAAAGTTCTGCATTACCCAATCCCATTTCCATAGTATTCTCAATACTAAAGTTCCCAAACGGTTGACTATCTAGATTTTCAGCCATATGTAGTTGTTTTAAAATTGGTTTATTGGTGTAAAAGTATATTAGTTTAAGTTAATAGCAAAGAGATAGTATTCCATATAGATGATTATTTTGTATAATATAGCATTAACTTTTTTTACTCTAATCAAGTTTGTTTGTAAATGTATCATTTATAAGCCTAAAACTTCTGATTGGGGCAAGATCTGTAAGTGTAACTTGTTGTACCTCAACTCCCCATTTCTTTGCTTCAACCCTCACCTTCTTAGTTAATAGGTTATCAATCTCTGAATCTGTACACTCATCTAAGGTCATAGACATTATAACATTTTTTATAATACTTGCAGACATATCTGATAGAGCATCTTGTGCATCCCACACTTCTAATAGAAATATTTTAACATCTGCTATTCTATATTTGATTAATCCTTTGACAACAATATTTTGTTTGTCCTTAGTATATAAAGATTGAGCATCAAGACTAAGTGTTGTAATAACCACATGCTGATCTATCACCTCATCAAAGAATGGTATCTTGAAATGTAGCCCAGGTTTGAATACCCTTTTAAAGATACCAAACCTGAGCAATACAGCTTCTTCATAATCTCTAATAATAACTATTGGCTTAATTTCTATCCACCAATTGATTAATAGTTCAACGAGTTTATCAAACATAATTATTTAGTTTTATTCCTACCCTTGGCATTCTCTTTAGCCACTGCTAAATCGTTTGCCTGATTCTCTCTAGCCACTTGTAGCTTCTCTCTTTCTATTTGCATCTTGTCATTGTTCTGCTTATTCTGAGCTTGGATCTGAGACATTTTAATCTCATAATCTTTAGCAGCTTTCATTTGGTCATGAGCTAACTTGCTGGTTTCCAATACATCAGGTGTTGCATTTGCATTTAAATCTGGAAGAGCAGCTCCTTTAGATTCAGCAGCAATCATTGCTATCTGCACCTTATTGATTCTGTCAAGTTCATTCTGATAATCATCATGAGCTTGTTTCTCTTGTTGAGCTTGTTGAGCAGCTGCAATTTGAGCTTCAGATTGTTTTTGCTGTTGATCAAGCTGCTGTTGTTGCTGTTGAGCTTGTTGTTGTTGCATTTGGTCTTGCTTATCTTTCAATGTCTTAAACACTTTCTTCATCTGACGTACAGAGTTAGTTGTGTATAATTCAATGATGTCATGAAGACTTCCACCATTTTGTATAACTGCTTGAGACAATCCTCTAATCTCATCAAACATTTTCTTATCTTCTGGTCTGTTAGTTAAGAACACTTTAAGGTCTCTGAACTTAAGCTCAGAACCATTCACCTGTACAAAAGCAGATTCTCCTTCAGATGTAATATAAGAAATAGTAGACTGAGGCTTTTGACTCTCTATATATAAAGAAGCATCAATCATTGCTTGATATAATTGACCAAGAACATATTCATGGGCTACAAACAAAGGTTCTGTTTGAGAATAGCTTTGTGTAATAGCAGCATTAGTTCCTGTGGCTGATTCACTAGCTGATACAGATCCTAGTCTTTGCTTGGACATACCAATTAGTTCCCAACACTCATTCTTTAATTGCATAGCTAGATTATATCTAGATTGAATCTCCTGCGTACGTGTAAGATCAATATCTCTAAATTGATTAAATGAGCTAGGACTTTTTAAATTCTCAGGACTATCATCAATAAACATCACTCCTCTATTACGAGCTTCCATTTCCCATATATCTAAAGCATCTTGGGCATCACCATCTTTTGGAATAGGGATGTGTCTGATAGATGTAAGATAAACTTTACCCACCTCTTTCTCAAGAAGCTTGTATAACTGATTCATACAAACGTTGTATAACACTTGGAAAGGTTTCATTAAGTCTACTAAGCTTTTAGCTTCTGTATTCTTCACCTCATGAACTAGTCCTATAATAGGGCAATAGTTTAAAAGTTTATATGGTTTAATATGATAGATGTCTGGTCCAATTTTTATTCCTTGATACCATTGGTTAATCCATCCCCATTCTAATGATTGTTCTGTAGGAAGAGTCTTACTCTTATAATTCTCATCAACAAGCATAGATTGCTCATTGCCCATTTCATCTAAATAGATAAGTTTACCTATCTTCTTCTTACTAATCCAATAAGCTCTTACAACAACATACTTATAACCAAAGCTACTAACATTAGACGTTAGTCCTAAGAAGTCTTTAAGTCCATCGTTGTTCTCTTTCATCTCAGACTCAATCATCATTCTTGTCTGTAGAACAAGAGGATCATATGTGTCATACATCACTGAATCTTGTCCAGGAACTGCATCTGGATTACCAAGGTTAGACTCACGTACATTAATAAGACCATAATCCTGAAGAGAAGAACGTAAGTGATCTATCTCATCTTTAGTTAAATCAGGAATACTCTCAATGATTTCAGAAAGCTCCATCACTTGAACTATACCAGCAGCATATGCTCCTTGTGCTCTACCTGTAGGATCTGAAACATATTTTCTATCTGGTGTTGTAAGAAACCATGTATTCTTTGGGTTAGCCACCTCTATATTAAATCCAGTCTTTGAGTTGTCTTCATATATATGAAAGAACTCTCTAGCAGAGATTAAAAGATCCCTAAAGCTATCTTCACTCTTTTCTTTTGTGTTAAACTCAGCTTTCTCAGCAGTGAGTACGTGGTTAGCCCACTTCTCAGCAATAGATGTATATGAATCAAGTTCATCCTTCACCTCATCCATTGTCATTTGCTGTAACTGCTCATCATCTATTTGTTGTCCTTGTAATGCAGCTTTTTCTTGAATCTGTTGTTTAGCTTGATTAATTACATATTCTTGTAATATACCTGTTTTAAATTCAAGCTCTTCAGATTGACTATCACTATCAAAAGCTTTTACACGAAATGCATCAGGTCTTTTAGATATTTCCCCAATCAGTTCATTAATAGGTGTTGTGATGATGGAATACATCTTCACATAGGCTGGTAGTTCTAAATCAGATGTAAGTACATCTGTAAAGCTTCTCACCTGAGCATCTTGATAAAAATCCTCTGGGCGAAGAATACCTTTAATAAGATCATAGTTCTTTACAAATGTATCTCTGTTCTTTACATACTCAGCGTAAGCTTTGTTTGCAAAATAATCCATTGTGTTCTTCACCCAGCTCTCATCTTGTTTTTCTTTGTCAGTTTTAAACTGATCAGGAAATATGTTCAAATAGGCATACCTAATTGTTGCATCTTTCGTATATCTTATAATTGCCATTTAATTATTTTTTTAAAACCTTTAATTAATTTTTTTAAAAAAGTTTCTTTGTATAAAAAATTACATATTTCTTTTGATCCATGTGTTTGGTAAAATTCTCTATTTATTATAGAAAAAATATCTTCTTCTAAAAAATCTTCTATACTCTCTATTTTTTCTGTATAATCTTTAACACCATTCCAGTTAGGAGTATATTTCATCCAACCATTATATGTAAATTCCATTATGTAAACAGTTTACGTTTTTTAGTATTAAATAGTCCTCTAGACTCTGTGAACAATTGATTGTTTTTATTCTTAACAAACATTGCTTTTACTCTCTCATCTCCTGATCCTCCAATCCTACCCATGATAGGATCCATCTTAAGTGCTTGTGCAATAGCTAGTTCTGCAGCAATGATCCTATCAAAGTTACCCTGATCATTATATTGTATAATCTCTTCAAGAAGAACAGGATCAAATATCTTATGAACACCCATCACCTCTCTTATAATATTACCATTCTCATCCTTATCTTTAAATATAACTTCTTCCATATACTTCTTCAAGCATGTGTGAAGGTAGTCAATTATCTTCTGACTAGAACGATGAATTCCATATTCTCTTTTAACTGTTGTGTTAGGAACAATCTCCATAAGCCATTGAGGTTGTTTCTCTAGATAGTGAGCATCTCCTTTAGCTTTCATATATTCAATAAATGATATATCATCATTCTCACACAGTGTTCTAGCATTATAATACTTAATAAGCAATCTAGCTTGTTCTTCCCAAGTTTCTTTCTTATCAGGTCTAGCACAATAAGAAGCTACAAACATATCCTGGTATTTCTCACCAGTGAGATCATGCATTCTTTTATATACATAGACAGATCCTAATGAACTTGAATATGCAGACTTACCCTGTCTATATGGATCCACCCCAGCTACATACAATCCATAAGGAGGGTTTTCTATAGGAAACTCATATATAACTACAGGAGCATCCTTTGCATCACTATTCTTTAAAGGGAAATTGGATATAGGAAGCTTATCTGTAAACTCATGCTTAATAGCTGTCTCATCAGCAAATAGAATAACAGGTGTACCTGTACGCTCTTGCTGTAACAATCTAGACTTCTGTCTTTTTGCTATCTCAATATCGAAGATGTTGGTATCTTCATTTAAGAATATATCATCCACTTCCTGTGGGTAATACATCTTCTCTTTTAAATAGGCAATTCTATCTCCAGCTTTTTTAAGTCTGTTTAAGTTGTTCTCTGTAATCTCTGTAGCTTTCTCTTCATTAGAGACTAACATCTTTACATTATGAAGCTCTGAATCTTGGTCTTTATTTAAGAAAGCTCCTAGTGTAGATTCTTCCTTAGCTTCCATTCTATACTTGTGCCCAATGAACAGCCCATGAACTCTCTGTGTATCTTTCTCATTATTATAATGCAGGAAGTTGAAATTCTCTACATCAAACATAAGGGATTTAGCATCCATGAATTTCTTCATATCACCCCCAGTACCAGTAAGAATTGGAGAACATCCCCAACCATAAGGTGTTGTAAAACCTGGAATGGCAGCTTGTAAACCTCTAAGGAAAGATCCTTTACCAATTTCATCTATAATTAGTTTACGTGGTTTTGTACCTGCAATTGCTTCCTCATTATTACCTTCATCAAGGTTACGAATAAGAATGGAAGAGAAAGGAATACGTTCACCAGACTTAGTCTTTATACCAAGTGTCACCTGGTTCTTCCAGTTATCTTCAATTCTTTGCCACCTCCAAGCTTCAGGAAGGAAGTTGAGGCCCTTATCAATCTTATCTGTAATTAGTTTAATATCTGGGGCATTTAAGCCTGATATGATGTTCTGTGAGTTCTCATCAAATGTTGCACCCCAAGATACATACGATGCTTCTATAACAGATTTAGCCAAACGTCTAATACCAAGTATTAATAGTCCTTTCTTTTCATTCTGTGCCCTATCTATCTCATTGGTAATCACCCACTCATTGTCCCTAAGAAAGGGATTGGCATACTTCTGAGATATACGACCTCTATCATCTATAACATCCACCTCTGTGTGCCACATGTTTAGGTGCCAATACAAAAAGGGGTTAATATAAACCCCATCCATCATTGCTCCATCTAAACATAAACTTTTATGAAAGTCAAAGAACTCTTTGAACTCTTCACTATTTTTATCAGGAATACGCTTCTGATTTATAAACCAATCTTTATAATCTATACTCTGTAGACTCATTTTCTATTCTTTAAGAAGTCTTCAGCCATTGTGCTAAGTTCTCCTTTACCTCTCACTTCCACCTTTGATTCTTCTTTCTCTCTCATACTATCCACTGTTCTAAGAATTTCAGCATAGTCTTTAAGAGCTTGTGTAAGATCTTTTCTTTGAGCTTCCTTATTAGCTATACAAATAGGAATAGCTCCTCCCCCTTTTGTTTCCTTCCAAGCCATTCTATCAGCTAGTGCAGAAAAAGGGTTTGCTTGTATATAATCTTTTAGCTCTTGTAGTTTCGTTTCTAGAAACTCCAACTCATATTCAATGAGAAGAGCTTTTTTAGCTGTTGCCATATGTAATTAATTAATATTCTTCTTCGTCATCCTGCTTAAGGATGTTATCCAAATCCATTCCATCTTTTATAATCTTATCAAGTTCACTCTCATCTGTATGTGGAACATCCATTTCTAATTGTGACTTATACTTATACAAAGCATATTCTAACTCCTTGTCTGTCATTCCCCATACATCCCCATATTCATCAAGAGCTGTTGCAAGGTGCTTACCCAAGTTGTATGTTGGATAGGTTTTGTGCAGTTCTTGGAGAATATGAATCACCTCATTATAATGGTTCCTCTTGTTCATACATTTATATTTATACAATAAGCCCAGCTCCTGTAGCCACTAACTTGCTTAAGCCTGGTTTAATAACATCAGCTAATAGCTTTTGAATAGTGCTGTTTGCTTCTTTTTGTACATCTTCTGAAATGCCTGGTGTAGCACATAATGCTGCAAGCTTCTCAATAACAATCCATGCTTCTACTGCTGGGTTCATATTAAATTATTTATGTCTTCATCAGACAGTTTATAGTTGGTTATATCTTTCTCTGTTATTACGTTAGGCACCTCATCAAATTTCTCTGCAGCTTCTTCTGACATATAGTCTTTGCAAAAGCTTATAGCCATATAATCCTGATCTTCACCCATAGTGCCTATGATGTCAATATAATCTACACCATGGTTATACAAGTCTACGAGGATATCAATTAGATTATCTAAAGGAATCTTCTGTATTGTAACATCATTATTTTCCATTGAGTGCATTTTTAATTTCATGTTCTTTATCAAGGGAATCTATCACTGCTATCCACTTTGGAACCTCTAATGGACACTCACAAGATAGACATCTCACCTTAGCAGACAATGTACATCCACAATCTGTACAATGATCATCTGGTCTTGTTGTACCATGGTTCTTAGAATGTAAGGAACAACCGTTACATATCTCCAACCTAGTTTTAGCCACTTGTTCAATAAGGGGCTTCATGTGAGCAGAAGGAAACAAGTTGTTTTTCCAGCCTTCATACACCTGAGAGAAGTTAATGTTTTTCATTAGTCCTTTCTTTTAGTGACTTAATTTGAGCTATAGTCTTTTCTATTGTAACACTAGCTGAATGCTTTCTTTTCTCAGAAGAATTTACATCATTTAATATGTTTGTTAAAGCTATTAGCTTGACTTCCAATGACTTAAGACGTGTAATTGCTTTTTTATTGTTAAAGAAGAACTTTCCAAACCCAGCTATCTCCACACTATTGTTTAAATCCATTGCTTCATTGGCTGATTGAAACTGATGATTGATCACTGTCTCAACTATCTTCTCACTTGTAAGTATCTTCACTGCTAATGTCCTAACTAGGTAGTCTTTAACAGACATGCTTATTGGCTTATCCATGAACTATCTTTATATCTAACACTAAATCTTTATCGAAGTTAAGGATTATTCTTGGATTAACCTTCACCTTAGTTCCATCCTTAACTAACACACCTATTCGCTTAAGCTTTGATATAATATTATTTATTGTTGGAGGAGTGGTGTTGTATTTAGAACAAAACTCTTCTCTTATGTTAGCATAGCTTATATTACCCTTAATTGCTGTAAAGGCTATAAGCTGAATCTCCCTATGTGTAAGCTTCAACTCATTCAATGTAGACAACAAACTATAATACTTCTCTGCTAAAGCATAACTGTCTTCAACAGATTTTTTAAGTTTTTGTACTATAACAACTTTAGTTTCCATAATTAGTTAATGCAAAGATATACATAATCTATAGACCAACAAATAACTATTCTTATTATTCAAATGACTTATTGCTATATTATGCTGTCTATTATTTAATTAGACAATATATATAAGCAACATCTTTAACCAGCCCCCCCTTTTATTCCCCCCCAAAAATCTGTAATATAATTCACACTACCAAATTTATTTTCTGCAAGGGATTATAATTTAAGTACAACAAGATATTATAATTGAGAGCAAAGTTTAATTTATAGGTGCAAACTATACCTTCTCAGGTATAATGGGTGCTATAAGGAACAATATTATACCTTAATGGGTGTAATAAGACACATTATGTAAACCTATAAGCTGACAATATGTAAAGTTATATAGCTCTATGTTGATATTTATATCCCATAGCAGCTAAAGCCTTTACAATACTATTTACAGAAATTCTTCCTTGCATATCTCTAGTTTCCATATCCATTATGGATTGTTTACTTACACCTAGCTTTTTACCAAGCTCTTCCATGCTTATGTTGTTTTTTAATCTACAAGATTTAATTACACCTATAGGACTAGACTCATGTTGTTCAAATCCATGTTTCCACATTAAATCTTTGTTTAGAGTGGTAATAAACTCATCAAGTTCTAGTGTGTGTCTAAACCATTCTCCACTTGAATGTAAATAGCCAAACTTCAAATGATATAAAAACTCATCCTCTGTTGTACCTTCAATTATTCCTAATACATCCAACTTAACTGGACAACTTATTTGTAATTGACTTAGTCTATTTTGAATGTTGTCTGTATATCCAATCTTTACATACTCTGTGTGCTTAATAAAATATATCATACAGCTTTACTTTTTTACAAAGATAGGGAAAAGTAAAGACATAACCAAATAATAGTAAACCTATAGATTGACAAATGCCTATTTATTGATTGATAACATTGCCAACATAGGAAGTGAAACACAGCCAAATTCAGTAGTTTTGGCTGGGTATAAATTTCTATACTCAGCCAAATGTCCGTTATTACAGACACCTTATCATTGTGCTTGTATGAAATAACATACACTGTATATACAAAACTTTCGTATGACCAGACTATATGTTCCACGTGGAGCCTTCAAAAAATAATTTTTTCCAAAATACTGGGGGCTCTTTATATATGGGAGGGGAGCCTTCACCATATCGCAACCCCCAGAGCAATTTGGGATGTTGGGGGCATTCCCCAGTGAATGGTGAAAGCAAGTCAAATTTAAAATGGCAATTGTTATTGCTTTATTCTTTTGGCAACACCCTTCTAATTCCAGTCTTAACCCTTTGTTCGCATTAACTATTTCATTCATAATTAAAAAACAAACAAAATGGCTCTAAATTTCAAAGTGCGTGAAGCACAAGCAACAGTGAACGCTACATCATTAGGAACAGTAGCAAATGCAATTGGTAAAGGTGGGAACATTGAGTTCATTCCTTCTAATCTAGTTGCATCAGACAGACGATTAGTAGTTATTCTAAAAAAAGCAGATGGTACACAAGAGCAAGTTACTTGTTCACAGGCTGTTAGCGATGGTTTTAGAAGCAAAGAAATTAGTCTTAATCAACTATTAGGATTAGACATTAAAGAACAAGTGAGTTCAGCAGGTGAATTGTACAATTCAATCAGTATGCCTAATAGTAATCAAGGTTTAATTAGTTATGCACTTGATACTATTGCTGTTGAAGAGTTCAAAGTGGAGGCTCTTACAAACGATAAGATTAAAAATCTAATTGCTGTAAGTCTTTAATTGATTGAATAACAGGTGGTTAGCAATAGCCACTTGTTATTCTTCTTTAATTATATATAAGGGTGGGCATTATATGCTTTAGGGTGGGGAATATATTAACATTAATTACAAATAATCTGTTATAACTAATTGATTATCTGTGAGTTAGAGTGTTGATGTATACACTCCTTCCACATAAGACATATATTTTCGATTAACCAAAATGCTAAATACAAAACAATATATATAGCATTAAATAACAATTATTATGAAATATCGTAAAGTTTTATTCAATACTAATGATAAGAAATATCCAACTCTCTTCTTACGTGAAGATGGTGTATATATTCTTATAGATGAATATGGTAATTTAACAGGAGATGGATTTGATGGTGTTGCTGATGTTCTTAAATACTTTCCTCAAGCTGATATTAAAGAGAGCCTGTAATAGGGCTCTTTTCATTTGTTTTAATGCACCATTTCTATTTCCCAAGGATAGACAGATGTAAATAATGCACGATAAATATAAACCACAGCGTGAAACGCAGAAATGCAGTGGAGGAAAATTACATCTGAGTACAGAGGGATTTGTTGCACATGACATACATAAGAATATATAAGCTGAGGCAACATTAAGCTGTATATTCGCTTTATTCATTCATATTAAAAAACACATATATGAAACAATACAATGAAACAATTGAAAAACTAATACATTTAAAAGTGATTAGTCTTGACCAAGTGTTAGAATTTGCTTATGAGTATCATATGAATAAGCAATTAGATCAAATGATGGCTGAACAAGAATGGGAATGTAATCAAGGAACAATGCATAATGTAGATGAAGAATGTGATTGTCCTGATTACAACAGTAACATGGATTGTGGTATGAAAATCGTAAATAAAAAAACAGGTGCAGTTGTAGATTCAGGTTTAGATGACTTTAATGCTCATTTACTAATAAACGAGTACCAAAATGATGATTTTATAATAGTGGATAATACTAATAAAATGATGGAAGAACATCTTGAATCACTCTCTAAATCAAATGATAATGGATAATTACACAGAATTTGACATATATGGAGATGATATATATTATTGTTCTTCATTACAATATTAGTGATTGTTATGGATGTGGTTCATTGAGTAAATGCTCTTTCCCTAGCTCTAGAGTTTGGGTTTATTGCCCATCCAGAATACTAGTCTTACAGTCACATAATAGGTTTGCCCATTTAAACCCAAATAGGTGTTTCGTCCATCGTTGGTGTCCTTAAAAATGGGAACAGCCCAAGCTGCACTATCAGCAATTAGAACATAGAATAGTATATTGTGAATAACAATGGTTATGTTCAATATCTGTAGCATAGATAGGATTAATGAGTCAATGCAGGTTATGTGTTAACTACTAAACACACAAATAGGTGAGAAGCCTATAGGTGAAAAGCCTTGAATTTAATTACAATTAACCAATTACAAAACATTATTAATCAATTAATTATGAAAAAGATACAAGATGATATGACACATCTGACAATATTAAGTAACTCAGAAGAACATTTGTTTCCAGATAATAATAATAAACATGAATATTTAGATACAATAGAAATAGAATTTCTCACTGGTATTAATGATAGTGTTACCAAGAATGGCATTGATATATGTATTAAACAATTTCTTGGCGACATTACATATTTATCATTTAATATCAAAAGATCATCTGCTGCATATTTACACTCATTTTTATCAACTTATTTACAATTAAACGATTAAATTATGGCTATTAAAGGAAAAAAACAAAAGAGATATATAGTATTAGATACAAGAAAGCAAGACTACATCATGATAGGTACATATGATGAAATTAAATATGAGTTTGATGAATATCCTTATACATTTTTAGATGAGGAAATTACATTAGCTATATATGAGCTTGGAGAAATACAAGAGATAAACCTTGTAAGACCAGCTATGTCATTTATGTCTGTCAAAGAAAAGTTACAACAGATTCATAATAACAGAAACAAAATCAATTAGTTATGAAAAACACAATTATTATGTTAGCTTTTATAGCAACATTATTACTCACTTGGATGAGTATTTCTTTTATTGGATGGACTCTTTCAGATGCTACATTCAAAGCTTGCACAACACATGGTGGAACACTTTTAATTATGCTATTAGTAGGATGGATACCATCTGTAATAGTAATAATGGATTTAGATGAATATTTTAATAACAACATTAAAACATGGTAATTATGAAAAAAGACAACATTCTATTCCTCATCGGAGGAACAATATGCTCTGTATGTATGATTTTATTTACAGTAGCATTATTATTTGACAACAATCAACCCACTGATCCAAATGAAGATTGGATAGGTATTACATGGGCAATAGGGTTCTTCATTGGTGTGGTGCTATTTCTTATTGGTTCTATTATTGGACCATCAAACATTAAAACTAAGAAAATATGAGAACAATAGCTAAATTCATATCTGTTGGTATATTTGTTATATCAGCAATATGGTTATTTTGTTACATAGCTTTATTATCAGCACATGCTATTATATATGCTATTAGCCATATTGGATGGACATTGTTATGGTTGATATTAGCATGTATTATTAGTATATTCACATATATAGTAGCTTGTGAACCAGATAATCTAACAGAACATAAATAATATATTATGAAAATATTCTTTGGAGTGGTAATAGCTAATATAACAACTATATTGTTGTTCTGCTATATATTCTTCTTCCCATACAACTTATGGGCATTGACAGGATTATTTGTTATATCATTCTCTGGTTATTTATTATCATATTATATAATTGATGATGCTATTAAAAATAAAGAGCTATGAATAACATATTTGACAAATGTGTACAATTATTACTATGGTTGGCTGGTATTACAGGAATGACATATAAAGAAATTAATGTTGTTATATTCTGTATTATAGAGCCAATCATATTTATTTATTTAATATATAAACTAAAAAACAAACAATGAAAGCAATTAAATTAATCGCAGCAATGGCTATAATTAGCCTATTTTCATCCTCTTGTATTACATATAGAGGAAGTTGTCCAACAACAGATAAATATTTCTTTTACAGACAGCAAAACGTAAGACCATTTCTTTACAAATAAAAATTAACTAATGAAACTTATCGAACTAACCCCAATCGAATTTTACCAATTTAAACAATTGGCACATTTTATCTTCACATATACAGTGCTCAAAGGCTCTGTATTTATAGAAGCAGACATTAAAGCCTTAGAAGCATTAGGCTATTAACTAACTAATAGGACTCTCTTTAATTAGAGAGTCCTTATTAAACTTATTTGTTATGTACGCAAAAGCAAAACTTTTACTATTACACTATATGCCTGATGTATTAACAAAGGGTATGTGGTTTATGAGTATTAAACAGAACAGTTATAATGACCATTATTATTCAGTACATGAACTAAATCATATTCCTATGGATATGGATTCATATATTAATAACAATGGATTTCCTGTTCTCCCTGTTATATATTCAATGTTCAACAACAATCCTGATGAACCTGAATCTATACTAGCTACACCAGAAGAAATTGGTTGGTATGATAAGGGTGATGATAGCGATGAACTATCTAACATTGATGTAAACACCATTAATTATATATTAGAGAACTATGATGGTGAAATAGCTATTGAAATGGAGAATGAACAAGAAGTCTTATTATTCCAAGGACTTGTTACCATTAGAACAACAGATAATGTTCCATATGGTGATGATGAGGATGATAAAGAAGAATGGGATTATAATCCATATGATTATGAATCTGAATAAAACTAATCAATTATGTTAGAAGTATTAAACTTTCTATTTAAGGACAAAGCTCTTGAAGATAGACCAAAACTGTGTGTCATCAAAGTACAATCAACTGTTATACCAGAAGAGCAATTAAGCTATGAAGAATGGTGTAAAGAGCATAGTGTTAGTATTAGATGGCATTCAAAAGAAGGTATTCACAACGCTACCCATATGATGAGTCTGTGGGATCAAGGTTGTAGAATCAAAAGATAAACTTGGTTAGTTTGTATATGTGTAAAGCCTCTTTATTAATTTAGGGAGGCTTTTTTATTAACTCTGAAAGCAAAAATTATAAAAAATGCCAAACTTATTACCATCTAATTACATGAAGAAACCCCAAAAAAGAAAAAGATATAAATATATTTACGATAGGCTTATATCACAATATAAATATACACACGTTATAGGACTAGCTGGTCCAAGTTGTAATTCTTGGTGCAAGAATTTTACTAGTTTTGGTATAAATACATTTGAAATATGGGAGAATGATGCAGCAACAGCTAAAAAACAAGCTAGAACTATAAAATACCCTAAAGCAAGATTAAGAATAGGTGATATAATACAAGCTAATCCTAATAGAGTGAAAACATTATATGAATGTGATTTTACATTAGGTGTATATAGAAGCTCTGAGTATATTGCTAAATTTAGAAACAATTTTTTAATGACATTTTGTATTAGAAAAATAGGTACAGAACGTACAATAGCTGAATTCTTTAGAATTAGAGATGAGGTGATTATATCTATTACAGATGTATATGAAGAAATTACCCATAAAATTATTAAAACTAACGTTGGTGAGTATATATATGCTACATATAGAGACTTAAATGGACCACCAATGTGCTGTATTGCTAAACTTTAAATATGAAATCATTAAAAAACAATGAATTTAAATTATGTACAGGATGTAAAAAAGAATTTCCAAATAATACAGATTATTTCTTTCATGCCAGACAAAAAAATAAAGATGGTACATATAGGCATTCATTAAGAGGTAAATGTAAACCTTGTTATATAGGTCCACCTAAGGAAAAGATTGTAAGAACACATAAAACTTGTACAAATTGTCATATTGAGTTTCCTAATACAATAGAATATTATAGATTTATGAGAGATATAAAAGGATGTAAATATCTAAGAGCTTGGTGTAAAAAATGTGAAATTGTAAGAGGTAGTAAATATTCCCTTATTAGAGATCATAAAAGAAGAGCTAAAGAATTAGAACTTACAGTTGAAGAATATTCTAAAAATTCTAGATTATATTTAGGATGGGCAGCTTATAAATCTAAATTTCCTGATTCTAATTATGATGAATACATAAAACATAAAACATCTTCTAGAGAAAGACATGATGCTGTAAGAAAAATAAATAGAGATACTCTTAGTAAAATTTATGTAAAACAAATGTTGGTTAAGAGAACAAACATATCAATATCGGAAATTGAAATGCATCCTGAACTTATAGAATTAAAACATAAACAACTTAATCTTTATAGACAATTAAAACAAAATGCCAACAATTAACATACCAAATAGAATATGTTCTCATTGTGGTGGCACAATGTGGTATACATATGTTGATAGAAAAAAAGGAGCAGTTTATTCTTGTCCTATTGCAAAAAAAGAAAGCAATAAAAAATGGATGTATAAAAATCCTGATAAAATAAAAGCAAAAGATAAAAGATCAAAAGATAAGGTTAAAGATACAATTGGATATAAAAGAAAAAACTTAGAAAGAGCTACTGCATATAATAAAAAGTATCCTGAAAAATCAAAGGCTCATATCAAAAAATGGATGGTAAAAAACAAAGAAAGTTTAGGTGATTATTATATTAAAATATTAATATGTAGATCTGAAAAATCATTTAAAATAAATGGTATTGATATACCACAAGAACTTGTAGAATTAAAACGTAAAGAACAACAATTAAAAAAACAATTAAAAAATCAAACAAATGGCAAGTAAAGTAATTAAAACAACAACAGTTACAGAAGTAATCGAAGTAACACGTGAAATGGGTGATAAATTATTAACCCTATATCACAAAAGTAATGATTTAAAAGTAGGACAAACAGCATTAGATGCTTATAAAACAGCAATATCAGCTGCTAAAGTTCAACTTATATACAAAAAATTAACAGGAACTCCAGGAGAAATAGATTTTCTAAAATAAACCAAAAACACATATATATGCCAACTTTAATGTATTCAAGCAAAGATTACACCAGAACAGAAATTTTAGTCTATAGCCCAATGGCACAAATAGACCAAGTGGTTGATACCTTTGTTGATAAACTGTTCTTAAGAGCAGCATCAAAAAGACTATCTATTACAAACAATAGATATTTCTATGCACCATCTGATGATTACAAGATTAACAAATCAAAGTTCATTAGAGCAAGAAATGTGTAAATATTTTGCATTTTTTGTTTTCATTTCTTGGATGTGGTTGCTCTATGAATTTCATAGGGCACCATTCCTAGATGAAAATGGTCATATTAAAAAGAAATAACATGGAATATACATCTAATTGTTTATTACAAGAGGCTCAAATAGAGCTTTTAAAGAATAAAATACAAGAATTACAGGATGAGAATGCTGCTTTAATGAAGCAATTACATCCTGCAGGAGAACAAGAATACGTAACAACAGTAACTAAGCCATATAAAATAATTAAAGATGGAAAAAGAAAAACAATACATAGTGATATGTGATAATGAATTATGGGTAACAGGTACAAGACGAGATGTAATGATTGATTTTATTAAAGATTCTGAGGCATATGTAAACTATGCTAATGATATTAAAATATATGAGCTTGGTGAACCTATACCATTTTCACTTATCACTCCACAAATAAACTTTTAAAGATGACAACAAAGAATAGAACAAACATACAAGCTTATTTCTTTATGAGTATTAATGATGGTCAAATAGATGTTAATTTATGTGGTGATACAGATGTATTATCAGCAGCATTTGCTCAATTGATTATTAGTAAAAGAAAAGAAGAAGCAAGTATAAAAAAAATAATAGTTGATGCTATTGGTATTTCAGCTAGTACACTTAGAGATACCATCATCACTAAAAAGGGCAATATATTGCCTAAAAAGAGTAAAAAATTATAAAAAGTAATAAATGCACATTCGGATGTGCATTATAATGCCTAAATTAATGTTTATGAAAAAAATAATGTTTATTCTATTTACATTTAGTACATTTACTACATTTGCACAATACACTGCTGTTAAAATAGAAGATGGTGTATACATTAATAAGGATTGGAAGTTTAATACACCAGTGGTAGTTAATATCCCTGTTGTATTTAATTATCCTCTTGTTGCTGTAGGTGATAGTATATATAAGATAATTGATAACATGGGTGATACAACAATGCCTGCATATAAACTATATGTATCACATTGCATCACTACACAAGGATCAATAGGTGTATTAGCTATTACAGAATACAGAGATGGTGTTTATCATTTATCTATATCATATGGTGATGTAATGAGAAGGTATATATTACAAGCCAAAAATGTTTCAATTATAATGAAATAATTATGAACAAATATTTTGCATTGTACGAAAATTTCTATAGATTGCCTAAAAGAATACAACGCTATTATATATTAAGTATGTTATGGTGGTGTATAAAAGCATTCTTTAAAACATTTAAGAAATGAATATATTAGTGTATGACATAGAAACAATGCAAGAATTGTTTCTAATTGATATTTATAATCCTCAGACAAATGAGCATCATGAGTTTATTGTGAGCAATTGGCAGAATGATTTAGATGGTATGATTAAGTTCATTGAGCTGCATAATGAATATTATTTTGTAGGTTATAATAGCTTACGCTTTGATAGTCAGGTGGTTGAATGGATTATTAAAAGCAATGACAATTGGTATGAGCTATCTAATTTAGAGATATGTGCTAAAATAGCACAGAAAGCTGCTGATGTAATTCATGATGCTAATTTTGATGTGTTTCCTGAATATAGAGAGGAACAATTAAGTTTCAAGCAAATAGATCTTTTCAAGGTGAATCACTATGATAATAAGAACAGACGTGTTAGTTTGAAGAGATTAGAGTTTGAAATGGATCTTGAGAACATTGAAGAGATGCCTATTCATCACACTAAAACAAATATGACAGAAGAGGAAATAGAAATAACTAGAAACTACTGTCGTAATGATGTTTATGCTACATATGAATTCTATAAGGTGACTGTTGGTAATTGTGAACATCCTTTATATAAGGGTAATGATCAAATAGGATTGAGACTAGATATACAAGAAGAATTTGGTATACCATGTTTAAACTATTCTGATAGTAAGATTGGTGATGAGATGATTAAGAAGTTCTATTGTCAAGAGAAGAGAATATCATATACTGATTTACCAAAGAAAGGATTTTTTAGAAAAGAAGTGGCTGTTAAACAATGTATAGCAGGTTATGTATCATTTAAAACAAAAGAGCTACAACAATTCTTAATTAGAATTAGGAAGATGAAGCTTGGAACCAAAGATGATTTCAAAGAATCTATTAGCTTTTATAACAATGTATATTCATTTATGAAGGGTGGTCTTCACACAGAAAACAAACCTGAAATATTTGAGGCTGATGAAGATCATTTAATCATTGATTGGGATGTTTCGTTAACAATATGGCGAAACTAAAATTCCTTAAATTGACGGGAACCTCCTTAGAGATTAACCTACCAAGCTATAGTAGAAATACATATAGTGGCTGAACTAACTACTCAGGTATGGTAAAAAAGGTTAATATTGGACAATCCGCAGCCAAGGGTCTATAGTGAAATAGATCAAGGTTCAGAGACTAAACAGGGAACATTTAACAATTAATTAATATAAGTGTCTTGGTTCTATCCATGTAATTACATATATTTGTAGTATGAAATTGAATAGAAAAGAACACTTAAACAAAAGTGGTATATATTGTATACGAAATAAAACAAATTCCAAAGTCTATATTGGAAAAGCTATTGACATTTATAGAAGAATCAGACAACATATTAACCTTCTCAATAAGAAGAGTAAAGATGAAAATGAACATTTTATAAATGCTTGGCACAAATATGGAAAGGAATCGTTTGAATACTTTGTAGTAGAATATTTACCAGTTGACCTATTAAAAGAACGAGAGTTATATTGGCAAAGAATTTATAAATGTACTGATAGAAGTAAAGGATATAATTTTAGAGAAGATTCTGAAACAGGATGTATTGTTTCTCAAGAAACAAGAAAAAAACTTAGTGAAGCTCAAATTAAGAGATTTTCTGATCCAAAAGAAAGACTAAAATCTAGCCATACTTATTGGAAAGATAATCCAGAGGCTACTAAAGAAATGGCAAAGAAAGTTTCAGAAGCTACAATTAAATATTATATTAATCAGTATACTAAAGATGGTCAATTTATAAAAAGATGGAATTCTGTAAAAGAAATTACAGAACAAAATCCTAATTATAAATGGCAGCAAATATATGCAGTTTGTTCAGGTCACAAACCTTCAGTTTATGGGTTTGTTTGGAAAAAAGAATTAAAAGTTGAATGATGATATAGTCCAGCTATAGTTGAAAGGCTATAGGTTAAGCATATTATCCTGCTATCATTATTAACAATGGACGCTATCCAGGACATTTAGGAAAAGAATTCTTAAGTGGATACAAGCAAATGTTTAACAAGAGACTAGAACTCAAACCTTTAGCTAAAAAAGATAAAAGAATAAAAGGTATTGTAGGAGCTCTTAAGCTTGCTGTAAACTCTGTGTATGGTAAGTCTAGTGATATGCAAAACTGGATTTATGACAGACAACTAACCATGTTCACTACCATTACAGGTGAACTATCATTAATGATGTTAATTGAAGCATATGAATTGGAAGGAATACATGTCATTTCAGCAAATACAGATGGTGTTACTATTGAGATCCATAAAGAAAAGCTGGAGAAAATGTTTGAGATTAATGAGTGGTGGCAAACTCTAACACAATATGAGTTAGAACGCACTGATTATCAGAAGATTATCTTCAGCACAGTGAATGACTATATAGCAATTAAAACAGATGGAGAAATCAAAAAGAAAGGTGATTTCCTTACAGATTTTGAATTACATAAAAACAAATCTGCCAGGATTGTACCAATGGCTCTCGAACAATATTATGTTCATAATATACCTATTGAGTCTACTATTAGGAATCATACTAACATCTATGATTATGCATTAAGACAGAAAGCTAGTAAGGATTTTCATTATGAAGGAGTCAAATCAGGTAAATCTTTAAGCATATTAACAGAAGAAGAACTTCTTTATAATGGTTGGATAAAATATGAAGGTGATTCATGGATTAAAAAAGAGTGGGTTGACCAGCAAAAACCATATGATAGAATGGCTACTTCTTTTGAGAATGCTATAAGTTTTGTTAATACAGATTTAAGATGCAAAGAGAATAAGACCATATATAATAAGCTTATTCGTTATTATGTTTCTAATACAGGAGAGAAGCTATTAAAGGTGAAAAATCCTGAATGTATAACTAATGCTGTTGATATTAGCCAAGTGGAAGCAGGTGAGTGGGTAATGCATGTATGCAATTTCCTACCAAAAGACCATCCTCTTGATAATATCAACTATGAGTATTATATAGAGAAAGCTCAACGTATTATAGATAAGATACAATTAGGTGGTAAGAAAAGAAAAGTCAATATTGACAAGAACCAACTTTCCTTATTTTAATAACTATAAAAATGAATCAAAATCAAATTATTTCTCAAAGATGTGCTGAAGATTATGATGACTCTTATTATGTAATCATATATAAAACAAAAAATGGACAGCAGATTGAAAAACCTTATGAAGATGATGAGAATGGAACACTTTTACCAGTTGCACTGTTAACAGTATTTTGTCATCCTAAAATAAATAACTTATGAAAACAGCAGAACAAAATGCACTAAATCTAAGTTTTATATATTATGCTTGTGATGCAGAAGAATCATTACCTATTGGAGCATCTAATACTTGGGAAGGTCTACTAGAAATAGTAGATGATTATATGGGTGCTAATGAGAAACATAAGCATTCAGCTGTAAGAATTAAATATGTACCATTTAATAGTAAATATCCCTCAGAGTTTGAAGGCACTATATATTATGAAACCCCTGAACCACAATCTGTAAAAGTATATACAGTAGATTTTAATTATAAAAAAGACTTATGATACAAGACCTAAATGAAATTAATTACTCAATTAATGAGGGTAGATTATTAATGGCAGCGTTAGCAATTATTACTACTGAATGTAGAACAAATAAAACACCTGATGAAGTTATTGAGGAATTAAATAAATTGTCAGAACATATGTTTAGAAGTGAGCCAAAAATAGAAAACCAAACCTATAACCAAAACAAATAACCTATGGGGAAATCACAATTTAAATTTGCAGCTGATATAATAATAGACAGCTGCATAGAAAGAGGGATAGAATACCAACGTTCAGACTATTATTGGGCTTATAGAATATTGTTTGAAAAGTTTGATAATAAATTTGATATAGAAAAATTTGATAAATACATAGAAAAAAGAACATAATGGAAAAATTAAATGAAAGACAGAAAGCTGCAGAGCTTGTACTAGACTATTTAGCTATTGTTGGTGATATAAAAACAGCTAAAGATTGTGCTGTAAAGCTAGCAGATGAGATGCAAAAACAATTTATTAATGACAATGATAAGTATTTAATGTGGAATCATATCGTTGTTGAAATACTATCATTCTAATGGCAAAGATAAACAGAGAGAATTTAGGTGATCATTTAGTTGATTATCAACTAGGTATGGTTGGTAAATCTACTCAAGAAGCATATATGACCAAAGACTGGTTTACTAAATGGACCATGACACAGGAACAACATGATGCGTTTAAAGCATATGCTATTCCATTAATAAAAAAAGTATTTAAAATAAACAAAACAAGAGCTGAAGCAAACTTTCAATGGTTTGATTTAGGTTTTGGGCTGAGGATTAAAGATTAAAACTATGGGAGCAACACAATTTAAAACAAGAGGATTTGGTAAAACAGCATCAGAAGCATATAGAAAAGCTTGTAGAGAAGCTGAAGATGAATATGGTCATCAAGATGGTTATAATGGTACTATCAGCACTACAGCTGGATTTAGAGATGAAACAGAAGCATATAAGAAAAGTAAGTTTGATGATGATTATGCTTATATACGCAATAGATTTGAAACTATGAACAAAAGAGACTGTTCAGCTATATGTATTAAAGAACCTATTGGTAATAACAATAAGATTAAAACACAAGTGGAACACATTGTTGAATCAGGTACAAAGAAATGGGTACTTAGATATGATGTACAACATGGTGATCATTTTATTGGAGGTTGGCCTACAAAAGGTGAAGCATTAATAGATGCTCGTAAGTATACAGAAAAGAATCAAGTTAGTACAACAATTGTAATGAAAAAGTATTTAGAAAAAGGTTCTAACACAGTGGCTAAAATTACATATAAGAAAGCCACTAATGAAAGAGATGGTGAGTGGATCTTTTTTGGTTATGCAGCTGAATAACACAAATCAATATGAACAAAGAATTTATCCCTTATGAACAAGCATTAGAACTTAAAGAGTTAGGTTTTGATTATTACAATATTGCTTGGTATGCTGTTATTGATGAAAAACCAAAGATAGTGTTTCTAAATTATGGAAGTCATTTATGTGCACCACTTTACCAACAAGCATTTCGTTGGTTTAGAGAGAAGTATGGTTGGATTGGTGGAGTTAGGTTATTAACCAATTCTGTACCTGGAATCATTGGAGAATTTACAAAAGATAAAGATTATAGTTTCATGATAATTGGTACTACTTATGAAGAAGCAGAACTAGGTTGTCTTAAAAAATTAATTGAAATAGTAAAAAACAAATAACATGAAAACAGAAGATGTTATAGCAAAATATCCAAAGATATTTGCTGATTATGAAGGTAATCCAGGTAGATGTAATTGGTATGGTGTACCAGATGGTTGGTTACCAATAATAGATGACTTGTGTGGTGCCATACAAGAGTATATAGATAAACACAGTCATTCTATTGATAACCCTGAATATGTAATAGGATCTGAATGGAATTTAGATGATGTTACCACTCATAGGTATATACAAAAGCATCCTGATCAAGTAACCTGCACACAAATGAAAGAAAAGTTTGGTGGACTGAGGTTCTATGAAAATAATGGTGATAGAAAAGTAGATGGTATGATACATTATGCAGAATATCTAGCTGATAACACATGTCAAGATTGTGGAACCAGAGAAGATGTTGGTATGATAACATCAGGATGGTTAAGCACAGTTTGTAGAAATTGTGCAATAGCTAGTGGTGATAGAGCAATGGGTGCTTGGAAGTCTAATAATACACCTAAAGAAGAAACAAAATGATATTTATATTATTAACCATCTATCTATCAGTCATAGGATGGATTGTGTATATAATTACACATGAGCCATATAATGATGTTGATGATGAAGAAAAAAATTAAAATTTATGCCAGATATAAGTTGTTGCAAAGGACAAGATTGTCCATTGAAAGAAACATGTTATAGATTTACAGTGAAACCTGATCCATATTGGCAATCATATTTTGGAAATCCTCCTTATGATTATGAAAAGAAAGATTGTGACTATTATTGGAAAACAAAAGAAAAAGAGCATGAATAATTCAATAATTAATTACGATATTGAGCGAGAATATCTCACTGATTTCATATATTTGCTAGAGGAAGAAGCTTTAATAGATGAGAAAATACGTAGAGAATTTAACAAAAAGCAGCCTGCACAGATAATAGTTGTTAACAAAGATAAATTGAAGAAACAACATGAAAATAAACATAACGCTCTTCCATTTTGAACAAATACTATCATCTGGATATAGTCTTGATTTATTGTATTTCTTAAAGCTTGTAGAAGAAGGAGAAGATGTAACACAATTATGTGAGAGTGAAAAGCTCAGTGTGTTGTGTCAATCTGCAAGAAGAAAGGGATTGTTATCAGAAGCTTTTAAAATCACTATGATTGGTAAAGCTGTATTAAGCTTCTTAGATGAGGAAATTACAGCAGAAACTAAATTAGTTAAGAAGAAACCAAATTTTGAAGATTTTGAGTTATGGTGGAAAACCTATCCAGGCACTGATACATTCACACACAAGAATCAGAATTTTGTAGGTACTAGAAGTATGAGAGTTAAGAAAGATGAATGCAAGGTGAAGATTAACAGTATTCTAGCTGAAGGTGAATATACTATCAAGGAAATGATAGCAGCATTAGAATACGAAGTGTTACAAAAGAAAGAGAATTCTGTAAAGGTGAAGACTAACAAACTTACTTATATGCAGAATAGTCTAACTTATTTAAATCAAAGAAGCTTTGAACCATTCATTGAATTAGTTAAAGAGGGTAAAAAGGTTATAGAAGAACCAATAGTTAAAGGAGGCACAGATATATGACACCAAAAGAAATGTATTATTAATATAAATGTTGTATATTTGTATTATGAAAGAAATAAAACAATATCCAAATTATTTTATAACTGAAGAAGGTTTAGTATTTAGTTCTAAAACAAACAAATTTTTAAGGTTTAGTTATGACCAACAAGGTTATCAAAGAGTAGGTTTATATGCAGGAAACTATAAAAGTAAAACTATAAAAGTACATAGACTTGTAGCTGAAACATTTATAGATAACATTGAAAATAAAAAAGATGTCAATCATATTGATGGGAATAAGTCAAATAATAATGTTTCTAATTTAGAATGGGCTACAAGAAGTGAAAATATAAAACACGCTTTTAAAAGCGGATTAAAAACTATTACTAATAAGCAAATAGATGGTGTTAAAAAAAGATTTAGCAAAAAAGTATTAGATACAAAAACAGGAATAATATATAATTCTTTAAAAGATGCATCAATCGAATTAGGTATTAATTATCAAACATTAAAAAATTACTTTAGAAGTAATAGAAATAATAAAACAACATTAATATGGAGCCAAAATTAAAAGCAATAGAATTATTTGAAAAATTTAATAAACCTGACACTACACACTATCTCTATGTCCACAATGCTCAACAATGTGCATTAATAGCAGTAGATGAGATATTGAATATAAATTCTGTTGATAAAGATTATTACTTATCTGATTATTGGCAAGAAGTTAAACAAGAAATAGAAAAACTATGAGTTTTGAAATCCTTAAAAATGAAGTGCAAGCAGGGCTTGATGGACGCAACAATGGTATCCCTATGGGCTTTAACAGGCTTAATAGATATATAGGTATCAGGAAGTCCATGTACACCCTGGTTGGTGGATTAACAGGATCTGGTAAGACTAGCTTCATTGATGATGCATATGTTCTTAATCCATTTGATTGGTATATAAGCAAAGCTAATACAACAAATATTAAGCTTAGAGTTATATATCGTTCTATGGAGAGAAGTGGAACATATAAATTAGCTAAATGGATCTCTAGAAAAATCTTCATAGATGAGGGAATAATCATTCCTGTTAATAAATTATTAGGTTGGACTGAGAAAATGACCAAAGATGAACATGATTTGTTTCTAATGTATGAAGATTATGCTGCACAAATGAAAGAGGTTGTTACAATTATCAGTGGACCAGAGAACCCAGTGGGAGTTGCTAAAGAGTTGAAAGACCATGCTTTAGAGAATGGTAGGATAGAACAGTTAGATAAATACAATAAGGTTTATATTCCCAATAATGAGAATGAAATAACTATTGTTGTTATAGATCATATTGGCCTATTAAAGACTACAACAGCACAGCCCACTAAGAAAGCAGCTATTGACAAGATGAGTGATGAGCTTAGGTATGCTAGAGATTTCTATGGATATAGTCCTGTAGTGGTGAGTCAGTTTAATAGAGACATTAGTAATCCTATTAGAAAGAAGAATGGAGATGTTGAACCACAGCTAGAAGATTTTGCTGATAGCTCATCTACACAAAATGATGCTGATATTGTACTATCACTGTTTGATCCTATAAGATATAAAGTGTTAGATCCTAGTGGATATGACCTTACAAAACTTACAGATCATTATGGTGCTAAGTATTTTAGAAGCCTTAGATTGATTAAGAATAGCTATGGTGAAGATGATGTACGTATTGGTCTAGGTTTTCTAGGTCAAATTGGTATGTTTAAAGAACTTAAAAAGCAAAGAGATATGGAGATAGAAGATTATGATTCAGTAATAGATAAAAGTTTTTTCTTAAACAAATAATATGAATATTAAAACAAATGTATATAACACCTTACCTAGTAAGAAGGATCATTGGTGGCAGATAGTGTTTCTACCAACGATTAGTATGATGAATAACATCCAAAAGAAGGATCCATACACAGCAGTTAATTTTGAATGGCTATTTTGGTCATTAACTTTTATAATTTCATAACATGGATAAGCAAACATACTTAGCATATAGATCACGAAATAATGATGCTATATTATATGAGTATTATTTAGAACATCGTGATAGTGATAAACATAAACTTTTATCAAATTCTGAGTTTCAGCTATATATAAGAATGTGGGCTAATCCTTTGGCAAATCTATTTTTTGAGATTTGTTCTCGTTATGATGAGAAGTTTAATGTAATAACAATTCTTGATAAAGACGGTAAACCAATAGCTTATGGGTAATACAATAAGAGACCAGAGACAAGCAGAATTTGCTGATGTATGGTTAAAAGAGAAGTTTGGTATTCTTAATCTATGTCCAAGGTTTGGTAAAATCTTTACAACAATCAACATCCTACAAAAGCTTGATAAGCATGCTACAATATTGATTGCTTATCCAGATGTAAAGATTAAAGAATCTTGGGAACATGATTTTGTTGCTAGAAAGTATAACAATCCAAACATCACCTATACAACACACCTATCTTTACATAAATACAAGGATAAGTTGTTTGATTTGGTGATTATAGATGAGATACATTTATTGTCTGATGCACAGCTAGATGCTGCAGAAGAACTCCTGCTTGAAAACATGTATGTTCTAGGGCTTACAGGAACTCTTGCTAGAGATACAGAGCTAGAACTATTAGAGCGTCTAGAATTGCCTGTAATAGCTGAATATCCTATAGAACAGGCTATTAATGAAGGAGTTATTGTGGATTATCAAATCACAATAAAGCATGTGCCATTAGATAATAAGATAAAGATTAACTACAAGGATAAACTAAAGACAGAAAAGCAACAGTTTGATGCTTATGGTTGGGTGATTAACAAGGTTCAGGCACAAGGAAAGGACACAATGTTCTTAAGACTAGCTAGAATGAGAATCATCCAGAACAGTCTTGCTAAGTTACAAGCAACTAGAGAGCTATTACAAAAGCATACAGATGAACGTATATTGGTTTTCTGTGGTGTAACAGCAATAGCAGACAATCTTGGTATACCATCTTATCATAGTAAATCTACTGAGAAAGATGTGTTTGCAGAGTTTGCTGAAGGAAAAGGAAATCATTTAGCTGTTGTGAAGATAGGTAACACAGGAGTGACATATAAACCACTTAACAGAGTGATTATCAACTACTTTGATAGCAATGCTGAGAATTTAGCTCAAAGGATAAACAGATGTATGGCTATGGAATATAACACTCCAGATAAGAAAGCCCATATATACATCATTTGTTCCAATGAAGAGGTGGAAATAAAGTGGCTTAAGAAAGCACTAGAGTTTTTCGATAAAAGTAAAATTAAATATGTATGATAATTGAATTAATAGAAGAGAAAAAAGTAGGACATGAAACTTTCTACTCAGTGATACAAGATGGTAAATTTGTATCAGGATCTTGTTATAAAGAGAAAGCTGAGGAACTATATGAAACAATAGTAAACCAACGGAAAAATGATGAAAAAGACACAAAAATTATTTTGAAATCTGAAGAAATAATTGTATCTTAGAAGCATAAAATAACTAAATATTTAACTATGGCAAGCAAATTGATTGGGATTGTAGGTCAAACAGGCACTGGTAAATCCACTGCTATTAAACACCTAGATCCAACAGAAACCTACATTATTAATGTAGCAAAAAAGGAACTACCGTTTAAGGGTTCTGAGAAGCTATATAACGCTGAAAACAAGAATTACAAGGAAATTGATGATGCTAATGAAATCACTCGTTTATTGAGGAACATTTCTGATAAGGCACCACACATCAAGAACATCATTATTGAAGACTCTAATTACATTATGGGATTCAGTATTGTTTCTAAGGCTACAGAGATTGGATTTACTAAATTCAGTATTATGGCTAGAGATATGGTAGATTTATTCAGAGAAGCTCGTAGATTGAGAGATGATTTAAAAGTGTTCTATTTCTCACATCCTGAAACTATTGAAGATGGTGGAGAGATTATAGGATATAAGATTAAGACAGCAGGTAAGCTGATTGATAATCAGATTGTTCTAGAGGGATTGTTCACTGTGTGTTTGTACACATATGTTGATGAGAACAAAGATGGTTCAGCTACATATAGTCTATTAACTAATAGATATAAGAAATACCCAGCTAAGAGTCCAGACGGAATGTTCCCAGAGGTTAAAATCCCAAATAATTTACAGACAATTGTAGATTCTGTAGATGCCTATTATAAATAATAAAAACTAGAAAACAATGAGTAACATTGGAGGAGTAAAAAGAGAACAACAGCAGTTTGAAAACACAGAATTCGTAAAGAAGGTAGGACTGTTTGAAGCAAATGTAATTGCAATTAATCCTGATGCTGAAGAGTATAAGGACTTGCTAGGTATGGAACTTAAAGAAGACAGTAAAACTGTTGAGTATTTAGGAACTAGTAAAGAAGGTGGTAACAAAACCTTGCGTGTAGACTTCTGGTTAGAAGAAATCAAAAAGAAGGATAAACTTAAGGTGACATTCTTCTTAGAGAACAAAGAGAAAGAGAATAAAGATGGTACTAAGAAGCAGTATATCAACAATGTTGGTCAATGCTCTTGGGCTGATGATCCAAACAACTTACCAACCTGGTTCTCTAATAGAGACTATCGTGTAGCATTTGTGGGAGAGGAAGAATTATATAACTTCTTACGCACATGGTTAGGTAATCTTGATTTAAGAAATGCTGAATCTACATTACAATTAGATTGGAGCAAGTTAATGAAGGGTAATGTTAAGGATTTGAAGAGTCAAATTGATGGAGAATGGTGTACAAGCACATTAGCTTTAGCAACAGTGAAAACTGTAGAGAAAGATGATGGTGTTAAAGAATATCAAGGTGTTTATAACAAAGCTTTCTTACCTGCTTATAACCTTAAGCAATTTAGATTGGTTGATTATGGCAGAACAGATGTTCTTAAAAAATTACGTGCTAAGAAATCTAAAGACTTAAAACCTCATGAAAGGTTTGTAATTAATGTCACTGGTGAATATGGTTGTAGAGACTATTATACATTCAAGGACATTAAAGACTATAATACAGATGATAATCTAGTAGCTTCGGATAAGGTGATAGCTGAAGATGATGCTGACTATTAATAATTAAAAATTATAAGAAAGCCTCATCAAACTTGGTGGGGCTTTTTTATTAAACCTGTATTATGATTAAAGGAGTGAAAAAGACTATGCTTAGCATGGATGCTATTCTTAGTAGAATATCTGAATATGATATATTTAGATATTATATGCCCACTCATGATTGGAAGTTGAATGTTGTGACATATTCTCCATTCAGAAAAGAGAATAATCCTTCATTTGTTATTGGTAATAAGCTTGGTTATTTATCATTTATTGATTTTGCTGATACAAGCAGACGTGGTGATTGTTTCAACTTTGTACAAATACTATTCAATCTTCGTGATAACAGTGAAGTGTTAAAGCTAATAGATAAAGATTTCAACCTAGGATTTGCTAGTGGTGTATATTCAGATGATTATAAGAAAATAGTGTCTGAATACAAGCAACCAGAAGAAATAGGTAAGAGATATTCTTTAATCCAGGCTACCACCAGAAAGTTTACACAAGAAGAATTAGCGTATTGGGCTGAATATCATCAGGATATACAAGATCTTAGAGACAATAACATATATTCTATTAAAACACTCTATCTAAACAAATCTAAATTTCCTCTTAAAGAGAATGAATTAAGATTTGGTTATCTGTATGGTGCAAGCTGGAAGATATATAGACCATTTGCTGATAAAAAGAGCAAATGGATGCCTAATAATGTTCCTATTACAACAATGGATGGTTTACAAGATGTAGAAGATTGTAAAATAGCATTCATTAACAAGAGTAAGAAGGATTATATGGTGATGAAGAAGATATTTCCCTGCAGTTGTGCTGTGCAGAATGAAGGTGTTGGATGTTTCTCACATGAGAATGTAGAATATTTAAAAGCTAACAGTGACCAACAGATATTGAGTTTTGATAGTGATGTTACAGGTGTACAGAATAGTCAACAGATTACAAAACTGTTTGATTTTGGCTATTGTAATGTTCCTAAAAAATATCTAACAGAAGGTATTAAAGACTGGGCTGATCTTGCAAAGATTTATGGTATGAAAACAGTTGAACAAATTTTAAAACAAAAAGGTATTTTATGATACAAAGAGAAAACAATTTAGGTGATTTGATAGAAGCTATTCAAGATAATATAGAATGGCTATCTACATCAGATGAAGATGATATAGAATGCATAAGTATAGAAAATTTAGAAGGAATTTTAGGTTTATTTTTTAACAAGAGAATTAAATTAACAATCGATGAGTCAAAGTAAAACAACTTACACAACAACAAAGGGTGTATTGCTTAATGCTACACTTCCTGCACAGACAAGGACATATAAGCCTGTTACACATGGTCAATTAATAGACCTAACATTAAATGGTATTGAGAAAGCTGGTTTCAAATTAGATAAGGAAACATATTCAGCTGCTATTGATGGACAAATTGCTAATGGTAAATTTAGTATTAGTAATGTTGCTGATAGTGAAATGCAATTAGAGATTGGCTGGCAGAACAGCTATAATAAAACGCTTACATTAAAGTTTGCTATTGGTACACGTATATTCATTTGTCAAAATGGTTGTGTATCAGGAGATTATGGAGCTTTTAAGAAAAAGCATCAAGGAGGAATTCAAGAATTTACACCACAGGCTATCACAGATTATATAAAGCAAGCAGGTGATTCTTTCCAATTGATGCAGACACAGAGACAAGATATGAAGCAAATAGAACTTACACGTAGAACTAAAGCTGAATTGATTGGTAGAATGATGATTGAAGAACAATTCATCACATCTACACAATTGAACATCATCACTAGAGAGTTAAAAGCTCCTACGTATAACTATGGTGCTCCAGATAGTCTTTGGGAACTATATCAATTTACAACACAATCAATGAGAGAGGTACATCCTACATTATGGATGGACAGTCACATTGATGCTCATAAGTTCTTCACTGATTACACAATGGTACCCACTGGTACACTTGCACCAATGCCAGAAGTAAACTTTGAAGAATTAATGCATAGTCAAATTTCATTATTTTAATATGAACTGGATAAAGTTCCAAGACTTCTTTCACCCATCTTGGCATGTGAAGATGCAACCATTTATTGAAAGCAAAGAATGTGATGAAATCTATAAATTCCTAAAAAAAGAGAGTGGGAGGGGCAAAACTATTGCTCCTCTCTCCTCTAATGTTTATAGGTGTTTTAAAGAAACTTCATTAGATGATTTAAAAGTGGTGATGTTAGGCATGTGCCCCTATCACACATTAAAGAATGGTGAACCTATTGCTGATGGTTTATTGATGGGCTGCTCTAATACAAACTATCTACAGCCTTCTCTTCAACAGTTTTATGATGCTATTGAAAGAGAAATGCATAGAGGATTGAATTTAAAAGCATATAAATTCCCTGATGTAAGTTATTTAGCTAGACAAGGTGTATTAATGCTTAACGCTGCTCTCACTACAGAGATTAATAAAGCAGGTAGTCATATGACATTGTGGGAACCATTCACCAAATATGTGTTTGAAGAGATATTAGCTCTTACAGGTGTACCTATTATATATCTAGGTAAAGAAGCAGCTAAATATGAGAAATATGCTTCACCATTCTCTTGGTCATTCCCTATAAGTCATCCAGCTAGTGCTGCATATAAACAAGATGAGTGGAAAACAGAAGGTGTGTTTACAAAGGTGAACAAGATATTAAAAGACAATAACAATTTTAAAATCAATTGGATGCTAGAAGATGCTCCATTTTAAAACAAGTTTATGACAATAGTAAAAGTTGAAGAATTAGAAAAAGGTGATGAGATATTGATTGGTTCATTATCAAAGTTTAAATACCTGCGAGTGTTAACTGAACCAAAAGTTAGCACTAAAAAACATTGGGGTGATCCAAATAAAGTGTTATATAAATCTGTAAAATGTTCTACAGCAGAAGAAACTTATAAAATGGTTTATGGTAGTAATACATATGATCGCAAGCGTTGGGCACTTAGAGCAGAAGATCATAATAAGATTATCTATCAAAATTTAAATTACAGTGATATATTATTAATTAAAAAAACATCAATATGAAAAATTTACAAGTTTGGGTGAATAATGACACTAATCATCCAGATGATTTAGATCATGATTATAATTTAATAACAAATGATTCTACAACTGAAATGCAATTACTTTATTCAAAATCAAGTGAATGGAGTAATCCAGATGAGACTAATGCATCATTGTCAGATCATGGTAATGGTATTGAAATAATGTTATCAGGAAAGAAGAAGATGTTAAAATTAGATTATGCACAAGCACAAGAGCTATTAGTATTATTAACTATGGTTCAAGATGCTAAAATAGAAATAAGGGAATCTAAAACAATTAAAACTATAGACTAATGTACACAGTAAGAAATGGAGAAGATTTACAAAGAGGTGATTTAATTACTATTGCTGGTGAACGTCAGATTGAACTTGGTATATATTATGGAAGAGGAACAGGAGGTACAGTTCAATATTATAGTATAGGTTCGGCTCCTGGTTTTGAATATAGACATAATGAAAGAACAAAAAGCTTAGGTGCAGAAAAAGTAGGACCTTTCAAACTTAATCATATATGGAAAAGTTATGTTAATAGCCCATCTGCATGGAGATTTATGAAATTATATAAGAACAATATAACAAATATAGAAGACTTAACAAACATAGAAGAATCAAAGAGAATATTAGAACAATTTGGAATTACAGTAAATTATTAAAACATGATCTTAGAAAAACAAACAGAAGCACACATTTTACAAGAAGGAAATTCCCAAGACACCATTGGGATGTCACTAGACTTAGATTCTGCACAAGTTTTGATGCAGATGCTAAGTAAGAATTTATATTCTGATGCAATAGGATCTACTATTCGTGAGTGTGCAAGTAATGCACTGGATAGTCATAGAAGATCTGGATGTGACAAACCTATTATTGTTTCTTTTAAGAGAAATATAA
>Ga0304729_1000115_pt1 | contig 52530 bp, 52 predicted proteins | sample C_131016_MF_Meta_FD_190475 | JGI IMG/M metagenome (GOLD analysis project Ga0304729, IMG submission 190475) | Freshwater microbial communities from Lake Croche, Canada to study carbon cycling - C_131016_MF_MetaG (v2) (version 2) | ecosystem: Environmental > Aquatic > Freshwater > Lake | place... | reverse complement strand
ATTGAGGGCGGGCCGATCGTGCCCAAGTTGCTGGCCAATGAAACCAACCGACGCAACTTCTTGGCCGCCGCCGGTGACGCTTATCCGCGCATGGCCAATTACTCTTTTGACTACGGCAACACCCACTGGACGGTATTGGACTCCAACCCGTATGTCGATTGGACCGACAAAGCATTGCAAGACTGGGTGGCCCAAGATTTGGCCAAGGCCAAAGAGGCCACATGGCACATCGTGTCCTTTCACCACCCGGGGTTCAATTCATCCAATGAACATTTAGAGCAGCAGCACATGCGCTTGTTGGCGCCCATTTTTGAAGCCGGCAAAGTGGACTTGGTGCTCAGTGGCCATTTGCACAACTACCAGCGCTCCTACCCTTTGACCTTCAAGTCCAGCAAAGGCCGCAATGGCACACTGCTGATCGGCGGCAGAGATGGCACCGTCATTCGGGGTCGGGTGGTCAACGGCCGCTGGACTTTGGACAAAAACTTTGACGGCAAAACGCAAACCAAGCCCCAAGGTGTGATCTATGTGGTCACAGGTGCCGGCGGCAAGGAGCTGTATGACGTGGACCAGCATGATGCACCCGACTCCTGGCAGCCCTTCACCCAGACCTTTGTATCGAATGTGCATTCGCTCACTGTCGTGGATGTGAGCGCGAAGACCTTGAAAGTTCAGCAAGTCACGGCCGAGGGCCGCGAGGTGGACGCCTTCACCATCAGCAAGTGATCAAACAGCCACTCGGCTGAAATAGCTTTCAAAGTGGCTCAAAGGCGGGGTCACTGTGAGGGGTATCTTGGCCAGATCGTCGTAGCGGCGCAATCGAACCGCTTCACTGGCAAAAGGCTGCTGCATGAAGGCTTCGGCCTGCGCTGCATCAAAAATGCCGCCTTGCAATTCCAGGCTGTGCTGGGAGGCAGGCGACAGGTCGGCCCAATAGCCGGAATCGATCAGACAAAGATAACGTTTAGCATCCACATGCAGGCGGATGGGCTCGAGCACTGCATCGGGAAACAAGGGCCGCAAAAACGGCAAGGCCATGAACTGATGCAAATCGTCTTGGCGTGTGTCGATGTCTGGCTGCCCTTGCTTGTGCGCCACCAGCATATGACCCAAGTCGTGCAATAAGGCGGCCACAATGGTTTCAGGGGTTTCGCCCGCTTTTTCGGCCAAGTCGGCGCATTGCAAGGCATGTTCGAGTTGGTTCACTGCCTCCTTGCCGTATTGTTTTTGGCCTTGGTCTTGTAAAAGTTCTGAGATGGCGTGCAGGGTCAAAGACATGGAACACCTTAAACAAAATAATGGCGAATTCGCGCAGACACCAAGTCAATCACGCTGACCGTGGCGATGATGATCAGCATCACTGCACCGGTTTCGGCGTATTGGAAGCCACGGATGATCTCCCACAGCACCACGCCAATGCCGCCAGCGCCCACCATGCCCACCACAGATGCGGAGCGCACATTGGATTCAAAGCGGTATAGGGTGAATGAAATCCACAGGGGAATGACCTGCGGAATCACGCCGTACACAATTTCATGCAAGGCTGAAGCGCCGGTTGAACGAATGCCTTCGACGGGCTGGGGGTCAATGGCTTCGACCGCTTCAGAAAACAGCTTGGCCAAAATGCCCGAGGTGTGAATCCACAAAGCCAACACACCCGCAAACGGCCCCAAACCGACGGCCACCACAAACAACATGGCAAACACCATTTCGTTGATGGCGCGGCACGCGTCCATCAAACGGCGCACCGGTTGATACACCCACCAGGGCACGATGTTGGAGGACGCCAGCAAGGCCATGGGCACGGCAGTGATGACGGCCAAGGCCGTGCCCCACAAAGCGATTTGCAGGGTCACCACCATTTCATCGACATAAAGTCGCCATTGCCTGAAGTTGGGCGGAAAGAAGTCCGCCGCATAAGTGGCCATGTTGCCGGAGTCACGAAACAATTCGGCAGGGCGCATGTCAGCGCCTTGCCAAGAGGCGGCCAAGAGCAAGAGGATGAAACCCCAAGTCACATACCAAGTCAGGCTGCGCTTCGTGCCGGCGGTGTGCGCCAGTGCATGCAAGGGTGGATGGGCAATAGGGGCCATGGGTGCTTCATTCCAAGTGAAACCGGCTTCTCCTTGCACTTGCTGTGCAGGAAGAAGCCGGTCGATTTGTCGAACCAGTGAAATTACTTCAGGGCAGCCAATTTCTGGTCAACATCCGCCAATTTGGCTTTCTTCTCTGTTTCGGACAAGGTGGTGTCCGAGTCGATCTTGTTGCGCTGGCTGAACAGGTCCAACTGGCGGATGGGCTTGAGCTGGTCGTTGGTAGACACTTTGAAGCCGGACAACTTGGAGATCTTCATGACGATCTCTTTTTCGCGTGCGTCGGTCTTGGCGTAGTTGTAGAAGAAGGTCTTGATCTTGGCCTTGGTGGCGTCAGGCAAGCTCTTGCCCATGACCATCGGGTCCAAAGGAATCAAAGGCGATGTCCAGATGATCTTGATGTCTTTGACTTTTTCGGGCTGGCGCTCTTTGAGCTTGTCCAGGTTTTCGCTGTTGTTGGTGGCCACGTCCACTTGCTTGTTGGCCACAGCCAAGGCATTGGTTTCGTGGTTGGCGCTGCGCATCACTTTGAAGGCCGACTTGGCGTCCACTTTGTTCTGTGCAAATACATAGAAACCAGGGACCAAAAAGCCGGATGTGGAGTTGGGGTCACCGTTGCCAAAGCTGAGGTTTTTGGCGTTGCTGAACAAGTCGCCCAGGTTGTTCAAAGGGCTGTCTTTGTGCACGATCAGGTGCGAGTAGTAACCTTGTGTGCCATCGGCATTGACCATTTGGGCGAACACTTCTGCGTTGGAACGGTCGACAGCTTCCATGGCCGCTTTGTTGCCCAACCAGGCCACTTGCACTTTGTTGAAGCGCATGCCTTCGATGATGCCGGCATAGTCCGGGGCGAAAAACGCCTTGACCTTCAAGCCGGTTTGCTTTTCCATGTCGTCCAGCAGGGGCTGCCAGTCGGCTTTCAGGTTTTGGGTGGATTCGGTCGAAATGATGCCGAAGTTGATGTCTTGCGCCATGGCGCTGGTCAGGCCGAGGCCAATGGCCAGTGCGGCCAGGGTTTTCTTGAACATGGGTTTTTCTCCAGTGGGTTAAGGAATCAAGCGACTTGAGCCCTGGGCGTTGCCCAGGCCAAAGCAGGTTCTGCTTGGGGTGCAGTCAGGGGATGGAGCAAAGTGCTGCCACTGAGGAACTCATCAGCCTGCATGCCGTACAAGGCCCGCAGCAACTGAGGCGTCAGATCGGCCGATGGGCCGTCATACACCACGCGGCCTTGGTTCAGGGCAATCACACGGGTGCAATAGCGAATCGCCATGTCCACCTGATGCAATGACACCAAGACAGTGCGTCCGTCTTCGCGTTGAATGCGGGTCAAAATCTCCATCACATTGCGCGAAGACTCAGGGTCCAAAGAGGCAATGGGCTCGTCGGCCAGCACCAATTGCGCACCTTGCACCAGGGTGCGCGCAATCGCGGCGCGCTGCTGCTGACCGCCCGACAAGGTGGAGGCGCGCTGGGCGTGGCATTCCAGGATGCCCACACGTTGCAAGGCCTCCAGGGCCAAGCTTCTGTCTTGGGCATTGAACCAGCCCAGCACCCCGCGCCACAGAGGCATGCTGTGCAGTCGGCCGACCAAGACATTCACCAGGACCGGCAAGCGGTCGACCAGGTTGAACTGCTGGAACACAAAACCCACTTGCGCGCGAATGGCGCGAATATCCTTCACAATGCGGCCATCTTTTTGCACGCATTGGCCATTGACTTCGATCAAAGAGCCCGTGTTGGCGTCGGCTGGCAGCAAGCCGGCGATCATCCGCAGCAAAGTGGATTTACCAGAACCTGAGGCTCCGATCAAGGCCACCATCTCGCCTTCGCCGATCTCCAAATGGATGTCGCACAAAGCTTGCTTTCCATTGGGGAAATGCTTGTCTAGTTTTTGAATTTTCAGAGCCATGGCGCATTCACCGCAAGATATTTGTACAAAGTTTGCCCCTGCTGCGTGACATTGATTTGACAAACGCAGGAAGATTGGGTGTCAAAAAGAAGTTAAATGACACGCTCACCCTCGCGCCAAACTGCCCGCACCACGCCTTGGCGCCCGCCTTGGGGCAAGTCCACAAGCCGCACCTGGATCAAATCGGCCCGCTGCCCCACAGCAATTTGCCCCCGGTCTTTCAGGCCGGTGGCCATGGCCGGGTTGTGGGTGACGGTGGCCACGGCTTGGGGTAAGGTGTAAATGCCCTCGTCCACCAAACGCACCACGGCGCTGAGCAAACTGCCGGGCACATAGTCGGACGACACAATGTCGAGCAAGCCGTGTTGGGCCAAGGACGCCGCCGATACGTTGCCCGAGTGCGAGCCACCGCGCACCACATTCGGGCCACCCATCACCGTCAGCAAACCATTGGCATGGGCGGTTTGCGCCGCCAACAGCGTGGTCGGGAACTCGGACATGCTGGCGCCTTCGGCATGCGCTTGCTGAACATGCGCTGCCGTGGTGTCATCGTGGCTGGCCAGCGCAATATGGTGGGCGTGGCAATAGTTCACAAAGTAGGCCCGGTGCGGCGCGGCATAGCGCGCTTGCAGGTCGGCCGCATGCAGCACCTGCCGCTCAAACTTTTCGTTCGACCAGCCTTTTTTGCCGGTGTAGTAAATCCGGGCGACTTCGATGTTCTCCCATTGCCGCTGACCGGGGGTATGGTCCATCAAAGAGATCAGGGACAAGCGCGGATGCGCATGAAAAGGCTGAAACAATTCGATGGTATTGGGCGCGGGCAATTCGCAGCGCACATGCACATGGTGATCGGCACGCAGCAAATGCGATTGATGGGCAAAGTCCAAGGCTTGCAACACCGTACCCCAGGTGCTGCCGCGCAAGCTGTCCGGGTCGGCATCGCCGACGCCCAATGCATCAAACACCGTGGTGATGCCGGAAGCGGCCACTTCGGCATCGTGCGCGAGCAAAGCAGGCATTTCGGCCCATTGCACTTTGGGACGGGGCATCAAATGACGCTCAAAATTGTCGGTGTGCATTTCGACAAAACCCGGCATCAGGTAATCGCCTTGCAGATCCCAGCCACTGGCATGCAGTGCCGGCCCCTGGTCAACCGAGGTGATCAGCCCATCGTGCACAGCCACACTGCCTTGCACCACCTCATTTGGCAGCACCAGTTGGGCGTTTTTAAAAATCATGTTCATGGCGAGGTCCTGAATTGGGCTACATCAATGCGGCGCGTGGCCACGGCATCGCCCACTTGGGCATCGTGAAAGATGCCCACCAAGGCAGTGCCTCGGGCCACGGCTTCGTGGATCATCTCGATCACGGTCTGGGTGTTGGCCGCATCCAATGAGGCGGTGGGCTCATCCAGCAACAACAGAGGCCGCGGCTTGATCATGTTGCGGGCGATGTTGACCCGCTGCTGCTCGCCGCCTGAAAAAGTGGCGGGCGGCAGCGGCCACAAGCGCTCGGGAATGCGCAGCCGGCTCAGCCACGCCCGGGCCTGCTCGCGCGCTGTTTGCAGCGCATCGGGCTGGTCAAAGGCATCGTCCAGCAAGGATTCGGCCACCACATCGAGTGCCGAAACGCGCGGAATCACCCGCAAAAACTGGCTCACATAGCCCACCGTGTCTCGGCGCATGCGGATCACATCGCGGGCGGCAGCTTGCGTCAAGTCCAAAATCTGACCGTCAGGCTGTTTGACCTGAATGCTTCCGCTGCTGGCGCGGTAGTTGGCGTAAATGAGTTTGAGCAAAGTGCTCTTGCCCATGCCGGAGGGTCCATCCAGGACCACACACTCGCCTGCCGCCACGGACAGATTGACGTTGTGCAGCACCTGCAGTTGGGCCCCATGTTGGTTGTGCAGGGTGAATTGCTTGGACACCTGTTTCATTTGCAGCATCTTGGTGACCTCGGCCTCAAGCTTGCAACACAGAAGACACCAGCAACTGGGTGTAAGGGTGTTGTGGATCGTCCAACACCTGGTCCGTCAGACCCGCTTCGACCACGCAGCCGCGCTGCATCACCATCATGCGGTGCGCCAGCAAACGGGCCACCGCCAGGTCATGGGTCACGATCACCACGGCCAATTGCATTTGCCGCGTGAGTTGACGCAGCATGTCCAGCAGCCGCGCTTGCACCGAGACGTCCAGGCCCGAAGTGGGCTCGTCCATGAACACCAAGCGGGGTCGGGTCACCAAATTGCGGGCAATTTGCAAACGCTGACGCATGCCGCCTGAAAAAGTGCGCGGCGTGTCGTCCATGCGGGTGACATCGATCTCGACCCGCTCAAGCCAGTCTTGTGCCGTGCTGCGCAAGCGCCCATAGTGGCGTTCACCCAAACCCATCAAGCGCTCGCCGACATTGGCCCCAGCGGACACATCCATGCGCAAGCCATCGGCCGCGTTTTGATGGACAAAGCCCCAGTCGGTGCGGGCCAGCAAGCGTTGCTGCGCCTGTGACATGGCATACACGTCCTGCAGTTGCCCTTGGCGGTCCAGAAACTCCACTTGCCCCATGTCCGGTTGGGCGCGCGCGGCAATGGCATTGAGCAAGGTTGTTTTGCCTGAGCCCGATTCGCCCACCACGGCCATGACCTCACCGGGCCACAACTCAAAGCTGGCATCTTGCAGGGCCACACGCTCCCCGTACCGTTTGCTCAGGCCGCGCACGCGCAGCAAAGGGGAAGAAGGGTCAGTCGTGGGCATGTCACATCTCGATCTGAAAACTGTAGCCATGGCGCACAAAGCCCAAGGACTCGTAAAAAGCATGCGCAGCTTCGCGCTTCTGATTGGACGAAAGCACCAGTTTGTAGCAACCGGCGTCACGCGCCTGGGCCATGGCGTGCTGCATCATGTCGCGGCCAATGCCTTGGGACTGTTGGGCTGCGCTGACCACCACATCCTCGACAATGGCAGACGGCGTGCCCTGATGGGCCAGGTTGTGCATCACCAACAAAGCGTAAGTGCCGATCACTGCGCCTTCTGGCGAAGCCTCGCAGGCCACAAACAATCGGTAGTGGGGGTAAGCGCTGAAGTGTGCGAAATGGGCGATCGCAGCTTGCAAGGTCAACACCTTGCCGTTGTCCATCGCCGGTTGGGCGTACAACTGCAACACAGGGGGCAGGTCTTGCACTGTGGCTTGGCGAATGTGCAAGCTCATGCCTGCTCCTTCTCGTCTTGCCGGGTTTGACAATAATCCGAATCGGAGCAGACGTGCATGCGTGCGCCTGCATCGTCGATGATGACCTCGTCCAAAAAGGAATCGGTGGCCCCGCATTGTGCGCAGGCGGCTTGCCATTGTTGAATTTCGAAAGGATGGTCCTCAAAGGCCAGGCTTTCCACTGCGGTGTAGGGCGGTACCGCGTAAATGCGTTTTTCGCGCCCTGCACCAAACAGCTGCAGCGCTGGGTTCATGTGCATTTTGGGGTTGTCAAATTTCGGAATTGGCGACGGCGACATGATGTAGCGGTGATTCACCAAGACGGGGTAATCGTAGGTGGTGGCGATGTGGCCGTAGCGGGCAATGTCTTCGTACAGCTTGACATGCATGAGGCCATATTCGGCCAGTCCATGCAGGGTGCGTGTCTCGGTCTCCCGGGGTTCCAGGCGCTGCATGGGTTCAGGCACAGGCACTTGGTAGACGATGATTTGACCTTCCACCAAAGGCTTTTCCGGGATGCGGTGGCGCGTCTGAATCAAGCTCGCCTCATGGGTGCGCGTGGTGGTGTTGACGCCCGCAGTGCGCTCAAAAAACCGCCGGATGTTCACGGCGTTGACCGTGTCGTCCGAGCCTTGATCGATCACCTTCAAGGTCTCTTGCGGACCGATCACTGAGGCTGTGACTTGGATACCGCCTGTGCCCCAGCCGTAAGGCAGGGGCATTTCGCGCGAACCAAAGGGCACTTGGTAACCCGGGATGGCCACGGCTTTGAGAATCGCACGGCGGATCATCCGCTTGGTGCGCTCGTCCAGATAAGCGAAGTTGACTTCGGGCGCGTTCACAGGGGCGCCTCGTCAGGGTTGGCCAGTCGTGCCCGCATTTTGCGCACCAACTCCAGTTCGGACTGAAAGTCCACGTAGTGAGGCAGCTTCAAATGCTGCACAAAGCCTGAGGCTTCCAAGCTGTCGCTGTGCGAGAGCACAAACTCCTGCATTTGCGCAGGCGACTCCATGGGTTCGCCCAACTCTTCGGCGCGCAGCGCACGGTCTACCAAGCTCATGGCCATGGCTTTGCGTTCGCTTTGCCCAAAGGCCAGGCCGTACCCTCGGGTGAATTGAGGGGGCTCGGTTTTGCTGCCTGCAAATTGGTTGACCATCTCGCATTCGGTGATTTCGATCTCCCCAATAGAAATGGCAAAACCCAATTCTTCAGGCTCCATTTCAACCGCGACCTGTCCCAAACGAACCTCGCCCACAAAAGGATGGGTGTGCGAATAGCCCCGCTGTGTGGAGTAAGCCATGGCCAGCAAAAAGCCTTCGTCACCGCGCGCGATGTTTTGCAATCGCGTGGCCCGGTCCGCCGGAAAACGCAGGGGCTCGCGGGTCAGGTCTCGCGGGGCAGGGTCGTGGTCTGACCGCTCGGTGCGCTCAATCAAGCCTTCTTGATTGAGCAGGTCAACCACCCGGGGCACGGATGGCAAGGCAGCAAGCGGCACAAGCGCAGCGGGAATGGCCGTCTGTTCCAAGCCCTCTTGGGCATTGGCCAGCAAAGAAAAATCAAGCAAGCGCTGGGTGTAGTCGTAGGTCGGCCCGAGCACCTGCCCGCCAGGCAAGTCTTTGAAGGTCGCTGATATGCGGCGGTCCAGCTGCATGCGGGTGGTGTCCAGCGCACGGGTGTTGCCCAAGCGCGGCAAGGTGGCGCGGTATGCGCGCAACAGAAAAATGGCTTCCACCAAGTCGCCACTGGCTTGCTTGATGGCCAAGGCGGCCAATTCGGGGTCGTACACCGAGCCCTCGGTCATGACACGGTCCACGGACAACTTGAGCTGTTGTCGGATTTGATCGATGGTCAACTCGGCATGCGCCGTATCGCCGCGCCTTTGCTCGGCCAGCAGCTTGTAGCTGTTGAGGATGGCGGTTTCTCCGCCTTTGACAGCAACGTACATGTCAGCCCTCCTCTGGCATGATGCGGGTGGTCCGCGGCAAGCCGACAATCTGCGTGGCGGTGGCCAAAAACACATCCACGCCGCACGGAAAACCGGCGTGGTTGCGCGCCCATTGGGTTGTGAAATCAGCCCCGAGACCTTGCACCCGCAACGCCCGCTCGCCCAAAATGCCAGGGCCTTGCAAACGCCAGCCCGCCTCGTCGGGGTGCAAATTGTGGACTTCGATCACGCAGGTAGCCGATTGATCCGGATAGGCATCATTGCCTTGCCGCAGATCCTGCAGCAAAGGCAAAGCGTCGCCCTGCCCGATCCAGATGAACTGGGCTTGAGCCCGATCGGCCACGGCACTGCAACCGGTGTGAAAGCGCAGCCACGCTGCCGCATCGCTGGCCGCCACGCTGGGTGACAAATACACGGCGGTGTCCGCATCCAACAGACCCAAGAGCAGCGCCGCTGCTGCCGCATGACCGCCTCGGGGCAAGGCCATATTCAATGGCATGACCAAAGGACGCCCCGGATGCGACAGGGCTTGCAGCGCGGTGCGAAAGACCGCTTGGCTGCCATAAGCCTCGTGCTCGAATCCAGCCACCATGTTTTGTAAGGCATTCATTCGGTGTCCTCGTCTTGCGCGCCTGCGGCTTCTCTGGCCACGGTCATGAAGTCCACCTTGGTGGTCTGGGCCCTGCGGTGGCGCTCGGCTTGCAGTTGTTGCAGGTGCTGACGAAGCGGGGCCAGCAAACTCACGGCCAAGGTTTCACGCTGGGCCGGGTCTTGCAGCAAGGCATCGGCCACGGCGGCCAATTGGGCTTGGCGGTGATTGCGGCCCAACACATAAGCAACCCCCACAGGGCCAATCTGGGTCTGACTCAAACGCAAAGCGCAGCGGGTGACAGTGATTTCGCCCAGGTTGAAACGCTCGCCTGTGCCCCCCGCTCTGCCCTGCACCATCATCAAACCCGTCTCGGGTTGGCGCAACCATTGCGGCGTGGCCTGATGGTCGGTCAGCGCTTCGTCCAGCAGGCGCACCGGGGCTCTGGCCAACAAGGCCATCCAGGCTTGCCTGTCAGCCGTCGGCGCTGACGGATCATGGTCATCTGTTTGAAACATCGCTGTGGCAACCTTGTGCTTGTCTATACAACTGAGCCGATCCTAAGCAAGCCCTGTGTAGCTTTCATGACACCTGGAGCCCTTTTTTGAACACCGCGCCGACCGAACAGGCTGAAGTGGGACCCCTGTGGTCGCGTATTGCCCAAGACCTGGCCGCAGCCATCGGGCAAGGCCAATACGCGCCAGGGGTTCAATTGCCTTCTGAACATCAACTCGCCACTCACTTTGGCGCTAACCGTCACACCATCCGACGTGCACTGGCGCATTTGTGCCACAACGGTTTGGTTCGCACCACCCAAGGCAGAGGCTCCTTTGTCGAAAATTTGGCGGTCGATTTGGTGTTGGGCAAGCGCACACGCCATCGCCACAACCTGGCGCAAGCGGGCTTGCGTGGGCAATTGGTGGTCATGCACAGCGAAACCGTTGCAGCCAATCCTGAGCAAGCCCAGGCCTTGCAAATAGCGGTTGGCAGCGCCGTTTTGCATCTGCAAGTCATGGGCGAAGGTGACGGGCAAGCCTTGCACATCAGCCAGCGGTATTTCCCGTTGCCACGCTTCGCCCAAATGGCAAGCACCGTGCAAAGCACCGGCTCGATCACGCAAGGCTTTGCGCATCACGGGGTCAGCGATTACACCCGACAGGTCAGCCACATTTCGGCGCGCCTGCCCAGCAAAGCCGTGGCGCTGTGGCTGGGGCAATCGGCTACGCGGCCTGTGTTGCTCGTCAAAAGTATCAATGTGGACGTCCAGCAGTTGCCCATAGAATTTGCTTGTGCGTGGTTTGCCGGCGACCGCGTCTCCCTGACGGTCCAACACGATGAACATTGACAACGCTTACCGATACGCCATTTACTACGCCCCCGAAGTTCAAAGCGAATGGTGGGTGGCGGGCAGCCGGTGGCTGGGGCGGTGTGCGGTCACAGGGCATCACTTACAACAACCGGCGATCGAAGGCATGGCCGCCGCGCAGTTGCATACCTTGACCCAAGACCCCCGCCGATATGGTTGGCATGCCACCTTGAAAGCACCGTTTGTGCTGGCCGCTGGCGAAAACTTGTCTTCTTTGATCAACCGCTTGCGCAGCATTGCAGGCCAACTCCCGGCGTTTGAAATGCCTCGGTTGCAAGTCAGTACCGAGGGCGGTTTTCTGGCGCTGCGACCGGCCACAAAAGAGCCGCTCATTCACGCCACAGCCCATGCCTGTGTCACCGGTTTACACGCCTTGGCCCAGCCCTTGACGGCCGAAGACCTGGCTCGGCGCAGACAAAAAAAACTCAGTCCCTTGCAAGAACACTATTTGCAAACCTGGTCTTATCCCTGGGTGCTGGATGCGTTTGAGTTTCACATGTCACTGACCGGCCCCTTGAAGGACTTGCCAGCTGCAGCGTTGGCCGCTGTGCAGGGCGCGGCCCGCTCGCAGTTTGAGGCTTTGCCACCTTGTCGGTTTGCGCATTTGTCGGTTTTTGCTGAACCCCAAGCAGGTGCCGATTTCATTTGGGTGGACAGCGTGGCCTTGGGCTCATGAACCCCAACTTGATATACGTCGTCGGCCCATCGGGTGTGGGCAAAGACACTTTATTGGCTTGGCTGCGCGCGAACCTGCCCGGCCATTTGCCCGCGCACTGGGCTCAGCGCACGATTGACCGGCCCACGGTACCCGATGGTGAGGCCCACGAAAGCGTGACACCGGATGCATTCAAAAGCCTGTTGGCTGCGCAATCCTTTGCCCTGCATTGGCAAGCCAATGGACATCAGTACGGGATTCGCCATGCGCAGTTGTCGGCTGTGTCGCATCAACTTGTTTTTGTCAATGGCTCGCGGGAACACCTGCCGCTGGCGGCACAGGCGTTTGCGGGCATGACGATCTTGCATATCACCGCCGACAAAGAAATACTGAAACAACGCCTGTTGCTGAGAAACCGGGAGTCACTTGCAGAGATTGCGCTGCGCTTGAACAGGCTGATTGCCCTTGTGCCCCCCGCAGGCTGCGGGTTCTTTGAAATTCAAAACAACGACAGCCTGCAAGCGTCAGGTGAACAACTGCTTCAGGCGGTGATCTCGGTCCATTCAGGCGTCTCATCTGTCTCAGGCGAGCCCCATTTAACCCTTGAAGGCGGAAACAACAATGAAAAGCAAGAGCCCACGCCCACTTCGCTTTCAACTTGAAAACTGCCGCCGTGGCGCTGCACAATGTGTTTGGTAATGGCCAAGCCCAAACCCGTTCCACCCGACTCGCGTGAACGACTGCGGTCCACGCGGTAAAAGCGCTCCGACAATCGAGGCAAATGCTCGGCAGCGATGCCTACACCGTTGTCCCTGACAGAGAACAGGGCTTGACCCTCGGGGCCGACTTTCCACAGCACATCGATCATGCCATGGGCTGGGGTGTAACGCACTGCGTTGTTCACCAAATTGGAAACGGCACTGTGAATTTCTGCCCGCGAACCGCCAATGTGCAGTCGCTCTGGCCAATCGAAATGGAAGGTGTGCACAGCTTGACCCTCCGTGCCATGCAGGCCGGACAGTGCGATGGCATCTGATTTGACCTGGGCCATCAACGGCTTCAGGTCCACGGCTTCGCTCGCGGGGGGCGGCGGACTGCCTTCCAGTTGGGACAGGGTCAACAAATCGCTGACAAGCCCCTGCATTCGGGTGGCTTGAACCGCCATCAGGTCCAGGTATTTTTTGCGTTCATCCCGCTTCAAAGGCAAGGATTGCAAGGTTTCAACAAAACCGGCCAGCACCGTCAAAGGCGTTCTGATTTCATGGGACACGTTGGCCACAAAATCACGCCGCATTTGATCGGCTTTGGCCCGCGCCGTGTCATCCCGCGTCAGCACCAGTTTTTTGTTGTCACCATAAGGATGCAGCTGCACCTGAAGTTTCAAATGCTGGCTGAAGGTGTTGGTCCGCCCTTCAATGACAACCTCTTTTTGATAATCACCCTGCGCAACATAACGGGTGAAAAGAGGATCTCGAACCAAATTCACAATGTGCTGGCCGACATCCCTTTTGTCATCCAAACCCAAATGGACAGCGGCTGTTTGGTTGCACCATTCGATACGGCCTTCCTCATCGAGCAAAAGCACTCCGTTTGGCGAGGCTTGAATGGCCGATAAAAAGTCTTTCAATCGGTTTTGGTGCTGCTCAGCCAGCTGGGTTCGGTTTTTGAAGCCACGCCGCACCCGGTCCACCAACTCGCCCCAAAAACCGTCCATTTCGATGACGGCCAAGGGTTCACCTTTGCGCAACCAAACGGCCAATTTGTGGGCCGAAAAGTAATCGCGCACCAGCAAGCCCAACAAAGCGGCATTGGTCGCCCACAAGATGCCCTTGATGCCGCCCAACCAATAACCACCCAATGCGCTGACCCACAGGACAAAGAGGGTGAGCAGTAATCGAGAGAGCATCAATGAAGGATATCTGAATTGCGAGGTTCAGCCGCGGTCAGGCAGATTTCAATTGCGCAGGCACCAAAGGTGAGTTGGTCACACGGTAACCCGCACCGCGCACGGTCTCTACCATGTTGCCGGCCTCGCCCAAGGATTCGCGCAGGCGCTTGACATGCACATCCACCGTGCGCTCTTCAATGAACACATGGTCGCCCCACACACGGTCGAGCAACTGACCACGGCTGTGCACCCGCTCCGCATGGCTCATCATGTACTGCAGCAACTTGAATTCGGTGGGTCCGATTTTGAGCAACTGGTTTTGGTAACTGACCCGGTGGGTGTCCGCATCCAAGAGCAAATCACCCAAACGCACCGCACCGCCAGCTTGCTCCGGGGCACGTCGGCGCAGCACTGCACGGATCCGGGCCAAGAGCTCTTTGGTCGAAAAAGGCTTGACGATGTAATCGTCTGCCCCGGCATCCAGGCCCGCCACACGGTCAGGTTCATCGCCGCGGGCCGTCAGCATCAAAATAGGGATGGATTTCAGGCGTGAAGTCGCACGCCACTTGCGCGCCAAGGCCAAGCCGCTTTCCCCGGGCAACATCCAGTCCAGCAAGATCACGTCAGGCAATACATCGTCCAACTCGCGTTGGGCCGTCTCACCGTCCATGGCCCAAATGGGCTGGAAACCGTTGTGCCGGAGATTGACCGCAATCAACTCGGCAATCGCCGGTTCATCTTCCACAATCAAAATGCGGGGCAATGTTTTCATTTGACGACAGATTCAATTTCAGACAAAGAAGTGTGGCGAACGTCTGCACCTTTGACCACATAAATGGTGAACTCGGCTATGTTTTTGGCATGGTCGCCAATGCGCTCGATGGCTTTGGCAATGAACAGCAAGTCAAGACTGGCCGAAATCGTGCGCGGATCTTCCATCATGTAGGTCACCAGTTTGCGCACAAAACCATCAAACTCGGCATCAATCAAATCGTCTTCTTTCAAGATGCCGATGGCCGCTGTGACGTCAAGCCGTGCAAATGCGTCCAGTGCTTTGCGCAGCAAACCCGATGCCAAATCAGATGCCATGCGCAACTCCGAGGCGGGCAAAGAACGCGCCGCACCGCTGGCCACAATCGCTTTGACCATCCGGGCGATCTTTTCAGACTCGTCGCCTGCGCGCTCCAAATTGGCGGTGGTCTTGGAGATGGCAATCAACAAGCGCAGGTCAATTGCGGTCGGCTGGCGCCTGGCGATGATGGAGGACAACTCGCGGTCAATCTCCACTTCCATGGCATTGACTTGGGCCTCGGTTTCAATGACTTGATCGGCCACTTCCAAACTGAATTGCGACAGGGCGTAAACCGCATGGCGAATTTGCGATTCGACCAAACCGCCGAGCTCGAGTACCCGGCTGGAGACACCGGTTAACTCCACATCAAACTGACTCGAAATGTGTTTTTCCATAGGACGCTTTCTGATCAGCCGAATCGGCCGGTGATGTAGTCTTCAGTTTCCTGGCGGGTGGGCTTCATGAAGATGGCTTCCGTCTGGCCGTATTCAATCAATTCACCCAAATACATGTAGGCGGTAAAGTCAGACACACGGGCCGCTTGCTGCATATTGTGCGTCACGATCACCACCGTGTATTCGCTCTTGAGGGTGTGCACCAACTCCTCAACTTTACCCGTTGAGATCGGGTCGAGCGCGGAGGTGGGTTCATCCAGCAACAAGACGGATGGTTTGACGGCAATGCCACGGGCAATGCACAAGCGCTGCTGCTGACCGCCCGACAAAGACAAACCGCTTTGGTTCAGCTTGGACTTGACCTCGTTCCAGATGGCGGCTTTTTGCAAGGCCCACTCGACACGGTCGTCCATGTCGCTGCTGGACAGGTTTTCATACAAACGCACACCGAAGGCGATGTTGTCGTAAATCGACATCGGGAAAGGCGTTGGCTTTTGAAACACCATGCCAATGCGCGAGCGCAGCAAGTTCAAGTCTTGCTTGGGGTTGAGAATGTTCTCGCCGTTGAAGTTGATCTCGCCTTCGGCGCGTTGACCGGGGTACAAATCGTACATCCGGTTCAAGGTGCGCAGCAAGGTGGACTTGCCGCAGCCAGAGGGACCAATGAAGGCGGTCACGGTGTTGGCTTTGATGTCCAGGTTGACATTCTTCAAGCCTTGAAAGGCGCCGTAGTAGAAATTCAGATTGCGAATTTCCAAAACGTTTTGGACTTCAGTCGCGGGTGTGGTGGTGTTCATGTTCAGACTGCAACTTTCTCTTTGAAGACAACGCGGGCCAAGATGTTCAGGCCCAGCACAGTCAAGGTGATCAAAAGGGCACCGCCCCAAGCCAAGTTGACCCAGTTCTCATAGGGGCTCATGGCAAATTGGTAAATCACCACAGGCAAATTGGCCATAGGCGCATTCATGTTGGTGGAGTAGAACTGGTTGTTCAAGGCGGTAAACAACAAGGGCGCAGTTTCGCCGCTGACCCGGGCCAATGACAACAGCAAACCAGTCATCACGCCGCTGCGTGCCGCTTTGAGCACCACGGTCGTCGACACTTTCCATTTAGGCGCACCCAAGGCAAAGGCGGCCTCGCGCAAGCTCACAGGCACGAGTTTGAGCATGTTCTCGGTGTTGCGCACCACCACCGGTATGGCAATCAAAGCCAATGCCAGTGTGCCCGCCCAGCCTGAAAAGTGCTTGGCATTGACCACCACAATCGCGTAAATGAACAAGCCCACCACGATAGAGGGTGCAGACAACATGATGTCATTCACGAAACGGGTCACTGCAGCAAATTTGCTGCGATCGCCATACTCGGACAAGTAAATGGCCGCCATCACACCGATCGGGGTGCTGATCAAGGTGCAAATGCCCACAATCATCAAGCTGCCGACAATGGCGTTGAGCAAACCACCGCCTTCAGAGCCGGGCGCTGGCGTGCTTTGGGTGAACATGCCCCAGTTCAAAGCGGAGAATCCTTTGAACATCAGAATGCTCAGAATCCACAGCAAAAAAACCAACCCGATCACCATGGCCACCATCGATAAAACAATACCGATGTTGCCTTTGATTTTGCGGCTGCGGTAAATGCCCGCATCAAAATGGGATGGCGTACTCATGAATTCATTCCTTTCTTGGCTTCTGCACGCAACAGCATCCATTTGGCCAGCGTCAAAACAATCAATGTGATGACGAACAGGGCCAGGCCCAGCGCAAACAACGAGGAATAGTGCAGGCCAGGCTCGGCCTCACCGAATTCATTGGCCAAGGTAGAAGCAATCGAGTTACCCGGCGAGAACAGTGAAGGCGACAGTTTGTGGGCATTGCCAATGACAAAGGTCACTGCCATGGTCTCACCCAAGGCACGTCCCAAACCGAGCATCACACCACCCACCACGCCGGTTTTGGTGTAAGGCAACACGATGTTGGTGACCACCTCCCAGGTTGTGCAGCCCAAACCATAGGCTGACTCTTTGAGAATGGGCGGCACGATTTCAAACACGTCGCGCATGACCGATGCGATAAAGGGCAAGATCATCATGGCCAAAATCAGACCGGCAGCCAAAATACCGATGCCGTTGAAAGCGCCCGTGAACAAAAATCCCAAACCCGGAATTTGACCCACACTGCCCGCGATCGCAGGCTGAATGTACTCGGCAAACAAGGGGGCGAATACAAACAAACCGAACATGCCGTAAATGATGGAGGGCACAGCGGCCAGCAACTCAATGGCCGTGCCCAAGGGTCGGCGCAAAGGCATAGGGCAGGTTTCGGTCAAAAAGACGGCGATGCCAAAACTCAAAGGCAAGGCAATCACAATGGCAATGGAGGCTGTGACGACGGTGCCAAAAATGGCAATCAAGCCTCCGAATTTGGAGTTGATGATGTCCCACTCGATGGTGTAAAAGAACGGGAAACCGAATTCAACCAAGGCAGGCCAGGCACTGACCACCAGGGAGCCGATGATCCCCAGCAACACCACCAAGGTGGTCATCGCAAAAACCATGGATGTTTTTTCAAAAACAAAGTCTTGTATGCGCTGGGTACGTATCACCTTTTGGCGGTGAGATGCCAATGCATCGGTCTGATCAAACGTGGCCATGTTCATCCTGAAAAATCAAAAACCCCAGACCGTCGGGCCTGGGGGTCTTGGATGTCAACAATTATTTGACGTTGACTTTGTTCCAAACGCTCTTGCGGATGAAATCGGTCGTGGCATCAGGCATAGGAACGAATTCCAAGTCTGCAGCCATTTTTTTGCCTTCTTTGAAAGCAAAGTCAAAGAACTTCAACACTTCGGCTGCACTCGCCTTGTTGGCTGGGTCTTTGTAGACCAAAATAAACGAAGCGGCTGTGATGGGCCAAGACTTGGCGCCAGCAGCATTGGTCAAGAAAGTGCCCATGCCAGGGATCTTGGACCAGTCGGTGCCAGCGGAAGCGGCAGCGAAGGTTTCGTCATCCGGCTGCACGTACTGACCTGCTGCATTGCGCAAGCTGACGTGGGACATGTTGTTTTTCTTGGCGTAAGCGTATTCGACATAACCAATCGAGTTCTTGACGCGCGACACGTTGGCCGAAACGCCTTCGTTGCCTTTGCCGCCAACCGAAGAAGCCGCTGGCCACTTGACCGCAGCGCCAGCGCCGACAGTCTCTTTCCACTTGGCATTGACTTTGGACAGGTAGTCGGTGAACACAGCGGTGGTGCCCGAACCGTCAGCGCGGTGCACCACGGTCACGGGCGCATCCGGCAACTTGACACCAGGGTTCAAGTCGGCAATGCGCTTGTCGTTCCAGTTGGCAATGCCGCCTGAGAACAACTCGGCCAACAATTCGCCGGTTAACTTCAACTGGCCGGGCTTCACACCTTCCACGTTGATCACAGCCACGATGCCGCCGATGATGGCAGGGAACTGCACCATGCCGTCTTTTTCGAGTTCTTCAAAACTCACGGGGTTGTCTGTAGCACCAAAGTCAACTGTTTTGGCCTTGATCTGCTTGATGCCACCGGAAGAACCGATAGACTGGTAGTTCATGTTGACATCGGATTTGGCTTTGTAAGCCTCTGCCCACTTGGCGTAAATCGGATAAGGAAAAGTCGCGCCAGCGCCTGTAATTTCAACGGCAAAGCCGCTTGCAGCCAGGGCAGACAAGCCCAAAGCGGCTACCCACGATTTGATCTTCAGCATAAAGAGTCCTTAAAAAGGTTGGAGAACACTGTTCAAATGTATTGAACATCCGGCTACTCTATCCATGATTTATGTCAATTTCGTGTCATTTTTAAGAAGATACGCCCGTCGACAAAGGACAAGAATTTTTTCAAAACGTCATCAAACTTCAAATAAAAAGTCACAAAATACCCACCTGTTCAGAGAAAACCCTTGAGGCTTTGCGTACTTACATGATCAACGGACAACTATTGGCTGCAGTGGACCTGGGCTCCAACAGCTTTCGCCTCGAAATCGGTCATTTGGACCACGGGCAAATTCGGCGCTTGGAATACCTGAAAGAAACGGTTCGGCAAGGCAATGGCCTGGACAGCGAGCGAAATTTATCACCCGTGGCCATGCAAAGAGGATGGGATTGTTTGGCGCGGTTCGCGGAGAGGATTGCCGGTTTTAAACCCGGTCAGGTTCGCGCAGTCGCGACACAAACCCTGCGCGAGGCACGCAACCGGGATGTTTTCCTGGACAAAGCCCAACAGATTTTAGGTTTCCCGATCGAAGTGATTCCGGGTCGAGAAGAAGCGCGCTTGATCTATGCCGGTGTGTCCCATTTGCTGCCGCAATCGAATGAGCGCCGCCTGGTGATTGACATCGGGGGTCGTTCGACCGAGTTGATTTTGGGCCAAGGCTACCAAGCCCAAACACTGGAGTCTTATCGGGTGGGCAGCGTCGCCTGGTCCATGAAGTATTTTCCAGACGGGCAATGGACGAGCTCGGCGTTCGAAATGGCTCAGGTTGCTGCCAAAGCCATTTTGGACGAAGTACTCAACACCTACCGACGCAAGGACTGGGACATTGCTTACGGCTCCTCCGGCACGATTGGCGCAGTCGCTGATGTGCTTGAAGTGGCCGGATGGCCAGCAGGCTTGATTCGTCGCGATGGGCTGCAATGGCTCAAAGACAAGCTCATCAAAGCAGGCCATGTGGAGAACCTGAAACTGGAGGGCATCAAAGAAGACCGCCGACCGGTGATTGGCGGAGGTTTGGCGATTTTGTGCTCCTTGTTTGAGTTGCTTGAAATCGATGAAATGCAAGCCGCGCAGGGGGCCCTCAGGCAAGGGGCGCTTTACGACTTGCTGGCCCGAGACGAACACGCGGACATCCGCGAGTCCATGGTGGATTGGCTGTCGAATCGATTTGGCATTGATGCCGCCCAAGCGCAAAGGGTCAGTCAAACCGCATCGGTTTTATTCCAACAAATTCCACCTCTGCCCAAGTCTTCAACGGACACAGAATTTGACATTGCGCGTTTGCATCGCAAACTGACATGGGCGGCCCGGTTGCATGAGGTCGGCTCGCATATTTCGCATGCCGATTACCACAAGCACAGCGCCTACATTTTGGACAATGCCGATTTGCCAGGTTTTTCCATCCCGGAATTGCATCGGCTCAGCCAATTGGTCTTGGGCCACCGCGGCAAGCTGCGTAAATTAGAAACCACTCTGGACGATCAGGGTTTCGTGCATCAATTGTTTGCGCTGCGTTTGGCAGTGATTTTGTGCCACGCCCGACGGGAGCCAGATTTAGAGGGTTTTGAGATCATTCAACATGAAGACCACACCGGTTTTATCGTGAGCAGCCGAAAGGGCTGGGCGAAGCTGTGGCCGCAATCAGCACACCTGTTGAAAGAAGAATGCATTGCTTGGCAAAAAACAAACTGGTCTGTGTCTTACAAAAGCATTGGGGATTTTTAGAATTTTTGTTCAAGTATTATTTGCATGATTTCATCAAACGGTATAAACTGTATATACCATTAACAAGGAGCCATTCATGTCCACTGCAGCAGTGACCCCATCAGCTGAACCCAAGCATCCCTCAAAGACGAAGGCTGCAGCGCCTGCGAAATCGACTGCCCGAAAATCGACTGCCAGCAAAACGACGGCTCAAAAAGCAGTCGCAAAAAAGGCGATAACCCCCCTCAAAACAAGCCACAAGCCAGCCGTCACCGCCACCCCCAAAGCCCCTGAAGTTGCAGCACCTGAAAAAGCCAAAACGGCCAAAAAACCCAAACTGGTGCGCGACAGCTTCACCATGCCCAAAGACGAATACCTGGCCATTGAAACCCTCAAGCAACGTGCCACCAGACTTCAACGGACCACCAAAAAGAGTGAACTGCTGCGTGCCGGCATCATGGCTTTGAGCGCCATGGACGATAAAGGTTTTGCCGCTATTTTGGCCAAAGTCCCTGCCTTGAAAACCGGTCGTCCGCTGCGGGGGTAACCGGTCAGCGCTTCAAAGCAAATCGGGGTTTTGTACGGTGACCACCACGGTTTGCATGACGCCTTCTCGCAGTCGGCTTCGCAGCCACCAAACGGCCCCCTTGCGAACAGTGCAGTCCTGCGCAGACAAGCCCATCAAAGTCGCAATGATTTGACCCAGCGTTGGCTGGTGCCCCACGATCATGACGGGCACTTTGGCATCAGGCCAACCGGCGGCCAATAGCACTGTGTCGGGTTCTGCGTCGGGGGCCAATTCATCACGCACTTTGTATTTCCGATCCAGCGCCATGGCCGTTTGCAGCGTTCTTTGCGCTGGACTGACCAAGACCCTCACACCCACTGGCAATTGCCGGTCCAACCACAGCGCCATGCGTTTAGCCTGTTTTTCACCTCGAGGGGTCAAGGTACGGCTCAAGTCATCCTGCCCCTCCAAGGGCTCAAATGCCTCTGCATGTCGCCAAAAGATAAGGTCCATGACAAGTCCCTGTGAAGGCTACTTTCTGCGTGCGGCCGCAGCGGAATAACGTTGCATCAAAATGGCCTGCGCGCTGCGAACATGCCGGCCTTTTTTCTCGACTTTGAGATAGTGTCCATCGGGTCCTAAGGACCAGGCATTGCGTGCGTCTTGCAAATACACATTCAAGCACTCATCCATCACCCGCTGACGCAACACCGGGTCGTCCACCGGCCACGCCAATTCAATCCGGCGCATCATATTGCGGTTCATCCAGTCCGCACTGGACAAATACAAACTCTCTTGCTCGCCGCTTAAAAAATAAAACACCCGGGTGTGCTCCAAAAATCGGCCCACGACAGAGCGAACCCGGATGTTGTCGGTGTAATTTTCGACTTCAGCAGGCAGCATGCATGCGCCGCGGATGATCAGGTCAATTTGAGCGCCTGCTTGCCCCGCGCGGATGAGGGCGGCAATCAGATCCATATCGGTCAAGGCATTCATCTTGACCATGATTTTTGCTGCCTGCCCCTGTAAGGCGGCTGCACCTACAGCATCAATTTGGGCGATGATTTTGCGATGCAAATAAAAAGGAGCAACCCACAATTTGTTCATCCGGCTCAATCGGCTTTGACTGGCCAAATGCATGAAAACATGGTCCATATCCGCCGTCAACTTGGGATCGCAGGTCAAGTAACTGATGTCGGTGTAAAGCCGGGCAGTTCGCGGGTTGTAATTGCCGGTCGAAAGGTGACCGTATTTCTTGAGGGCCTTGCCTTCGCGGCGTGTGACCAACAACATTTTGGCGTGCGTCTTCAAGCCCACAACGCCGTAGACCACTTGGGCGCCAACAGACTCCAATTGCTCGGCCACGTTGATGTTGGCTTCTTCATCAAAACGTGCTTTGAGCTCCACCACCGCCGTGACTTCTTTGCCCCGCCTGACGGCCTCGCGCAACAAGTCCAACATCACGGTGTCGCTGCCAATGCGGTAAATGGTCTGCTTGATCGCCAGAACCTGCGGGTCGTACACGGCCTCGCGCAGAAAATCCAAGACGCCCTCAAAACTCTCATAGGGCTGATGAATCAGCACATCTCCTTTTTGTACGCGCGCAAAAACGGAAGCGCCGCGTTCCATTTGCTTTGGATAACTGGCTTGGTAGCCTGGAAAAAGCAATGCAGGCTCATTGACCAAATCAATCAATTGGCTCAAGCGCACCAAATTCACAGGCCCTGCCACGCGGAACAAGGCATGCGCAGGCAGCTTGAACTGCTTGAGCAAAAAATCACTCAAATGCTCGGAGCAGCTGTCAGACACTTCCAGCCGAACAGCCTGCCCATATTGCCGGTGCTGAAGTCCATGCCGAAGTGCGGTTCTTAAATTTTCGACGTCATCTTCATCGACAGACAGCTCCGAATTGCGCGTCACGCGAAACTGCGAGAACTGTCCCACCTCTCGCCCGACAAACAAATCAGCCAGGTGCGCCCTGATCACACTCGACAGCAGCACAAAGCTGCTGCCATGGCCCGCCACCTTGTCCGGTAATCGAATCAGGCGAGGCAAGATACGTGGCACTTTGACAATGGCAATGTCGTTGTGCCGTCCATAAACATCTTTGCCACTCAATTGGACAATGAAGTTCAGGGATTTATTGGCGACTTGCGGAAAGGGATGTGCAGGATCCAGGCCCACAGGGACCAACAAGGGCTTAACCTCCCTTGCAAAATAGTCCTGTACCCACTTCTTTTGAATCGGGTTGCGTGCACCATGCGACAGAATCTGAATGGATTCCTTTTCCAGGGCAGGCAGCAAAGTTGCGTTGTACAGGCCGTATTGCTCTTCCACCAATTGCGCAGCCTTCTTGTAATTGGATTTGAAAGAGTCGCTGGTGTACGCACCGCTTCTGTCTTTTTGCAGATAAGCGGCCAAATGCAGCATGGCCCGGACTTCAAAAAACTCATCCAAATTGGAAGAAACAATGCACAAATACCTCAACCGCTCAAGCAAAGGCACTTCTGCGCGTTTGGCCCAATCCAGAACGCGCGAATTGAAATCCAAGATGCTGGCATCACGGTCCAAAAGAGGCGAAGCCGAGAAAACTTTGGAATGATCTGCGGACAGACTGGATGTTGGCTTGGAAGTCATCAGAGTCTCGGGTTGCTGCGTTCAACTGCGTATTTAGCAATCGACTGAGCTGCTAATGAAGGTTTAAATTATGACATGCCCTTCATGTTTTCTTGATCTCTTGACTGGCTATCAGGTTGCCATTGCTTCAGACTTATGGGAGCTCAATCGCATTTGACTGAATTCGTCAAAGCTCAAGATCTCCAGCCTTCCGTCTGCGTGCTCGACCAAGGTGGTCAGGCTTTCGACCCAATCGCCATCATTGCAGTACAAAATGCCATTGATATCCCGAATTTCGGCATGGTGAATATGGCCGCACACCACCCCATTGAATCCGTGTCTGGCCGCCTCTGTGGCCACCGCAACCTCAAAATCATTGATGAAGCTGACCGCTTTTTTGACCTTGAGCTTGAGGTAGGCAGACAAAGACCAGTAAGGCAAGCCGAATTTGGCGCGTAAATGGTTGAAATAACGGTTGATTTTGAGCGTCAATTCATACATGTAGTCGCCCAAATAGGCCAACCATTTGGCCAACTGGATGATGCCGTCAAAATAATCGCCATGAATGACCCAGAGTTTTTGCCCTGTTGCGGTGGTGTGCACCGCTTCATTCAATACTTGAATTCCGCCGAAAGAATGGCCAATGAAACCACGCGCAAATTCATCGTGGTTTCCCGGGATGAACACCACTTTGCATCCCTTGCGCGCCTTGCGCAATAGTTTTTGAATCACATCATTGTGTGCTTGCGGCCAGTACCAGCGGCGACGCAATTGCCAGCCGTCAATGATGTCCCCTACCAAATACAAGGTATCACTGGTATGGGTTCTTAAAAATTCAAGCAAGGCATCTGCCTGACATCCGGGCGTGCCCAGGTGCAGGTCCGAAATGAAAATGGCCCGGAAATGCCGGGCACCCTCGTCATCCTGGTTTTCTTCCACAGGCTCTTGCGTTGCCTGCTGCAACACTTGGGCATAACTGGCAGCAACAGAGGGGTTGTCTTGCTTGGCGCCCGAATAAAAACCCATCGAACCAGTAGGCATGCTCATTCTCCGTTGAAGTGTTTGCGATAACGCACGGGCACATCGGCCACACGCATCATCATGGGCAAGTCTGCCGAATTGAAATCAGGATCCCATGCGGGTGCACCCAATACTTTGGCGCCCAGTCGCAGGTAGCCTTTGATCAGCGCAGGCGGCTCTACAGGCAAGTGGCTGTCCAACTGCTCAACCGGCAACGGCAACCTGGGCCTGACGTGGTATTCAATCGAAGCCATGTGAGTGCGGCTGACTTGCGCCCAAATACTGGCCGCCACATCACCTGAAACAATGCCGTTGCGCAGCATCGGTATGCTGGCACACCCGATCATGGTGTCGAGATGGTTGCGCGTCATGAACTCGAACAAAGCCCCCCACAATGCCAGCACCACGCCACCATGGCGGTATTCAGGATGCACGCAGCTTCTGCCCAACTCGACCATCCTTGAACGTATCGACCTCAAACGCGTGAGATCGAACTCGGTATCGCTGTAGGTGCCACCGGCTCGCTTGGCTTGCGCCGGGGTCAGGACGCGGTAGGTGCCGATGACTTCTTGCGTGAGTTGATCGCGCACCAACAAATGTTCGCAATAGTCATCGAACAAATCCATGTCATGACCGGGCACTGGCGTGCACAGGTGTGCGCCCATCTCGCCAGCAAATACATCGAACCGGAGCTTTTGAGCCTCCCGGACTTCATCTTGATGCTGGGCCCAACTCACCACAATGCCACTGCGCTGTTTGTGGGGTACCTGCTGGGCTGGGCGGGTGATGCAGTCGGGGTGGATCGACCCGATGGACAGCACGGCGGGCGACAAAGAAATGGAGGGGTTGGGCATTTTGTTCATCTTGTGCTCCTTCTGTAGTCGTTCGATGACTGATCTGAATTTAGTTTTGAATTGACAATATGATCTTCAGGGTTCGTGACGTGGCAGTGGCACATTTATGACGTTAAAGTGAAACCGGCTGCGCCGCAAAAAGAAATGATTTGGTCATGCTTTTGTCACAGACCGAAGTGAACATCCAACTTTCAAAGGAGTGTCATGACTGAATTGAACAAACAATTGGAAGAAGACCAGATTCGCCGACTGCGTGAGGACTTGCTCGACTCGTTGGATGAAGAATTTGAAATGGAAATCGACGACCGCCTGACCGACGGCGGTGAGGCCTTTATGGGCTCCGCTGCGGCCACTCGCGCCCATTACTTTCGCGAATTGCTGCGCCTGCAAGGCGAGCTGGTCAAGTTGCAAGACTGGGTTGTGGCCACCAAACAGCGTGTCGTCATTTTGTTTGAGGGCCGTGATGCTGCGGGCAAAGGCGGTGTCATCAAACGCATCACACAGCGTTTAAACCCGCGTGTGTGTCGCGTGGCCGCCCTGCCCGCTCCCAATGACCGTGAGCGCACACAGTGGTATTTTCAACGCTACATTGCGCACCTGCCTGCCGCAGGCGAGATCGTGTTGTTTGACCGCAGTTGGTACAACCGCGCGGGGGTTGAACGGGTGATGGGCTTTTGCAATGACGAGGAGTATGAAGAGTTTTTCCGCTCGGTACCCGAGTTTGAAAAGATGCTGGTCCGAAGCGGTCTGACCTTGATCAAATACTGGTTCTCGATCACCGATGACGAGCAGCACGCCCGCTTTTTGGGCCGCATCCATGACCCCTTGAAGCAGTGGAAACTCAGCCCTATGGATCTGGAGAGCCGACGCCGCTGGGAAGATTACACCCGCGCCAAAGAAACCATGATCGAGAGAACGCATATCCCCGAAGCGCCTTGGTGGGTCGTGCAAGCCGTGGACAAAAAGAGTGCCCGGCTGAACTGCATCGACCATCTTTTGCAGCATTTCAGCTACCATGAAATAACGCACGATGGCGTTCAATTGCCTGCCCGAGTCCGTAACCCGGACTACATCCGCCATCCCGTGCCCGACAGCATGGTGGTGCCCGAGAAATACTAGGACCGATGGCCGATGTATTTTTTCCGCCAAAAATAGGCCAGCAATCCCAAGCCAACGCCAGCCATACCGACTTCGGTCCACCAAAGCCCTTGCTCGGTATGCAGTGCAGGAAAATTTTCAAAATTCATTCCGAAAAAACCGGTAATCAAATTCAGCGGTAAAAAAATCGCGGTCAATACGGTCAAAGTCCGCATGATGTCGTTGGCTCGATTGCTTTGGGCGTTGAAATGCATTTGCACCGCCGTCTCGGTGCTTTGCTCGAGCCTTTGCACATGGTGCACGACACGCTCAATATGCTCCAGCACATCTCTGCTGCGCACTTTCAGCAACTCCAAAGCCCTTGGAGAGAAAGCCACCGTCATGGGCAAGTCATTCAAGGCGTCGGTCCAGTCTTGAATCGCAGCCCTTTGATCTTCGCAAATTTCATCCAAATAATGCAAGGACATGCGCGCATCCAACAAGGCGCTCCAATTATTGAAACGCGTACGGGGATTGATCAACTCGCTTTGCCAATGGTCCAACTGGCGGGTGAGCTCTCTGCGTAAATTGAGGTAGCCGTCCACCATCTGGCTGACGATGCGCAGCATCAAATCGGCTGGACTGGTGGGAATGCGGCTTTGCTTTTGATGCAAAGACATGTCCACGGCCTGCATCAGTTTGGCCGCGAAACTTTCGCGCACGGCACAATCTGCAGGATGAACCGTGACCAGTACACGGTCAAAGACGACGAATGCGACTGGGCTGGTGTCAATTCGCCTCAGCACAGGCAAACCGCCACGCTCACTTGCGCGGTGTAAAAGTTCACCAGGACGAGACAGGTCGGACTCGCTGTGACCTGTGGCCAGTCGCCTGAAAACAAGCAAGTTGTAGTCAGAGGTGTAATCAAAATGAGACGGCAGTTGCTTGTTCAGGATGTCTTGAAGATGCAAATCGAGCACCGTCGATTGCGTCAAGCTTTCCAAAGTCGTTTGAACCTCTGATTGCAGGACCTCAAACTCACGCCGCGAAAATGCCATCCACACAAAACTGTGCTCGGGCAGTTGCAAGGGCAAATGACCCGACTCGCTCACCTGCCCTGTCCCAATAGAAAAAATTCTCATCTCGGCCTCACCATGGTATCGACCACCCCAAAAGTCTGGATGTGACAATCATGCAATGGTCGGATGCCTTTATCGTGACACATCCTTCAGTGGCAATCCGGTGTCTATCAACCCCTTTGTCCAGGGTTTGCATGACGATCACGTCCGTTTCGGCGCTGGCTTTTTGCATGCATTGCACCGATACCGGCGCCCAGGGCTGTGCCTTGCTGCACTTTGGTGGCATGGCCACAAGCGCCCGCCATCGACAAAGATGGCGCAGGATCTCAAGGTCTGCTTTGTGCATTGACCAATTTCTGCAGCAATGCCAAAAGTTGTTTTTGCTCGTGCGCATCCAAGGGATCCAGGATGAGGTTTTGAACCAAGGTGACCTGCGTTTTCATCTCCAAGGTGGCGCGCTCACCTTGCGGCGTTAACCACAGCATTTTCCGGCGACGGTCTTTGGCGTCCGCTTCGCGCCTTATCCAACCCTTTGCCTCTAAACGGCCAATCACCGAGCCGGATGTTGCGGCATCAAAAGCAACCCGACCGGACAAGGTGATTTGGTCGATCCCAGGCGTGTCCATCAAAGCATTCAACACGGCAAACTGCACCGGCGTGACGGCGAATGTCGACATTCTTTCCGCAAAAACAGACACCGCGATTTGCTGCGCACGGCGGATTAAATGACCCGGGGCATGGGCAAAATCAAAACTTTCAGACATCCCTGAAGTTTACAGACGCCCAATACGCTCGTTCCAGCGCTTGCGCACAGCCTGACAAGCCCGCGCCAACTGCCCTTTAGAATAGCCCCACCCTGTGAAAGAATGACATGCCTTACTTGTTCGCCCCTCCCGCAACCGTCTCCGTTCCCGTTCGGGGCCTGACCGAGCGATTTCCTGTTCACCGGATTTACTGCGTTGGGCGCAACTACGAAGAGCATGCCAAAGAGATGGGCTATTCGGGCCGAGAGCCTCCATTTTTCTTTTTAAAACCCACTGACGCCTTGATCGTGGTTGAAGACGGCCAGGTCGGTGTTCAGCCTTACCCCAGTTTGACGCACAGTTTCCACCATGAAATCGAGTTGGTCGTGGCCCTAGGGTCCGGTGGCAAGAATATCTTGGCGGCCGATGCCTACAAGCACATTTATGGTTATGCCGTGGGCTTGGACATGACCCGCCGCGACTTGCAAAATGACATGAAAAAGCAAGGTCGGCCATGGTGCATTGGCAAAGGCTTTGACCACTCCGCGCCCATTGGCCCCATCACACCTTGGGCGCAAGCGGGCGACATTGTGAACGCCGAAATTGCTTTGCAGGTCAATGGCGCAGACCGTCAACGCAGCCACATTTCCAAATTGATATGGAACATTGCTGAAACCATCGAGCATTTGTCCATGGCTTGGGAATTGCAAGCAGGCGACCTGATTTACACCGGCACCCCAGAAGGCGTGGCCGCAGTGGTCCCGGGGGATACTCTGGTCGGAGAAGTTGCGGGGCTCGGCTCTTTGAGCGTCCTGGTCCAAGCCTGATTTGCGCTTACATTGAAAAGGTTACTCCCTTGAAGCTACTTACCACCTTGTCCAGGCTGTGTGCCATTTTGGCGGGCATGCTGCTCACGGGCATCACCCTCATGACCTGTTACAGCCTGATTGGCCGCAACACCACGGGCGTCACGATCTCGGGTGATTTTGAACTGACCGGTGTCGCCACCGGTGCAGCCATTGCCCTCTTCATGCCTTTGTGCCAGCTCAAACGAGGCAACATCATCGTGGACTTTTTTACGGCCAAAGTCAGTGAGCGCATCAATGCGCAACTCGACCGGTTCGGCGCGCTGATGATGTCCGCGACCTTCGTCTTGTTGTCTTGGCGAACCACCCTGGGCGGGTTGAGCGCTTACGAAACGCAATCCGGCACCATGATGCTTGGCTTTCCAGAATGGATTGTCTATGTGGCTATGGTGCCCCCCTTTGTGTTGACCGCCGTGATCGCGTTGGCACAAGCCTTCGGCAGTCAAACGGATCCGCAGGGAGCCTCAGCATGAGCGCCATCTCCATGGCTTTGTCGATCTTCGGCGTCATGCTGGTCTTGATGGCCATTCGCGTCCCCATCGCTGTGGCCATGTTTGGCGCGGGCACTGCAGGCTATTTGATGCAAACCGGTTGGGGGGCCTATTCGAGCTTTCTCAACACACAGGCTTTTGCGCGCTTTGCAAGCTACGATTTGTCGGTCATTCCCCTGTTCATCTTGATGGGGCACTTTGCCACACAAGGCGGCATCAGCAAATCCCTGTTCCAATTCGCAGCCAGTGTGATGGGCCGCTTCAAAGGCGGATTGGCCATGGCGGCTGTTTTGGCCAGTGCGGCTTTTGGCGCAATTTGCGGTTCATCAGTGGCCACCGCGGCCACCATCACCGGCGTGGCGCTGCCTGAGATGAAGCGGCATGGTTACTCAGGCCGTTTATCAACCGGGACTTTGGCAGCGGGCGGCACCTTGGGTATTTTGATCCCGCCCTCCGTGCCTTTGGTCATCTACGCCATTTTGGCCGAACAAAACATTGCCAAGTTGTTTGCTGCGGCCATGGTGCCGGGCATCATTGCCATGTGCGGCTACATGATTGCGATTGCCATTTATGTGCGCGTTGTGCCCGGTCACGCCCCAGAGGTGGACGCCAACCGCGAAAAAATGAGCCTGGAGGACATGATGGGCATTGTGCCCATCGCCCTGATTTTCATGATTGTGTTTGGCGGCATTTACGGCGGCTACTTCACCCCCACCGAGGGCGCAGGCGTGGGCGCAGCCTCGACCTTTGTCGCGGCTTTGCTAAAGCGTGAAATCACTTGGCCGAAATTCAAGGAATGCTTTTACGCCACCGCGGACAGCTCGGCCATGATCTTCATGATCTTTGTGGGCGCGGATGTGATGAATTCATCCTTGGCCCTGACCCAAGTGCCCAACCAATTGGCCGCTGAGGTTGGAAGCTGGGGGCTGTCGCCCCTGATGGTGGTCTCGGCCATCTTGCTTTTCTATGTGGTGCTTGGCGCGGTGATGGACGAACTCAGCATGATTTTGCTGACCATTCCGATCTTCTTTCCCATGATCATGGGCTTGGACTTTGGCATGCCCAAAGAGTCTGTGGCCATTTGGTTTGGCATCATGGTCTTGATGACCGTGGGCTTTGGCATGCTCGCCCCGCCTGTGGGCTTGAACGTCTATGTGGTCAACACCATGGCCAAGGACGTGCCCATTTCAGAGAGCTACAAAGGCGTGATGCCCTTCTTGATCAGTGACACTCTGCGCACGACCTTGCTGTTGTTCTTTCCCGGCATTTCTTTGTGGCTGATCCAATATGTTGCATAGTTACCCTGATATGAACTTGGCTGAACTGGCGTTATATTCCTTTCACCTTTTGGAGACCTTCCTATGATTCAACGTCGTCAATTACTCAAATCAGGTGCTGCTGCCGCTTTGGCCGCCCCGGTTTTGAACAGCCAAGCCCAACAAACCGTCACCCTGAAATTTCACACCTTCATGGCCCCGTTGTCCAATGTGTGGCTCAACATGCACAAAGCCTGGATGAACAAGGTCGAAAAGGACTCCGGTGGGCGCATCAAGTTTGAAGCCTACCCCGCCATGCAGTTGGGCGGCACACCGGTTCAGTTGTATGACCAGGTCCGTGACGGGGTGGTCGATGTGGTGTGGACCTTGCCGGGCAGCACAGCAGGCCGTTTCCCGCGTGTCGAAGTGTTTGAGCTGCCCTTCATGATGACCAATGCCGAAGCCACCTCCAAGGCCTATTGGGAATATGTCCAGACGATGGCGGCTGACGAATTCAAGGACACCCAAGTGATTGCCTTGCAAGTCCATGGCCCGGGTGTGATTCACACCGCGGACAAACCCGTCAAGAACACAGCGGACATGAAGGGCCTGAAATTGCGCGCTCCGACCCGCCAAGTGACCAAGCTCTTGGGTGCCTTGGGTGCGATTCCAGTGGGCATGCCCCTGCCCGGCATTCCTGACGCGCTCTCCAAAGGCACCATCAATGGTGCGGTGGTCCCTTGGGAAGTCGTTCCCTCGGTCAAGGTGAATGAATTGACCAAATACCATGCCGAATTCGACCCCGCAGGGGGCTGCCTTTACACCACCACCTTCGTCATGGCGATGAACAAGGCCAAATACAACGCACTGCCGGCTGACCTGAAGAAAGTCATTGATGACAACAGCGGCATTGAGATTTCTGGCTGGTTAGGCAAAGTCCAGCAAGAAGGTGATGTGGCCGGTCGCAAGTCGGCCTCAGACCGCAACAACGCCATCTTCACCATCAGCGCAGAAGAGGCGCAGGACTTCCGCCGTAAATCACGTTCGCTGGAAGTCGAGTGGGTGGAAGACATGAACAAACGGGGCTTTGACGGTCGCAAACTCCTGGATACCGCGCGTGCTTTGATTGAAAAACACACCAAAGCCCAGGCAATGCCAGCGAAAAAGCCTGCCAAAAAGGCGTGATCCCTGCGCGGTCAGGTTCAAAGGGCTCCGGTTGGAGCCCTTTTTTTCACCTCATGGATTGAATCCTTTTACACTGCAAACATGCACCGCAACCCTATTCAATTTTGTAAAACATGCGCCGCGTCTGTAGCGTACCGACTGCCCGACGATGGCGATACGCGAGAACGTGCCGTTTGCACCGCCTGTCACCTGGTGCATTATGAAAACCCTTTGAATGTGGTGGGTACCGTGCCCGCTTTGGGCGAGCGGGTTCTTTTGTGCAAAAGAAACATCGAACCGCGAAAAGGCAAATGGACCCTGCCTGCGGGCTTCATGGAGCTGGGTGAAACGACCGAGCAAGGCGCCGCCCGCGAAACGCGTGAAGAAGCCGGGGCTGAATTCACTGTGCAGGGCCTTTTTACCGTGATGAGTGTGCCGCGTGTGGGGCAAGTGCATCTCTACTACCTCGCACAACTGAGCCATGACCGGTTTGACCCGGGTCACGAGACCCAAGAGGCCCGGCTTTTCAGCCAAGCCGATATTCCCTGGGACGAACTGGCCTTTCGCACCGTCAAAGAAACGCTGGAACACTACTTTGCGGATCGCGCATCTGGCCAGTTCAAAGTCCACGCTTTTGACATCGAGTGATCGCGCAAGACCCAAGCAGTGGTTGCAGGGGCGTCAGCTTCAAACATCCATCGCTGCGGCAGATCCTGCCAACTTGCGCAACTCAAATTTTTGAATCTTGCCGGTATTGGTTTTGGGCAACTCGCCAAACACAATCGCTCGGGGAACTTTAAAGCCCGCCAAATGCAGTTTGCAGTGGGCCACCAGGGCTTGGGCGGTGGTCGCGGCCCCCGCTTTGAGCTCCACAAAAGCGCAGGGCGTCTCGCCCCAACGCGCATCGGGCTTGGCAACGACTGCGGCGGCCAGCACATCGGGGTGACGGTACAAAACATCTTCGACCTCGATCGAGGAGATATTTTCGCCGCCCGAGATGATGATGTCTTTGCTGCGGTCCTTGATTTTGATGTAACCGTCGGGGTATTGCACCGCCAAATCGCCGCTGTGAAACCAACCACCAGCAAACGCTTCTTGCGTGGCTTGGGGGTTTTTCAAATAACCCTTCATGGCGATATTGCCTTTGAACATGATCTCGCCCATCGTCTCGCCGTCATGCGCAACAGGCTCGAGGGTTTGCGGGTCGAGCACGCACACTTCACGTTCGAGGTGATAGCGCACACCTTGGCGTGCATTGAGGCGGGCGCGATCGCCGATCGGCAGTTGTTCCCACGCCTCTTGTTTGGCGCAGACCGTGGCAGGGCCATACACCTCGGTCAATCCATACACATGGGTTAAATCAAAACCCATTTGCTCCATCCCTTCCATCATCGCAGCCGGTGGTGCAGCGCCCGCCACCATGGCTTTGATGCCGGACGGGGTGCCCCGTTTCATTTCGTCCGGCGCATTGACCAGCAAGCTGTGCACGATCGGTGCCCCGCAGTAATGCGTCACGCCGTGTTCACGCAGCATGTCAAAAATGCTTTGTGCGTCCACTTTGCGTAAACACACATTCACAGCGGCTCGGGCGGCCAGGGTCCAAGGAAAGCACCAACCGTTGCAATGGAACATGGGCAGCGTCCACAGATAGGCCGCATGTTTGGGCATGTCCCATTCGAGAATATTGGAAATCGCATTGGTGGCCGCACCGCGATGGTGGTAGACCACGCCTTTGGGGTTGCCGGTGGTGCCACTGGTGTAATTCAAGGCGATGGCATCCCATTCGTTGTCCGGCAACTGCCACGCAAACTGCGGGTCTCCCTTGGCCAAGAAGGCTTCGTAATCGATATGTCTCATGGGCTCTGACGGCCCGCTGTAAAGCGGATCAATCACATCGATCACCAGCAAGGGCCGGCTCGATTGACGCAGCGCCAACGCTTTGTGAAGGATGCCAGAGAACTCCGGGTCCACGATCACCACTTTGGCCTCTCCATGGTCCAACATGAAAGCCAAGGTCTCGGGGTCCAGTCGAGTGTTCAAGGCGTTCAGCACAGCGCCAGCCATCGGGACGCCAAAATGGACCTCCACCATCGGGGGTGTGTTGGGCAGCATCACGGCAACAGTGTCGTTCTTGCCGACACCGGCCAAAACCAACGCGCTGGCGAGTTGGCGGCAGCGTTTATAGGTCGCACTCCAGGTCTGCCGAACGGCCTGAGGCCCCAAGCCGTGCACGATGGCCAGCCGATCCGGGTAAACCTGCGCCGTGCGCTCAATGAAACTCAGCGGTGACATGGCTGCAAAATTAGCAGCTGTTTGGGGCATGTCCAAATCAAACATCGAAGTCATTGCGGTCTCCTTTGACAACCCATTGTCCCCTCAAACCACGGGCGCTGACAATGCGGTGACGGGTACAGCGCTGGATCGGTGAAAATACGCCCGTGGCCATCCCCCAATCCTTTTTGCAAGAGTTGCTTTCCCGCATCGATGTGGTCGAGGTGGTGGGCCGTTACGTCCAGCTGAAAAAGGGCGGCGCCAACTTCATGGGGCTGTGCCCTTTTCACGGCGAAAAGTCGCCCAGTTTCAGTGTCAGCCCGACCAAGCAATTTTTCCATTGTTTCGGCTGCGGCAAAAGTGGCGATGCCTTGGGCTTCTTGATGGAGCATGCGGGCATGACCTTCATTGAAGCCGTCAAGGATTTGGCCCAGCAAGTGGGCATGGTGGTGCCCGAAGAAGACCAATCCCCCGCCGAGCGCGCGCGCGCCGCCGAGCAACGCGAGAAACAATCTTCATTGTCGCAAGTGCTGGAGCAAGCGGGGGAGTCTTACCGACAGCATCTCAAAGCAGCGCCCAATGCGGTGGCCTACCTCAAGGGACGCGGTTTGTCGGGCCAGATTGCCAAGCGCTTTGGTCTGGGCTATGCGCCGCAAGGCTGGCGCAGCCTGGCCAGCGTCTTTCCGAATTACGACGACCCGCTGTTGGCTGAAAGTGGCTTGGTGATCGTGAACGAAGAGGACAGCAAACGCTACGACCGGTTTCGTGATCGCATCATGTTTCCGATCCGCAACATCAAAGGCGAATGCATCGGCTTTGGCGGGCGGGTCATGGGCGACGGCTCGCCCAAGTACTTGAACTCACCGGAAACACCCGTATTCCACAAAGGCCGCGAACTGTACGGTCTGTTCGAGGCCCGCGAAGCCCTCCATGCGGCGGGCTTTGTGCTGGTCACCGAAGGTTATATGGATGTGGTGGCTTTGGCGCAAATGGGCTTGCCCAACGCGGTCGCCACCCTGGGGACAGCCTGCACGCCCGACCATGTCCAGAAGCTGTTTCGTTTTACCGATGCGGTGGTGTTCAGTTTTGATGGCGACGCTGCCGGGCGGCGAGCTGCCCGCAAGGCGCTGGACGGTGCCCTGCCCTACGCCACGGATGTGCGCAGCATCAAGTTTTTGTTTTTGCCTGCCGAACACGACCCTGACAGTTACATCCGCGAATTTGGCCGCGATGGTTTTGCCCAGTGTGTGACGCAAGCCACCCCCTTGTCGCGGTTTTTGATTGAAGTCGCCAAAGAAGGCTGCGATCTGGACAATGCCGAAGGACGCGCGCACATGTCCAGCAATGCCGCCCCGCTGTGGCGGGCCCTTCCTGATGGCGCCCTGAAGCGCCAACTGCTGAGCGAACTGGCGGCTTTGATCCAACTCGATGCCGCAGAGTTAGGCGGTTTGTGGCAATCACAGGCTGAAAAAGCCTTGGCGCGCAGCGCACCGCGCCCCGCTTTGGCCCCTGCAGGCAGGCGCTCAGAGCACGAGCTCACCGATGCGGATCTGTCTTCGACGGCTGCAGACATGTACGCCAGCACCACGGACTATCCACAATTCAAGCCCGCCCAGCGCGCACCGTCGCCTTGGAAGAAAGACGCTAATGGCAAATGGCGCAAAGACGACAGCCCGCCACCCTCCATGGGGCCGCGCAGTCTGCCTGCCAGCCGCGCCGACCATGCCTGCCGCCTGGTGCTGGGCAACATGGCATTGTGGGACAGCATGACCGGTGAAGACCATGCCATGCTGTGCAGCTTGCCATCGCCGCATGGCGGCCTTTTTGCTTGGCTGGAGAGCCAGTTCCATGACCACGGCCCTTTGGCGTGGCGCACGCTTGAAGTCGACATGAAGGATCAGGGCTTTGCAAGCCTGGCCCACAAGCTCATGGCCACCCATTTGCCCGTAGACCCGACCACCGACACCCGTGTCACGCCTGAAGAGGCGAAATTGGAACTGAGGCAGTTGCTCAATTTGATGCTGATCGATCGCCTCAAACTCTTGCAAACCGAGGCCCTGAGCGAAGTCGAAAAGCAGCAAGATCCTGAGGCTTTAGAACGCTGGCGCAGCTTGGACAAACGCCGTAAAGAGCTCATGGCTTCTGGGGTTTAAGCGTGTTTCGGGTATAATCCACCTTTTCGGCAAGAGCGACAGCAACACCTCCGGTCCGACCAATGCCTTTTGCGCACCCTCTACGGGATGGTCACCTCACCGCAAGGACTGCATACCAAATGTTCGCCCCTCCATCTTGCCTCCAACCCAAGTTTCATTTGTAGCCCTTACCCGCGCCAGGAGTTTTTGGCGCCGTTCGTGTTTTTCCTTGTCCGTTTTGATGTCCTGAGGTCCCACCCATGCCTGCTCAAAAGTCGAAGAAGCCCGTTCTCGTCGCCAAAAAAGCGCTCACTGCAAAAGCCCCAAGCAAAAGCAAGGCTGTTGTCAAAGCGCCCCCTGCCAAAGTGAGCAAGACCCCGGCCAAATCTGCGGCTAAAACAATTGCGGCCAAGCCGGTTGCAAAAGCCAAAGTGGTGGCCAAAGTGGTGGCCAAAGTGGTGGCCAAAGTGGTGGCCAAACCGGTTGCAAAAGCCAAAGTGGCGCCCAAAGTGGCGCCCAAGGCCAAAGTAGCCGCCAAAGTGGCCGCCAAAGTAGCCGCCAAAGTAGCCGCCAAAGTAGTGCCCAAGACAAAAGCCCAAACACCTGTCGCCCCCAAAGTGCGCCCCACTGCCCCAAAAGCAGCCTCTCCCGTCAAGAAAGCCCCCGTAGTGCCCGCATCGAAAACTGTCGCAAAATCAGCCCCCAAAGCTGCAGCCAAGCCCGCTGTCTCCGCCACCAAAACCCCCAAAGTCATTGCCGCTGTCACTGCGGCGGCGTTGAAAAAAACCCCCCCTGCCAAAGCAAGCACCCCAACAGCCAAACGAGCTGCAAGCCCTGTCAAGCCTGCAGCCAAGTCGAAAAAAGGCCCCGCACCGAGCAGCATGGATGACGCCGATTTGAGTGACCTTGAGGCCGATTTGGTGGGGGAAGAGCCAACCACCGAGCCGACGACAGAGCCGACCGAAAAAGTCAAACCCCTGCGCATGAAAATCAGCAAGGCCAAAGAGCGTGCCTTGATGAAAGAGTTCGGCCTGGATGAGACGGTTTTGTCTGAAGAAGACATGGCCAAACGCCGTCAACGCTTGAAAACCCTGATCAAACTGGGCAAGACACGCGGTTACCTGACACATGGCGAAATTTCGGACCACTTGCCCGACAAATTGATCGACGCCGAAACCCTCGAAGTCGTGATCGCCACTTTGAACGATTTGGGCGTGGCCGTTTATGAGCAGACACCCGACGCCGAGAGCCTGATCATCACGGACAACGCGCCCACCGGCTCCACCGAAGAAGAAGCTGAAGAAGCGGCCGAAGCGGCCCTGTCCACCGTGGACAGCGAATTCGGTCGCACGACCGACCCAGTGCGCATGTACATGCGCGAAATGGGCACGGTCGAGCTGCTGACCCGTGAAGGTGAGATCGAGATTGCCAAACGCATCGAAGGCGGCCTGATGGCGATGATGCTGGCCATCAGTGCATCCCCCGCCACGATTGCCGAAATTTTGCGCCTCGCCAATGAAATTCGCGAAGGCAAAGTGGTCATCTCCACCGTGGTCGATGGCTTCTCCAATTTGAACGAAGCCGATGACTATGTGGCGGAAGAAGACTTTGATGAGTTCGACGAAGCGGACGACGACGATGGCAAGGGTGGCTCCAAAGCCCTGACCAAGAAACTCGAAGAGTTGAAAAATCAAGCGCTGGAACGCTTCGAACGCATCACCGAAATGTTCGAAAAAATCCACAAAACTTACAACAAAGAAGGCTGGGGCACGCCGGCTTACGTCAAGGCGCAAAGCACCTTGTCCGAAGAGCTGATGACCATCCGCTTTACCGCCAAAACCATTGAAAAACTGTGTGACATGGTGCGCGGGCAGGTGAACGATGTGCGCATGAAAGAACGCGAATTGCGCCGCATCATTGTCGACAAGTGCGGCTACCCGCAAGAGATGTTCATTGCCGACTTCAGCGGTCGCGACAAAAACAACCAGCGCGTGGCCTCTCAATTGCTCAATCTCCAGTGGATTGAAAAACAAGCCGCATCGGACAAAAAATGGGCGGCTGTGATGGGCCGCAATATTCCGCCCGTGCAAGATTTGCAGCAAAAGCTGGCTGACCTGCAGGCCCAAGTGGTGGTGCCACTGGACGAGCTCAAAGACATCAACAAGCGCATGAATGATGGCGAGCGCAATTCACGCAGCGCCAAACGGGAAATGATCGAGGCCAACTTGCGCCTCGTGATCTCGATCGCCAAGAAATACACCAACCGCGGTCTGCAGTTCCTGGACTTGATCCAAGAAGGCAACATTGGTCTGATGAAAGCGGTCGACAAGTTCGAATACCGCCGCGGCTACAAGTTCTCGACCTATGCCACCTGGTGGATCCGCCAGGCCATCACCCGCTCGATTGCGGACCAGGCCCGCACCATCCGCATCCCGGTGCACATGATCGAGACGATCAACAAGATGAACCGCATTTCACGTCAGCACTTGCAGGAATTCGGCTTTGAGCCTGATGCCTCCATCCTGGCCGAGAAGATGGAGATTCCGGAAGACAAGATCCGCAAGATCATGAAAATCGCCAAAGAGCCGATCTCGATGGAAACGCCGATCGGGGACGACGACGACAGCCATCTGGGCGACTTCATCGAAGACGGTGCCAACACCGCGCCCATCGAAGCGGCCATGCAAGCGGGCTTGCGTGATGTGGTCAAAGACATCCTAGACAGCTTGACGCCGCGCGAAGCCAAAGTGCTGCGCATGCGCTTTGGTATCGAAATGTCCACCGACCACACGCTGGAAGAAGTGGGCAAACAATTTGACGTGACCCGCGAACGGATTCGCCAGATTGAAGCCAAGGCGCTGCGCAAGCTCAAGCACCCCAGTCGCTCCGACAAACTGCGCAGCTTCATCGACTCGATGTAATCCCATCGCATCTCGCACCAAAAGCCGCCTCGTTGCCAAACGGAGCGGCTTTTTTCATTCATTCAGGACGACTGGGCTTTGTTGCCGTAAGGGCAAAAGTTGGGTCGTGGCCCGATTTGCGGATGCATGCGGCAGGTGGTGGGCCGCTGGTCGTACACGGTGCAGCGGCGTGTCTTGGCATCCAGCAAGTGGCAGTCGCCACTGGCCCGTCGGGCCAAGCTGAAAATGCTGTTTTTGAAGTTGAAATGCTCGATTTGCCCCGCCTTGGTCAATCGCTTGGCAATCTGCTTGGGGTCGTCGTGCTCGGCCTCAAAAGGGTCGACCAGGCCGAGTCGCACCAAATCGGCCATCTTGACCTCGACCGGCATGGTGCAGCAATTGGCCGCGCAGCTGTCACACATACCGTTTTTGTAACGGGTCCAGGTCTCGGAGCGGTCAACGTCAACAACGGCAATGGGGGATCTCATGAGGGGATTATCTACGCCCGCTTGGACACCAAGGTCAAGATGTCGTAACTGGCCACCACCTCCGCATCTTGGTTGGTGACCTCCACGTCCCAGGCCACCACGCCCTGGCCTTGGCCGTTGGCGTCTTTTTTGTTGCGGTCGATTTTGCGTTTGCAGGTCAGGCGCACCTGGATGCTGTCGCCAATGCCCACGGGTTTGACAAAGCGCAAGGTGTCCAGGCCGTAGTTGGCCAGCACCGGGCCGGGCTCGGCCACGACAAACAAACCCGCTGCGTCTGACAACACCAAATAGCCGTGCGCGATGCGTTTGCCAAACGGCGAGGCTTTGGCGGCTTCCTCGTCAAAGTGCATGTAGAACATGTCGCCCGTCAGGTTGCCAAAGGCGTGCACATCGGCATCGGTGATCTGCCGGCTGGGCGTCAGCAGCGACTCGCCAATTTGCAATTCTTCAAAGTAACGGCGGAAAGGGTGTGTGCCAGTCTCAATGACTTTGGCACCGCGCACATGCTCGCGCGTGATGGCGGCCAGCATGGTCGGCGAGCCTTGCACCGCTGCGCGTTGCAACAGGTGTTTGACGGCACGCAGGCCCCCCAATTCTTCGCCACCACCGGCGCGGCCGGGGCCACCGTGTTTGAGCATGGGCAGGGGCGAGCCGTGACCCGTGGATTCAGCCGCCGATTCGCGGTCGAGCACATGCAAACGGCCGTGGTAAGCCGCCACGAAGGGCACGACCTGCGCTGCCACTGCAGGCGTCTTGGTGACCAGGGAGCCGACCAAACTGCCTTTGCCGCGCTTGGCCAAGGCCAGCGCTTCGTCCAGGCTGTCGTAAGGCATCAAGGTGCTGACGGGGCCAAAGGCTTCCACATCGTGCACGCTGTCGGTGGTCAATGGTTTTTGGCACAGCAACAAAGTCGGCTGGAAGAACGCGCCTTGCGCCACGCCTTCGCCCACCGGGGCAAAGTCGGCACTGCCGCCAAACACCAGCTCGGCGCTTTGGCGCAGCAAGGCCACGCGTTCAGCCACATCGGCTTGTTGCGACTTGGAGGCCAGCGCGCCCATCTTGACACCGTCGACCGAAGGGTCGCCCACCACCACTTTGGCCAGCCGGGCTTTGATTTTTTCGGCCACCGCGTCCAGATGCTGACGCGGCACGATGGCGCGGCGAATGGCGGTGCATTTTTGCCCGGCTTTCATGGTCATTTCGCGCACCAGTTCTTTGACGAACAAGTCAAACTCTTCGTCGTCCGGTATCACGTCCGGCGCCAGAATCGCGCAGTTGAGCGAGTCGGCTTCGGCATGGAAGGGGATGCTGTTTTTGACCAGATTCGCATTGACACGCAACTTGGCAGCGGTGTCGGCCGAGCCGGTGAAGGTGACCACATCGGTCACTTCCATGCGGTCTAACAAATCACCGGTACCGCCCACGATCAGTTGCAAAGCGCCCTTGGGCAAAATGCCCGACGCGTCAATCATGCGCACCAGCGCCTCGGTCAGGTAGCTGGTGGAGGTGGCGGGCTTGCCAATGCAAGGCATACCGGCCAAAAAGGTGGGCGCGAATTTTTCGAGCAAACCCCAGACCGGAAAGTTGAAGGCGTTGATGTGCACCGCCACACCCCCGCGCGGCACCAAAATGTGCGTACCGGCAAAGGTGTTTTTCTTGCCCAGTGGCGACACCGGACCTTCGTGGATCAGGTTACCACTGGGCAGCTCGCTGGTGCCCATGCCCGCGTAGGCAAACAAGGTGCCTGTGCCGCCTTCGATGTCGACCCATCCGTCCATACGGGTGGCACCGGTGTGGGCCGAGAGGGCGTACAGCTCTTCTTTGCGCTCGTTCAAATACTTGGCCAGGGCTTTGAGCGCGTTGGCACGTTGTTGAAAGTCCATCGCCATCATGCCGGGCAGCCCGGTGCGGCGGGCGAAATCCAGTGCCTCGGCAAAATCCAGGCTGTCCGCATGCGTGTGGGCCACCACCACACCGTTGATGGCGCTGTGCAAAGGCGCTGCGGCCTGGCTGCCGATCCAGCGGCCGCCGATGAAACTTTGAAGAAGGTTTGTCATGGTGAATGAGAAGTGCAAATGAAAATGGGCATGGAACCGGGTACGCCGAATTAACCGACCGATCGGACTGGAAATATTATGCATGTTTTAAACCCAATCGCCCCTGCTTTCCGATCACTTCAGGCCTCCAAGGCCTCAAATCACGGGAAAACCCTTGGACACACGCAAGCCGTAGGCAAAACACCGGCAGGAATGCCACAATCTGCGCCAGATGCCATTTTTTTCAAAGCACACCTCGATAAGACTCCCAAAGCCTTGCACACATCGGCTCGCATGGGGCGCACTGTGTGTCCTGGCCGCCAGCGCGTCGGTGCCCGCCTTTGCAGACGAAGGCTGGCGCATCATGACCGACAAATCCCTGGGCAATTGCTGGGCCTGTCACGCCTTGCCGGGCCAACAGGGCTTGGTCGGTAATTTGGGGCCCTCACTGGCCGGTGTTGGTGCCCGCCTGAGCACGCAGCAACTCATGCAGTGGGTGGTTGATGCACGGCAAATCCATCCGCAAACGCTGATGCCCCCGTTTGGCGTCAGCACCGGTTTACAACGGACTCCAACGCCCCAGTCCGTATTGACGCCTGATCAAATCCAACAGGTGGTCAACACCTTGGCGAAATGGCAATGAGCCCCTCCATCCCTTTGGACCGGCGGGCTTGTTTGACCCTCATGACCGCCTGCCTGGGCGGCAGGGTGCGTGCCCAAGAGCTTGTGCCTGAGAGCGCTTTGACAGCCGCCTTGCGGGCCAAGACCTGGTCACCGCAAGGCATCCATTTGGAAGTGCCACCCCTGGCGGACACCGGCAATGCGGTGCCTCTGGCGCTGCACATTGAGGCCCCCCCAGGGCTGTCGATTGAGCAGATCGAAGTGGTGCTCCCCGAAAACCCCAACCCCTTGGCCCTGACTTTGCAATGGCCCCAAGCGCGCAGTCAGGTGAAACTCCAGACCCGTCTGCGTTTGGCAGCCAGTCAGTCGGTGTGGGTCATTGCCCGCTACAGCGATGGCTCCGAGCGTGCACGCAGTGCCCCCACCATCATCACTTCCACCGCCTGTCTGGACGGGACCTGACGCATGGCCACTTCTGTTTTGGCGCGTTTGAGTTTGCAAGGCGAAGTGCGCGCTGGCCGCTCGGTGCAAGCGCGCTGGATCTGCAACCATCCGATGGAAACCGGGTTTCGGGTGGACGATTCAGGTCAGAAAATTCCACGCAACATCATCACACAGGTGCAGTGCAAACTCAACGGCGAAGTCATCTTGCAGGTCTCGCCGGGCACCGGCTGGTCGTCCCCGGCATTTTTGAACTTTGAATTCACTGTCCCACCCCAGGGCGGCACGGTCAGTGTGCATTGGCTGGACGACCGCGGTGAACAGGGCCAGGTTCAACACAGACTGCTGCTGTCCTCATGAGCCGGTCAGTGACGCGGTGGGCAGGTCTGGCCTTGTGGCTGCTGATGACCTTGTTGTCGCTGGTTTCGCTCGCCCAGACGAGCGTCTGGCCCACCCAAGCCCAAACCGCTGGTAACGCATTTTTGCCCCCGAGCCTGAAAGCCTTGCAGGCTGACCCGGGCAGCAATCCCGTCAGTCTCTGGCTTGACCGTGGGGACATGGCCTGGCGCGACACCTCGACAGGGCCGAGTTGCGCGAGCTGCCATGGCGCGGCCAGCAGCTTGCGGGAAGCTGTGGTGCAACATCCCCGCCTGTCAGCCGATGGCAGCCGACTCGTCAATTTGGAAGACCAAATTCTCGCCTGCCGCGCCCGCTCTGGAAAAGCCCGGGACCAGCTGGAAAGTGAAGATGTGCTCGCCTTGAGCGCTTTGCTGCATCAAAGCGCGCAGGGCCTGAGCTGGATGCTGCAAGCCCCGCCCGCGCAAAAAGCCCAGTGGCAGGCCCGCTTGACGCAAGGCACCGCGCTGTATGCCCAGCGCATGGGCCGCATGAACCTGGCTTGCGTGCATTGCCACGACCAGAACATTGGCAAACAAATGCGCGCCGACGTCATCAGCCCGGGGCACCCGACCGGCTTTCCGGTTTACCGCATGAGCTGGCAGGGCATGGGCTCGATCGACCGCCGCTTGCGGGCTTGCTATTCAGGCGTGCAAGCGCAACTGCCGCCGCCCGCAGATCCCGCGCTGCGGGATCTGGAGTTATTTTTGAAAGTCCGTGCCAGCGGCATGCCACTGGACGGTCCCTCCTTGCGGCGCTGAGCATGCCGTTCAGCGCGCAGGGCCGGCGCTTCAAACGAAGCTGAAACCTTGGTTCCTCAAAGGCAAATGGCGCACGGGTTGACCCGTTGCCGCATGAATGGCGTTGAGCACCGCCGGGGCGACCACGCTGATGGTCGGCTCGCCCACACCACCCCAGAAATCGTAGGTGGGCACCACCACCGATTCAACCTTGGGCATTTGCGGCAAACGCAGCAGAGGGTAGGTGTCAAAGTTCTTTTGCACGATGCGGCCATTTTCGACGGTGCATTCACCGTAGAAAACCGCACTCAAACCAAAGGCCACCGAGCCTTCGATCTGCGCCGCAATCTGACCCGGGTTGACCGCGTGCCCGCAGTTGGTCGCCAACACCATGCGGTGCACTTTGACCTCTTTGTTGGCGCCCACCGACACCTCGGCCACTGCAGCCGAATAACCGGCATAACCCATGAAGTGCGCAATGCCTCGGTGCACACCGGCAGGCAAAGGCTGACCCCAATTGCCTTTTTCAGCAGCCACGTTCAACACCGCCAAGTGCTTGGGGTGGTTTTGCATCAACGCACGTCGAAACGCCAAAGAATCCTTGCCGGCGGCGCGCGCCAGCTCTTCCATGAAGCATTCCAGGTAAATCGCGTTCTGGTTGGTGTTGACGCCGCGCCAAGGACCGACCGGCACATGCGAGTTGCGAATGGCGTATTCGGTCAACAAGTTGGGAATGGTGTAACCCATTTGGGCATCGCCGGGCTCGGCCCAATAGCCCTGCAACTGTCGCTCGTCCTTGCCGTCCTTGATGGCCGAAGGGTTGACCCAGGCATTGATGGATTGACCCGAGACACGGATGGCCAAACCTGTGAGCTGCCCCTGGGCATCGAGGCCGGCCGTGAGTTTGCACTGTGACAGCGGCCGGTAAAAGTCATGCGTCTGGTCTTCTTCGCGGCTCCAGATCAGCTTGACCGGCGTGCCCGGGAACTGTTTGGCAATCGCCACCGCTTGCGCCACATAGTCTTGCTGACCACCGCGCCGACCAAAGGCGCCGCCCAGGTCGGTGATATAGACCTCGCACTTTTCGAGCGGCAAACCTGAGGACTCAGACAAGACCGCCAAAGAAGCTTCGGCGTTTTGGCTGGGCACCCAGATCTCGGCTTTGTCGGCGGTGATCAAGGCCGTGCAGTTGTTGGGCTCCAGCGGCGAATGCGCCAAAAACGGTGTGCTGTACACCGCTTCAATTTGCTTGACAGACCCGGCAATGGCTTGCAAAGCATCGCCTTCTTTGCGGCCGGCGTAGTTGCCCGGTGCCGTCAAACCCTCTTTCAGGTGCGCGGCAATGGTGGCGCTGCTGGCCTTGGCGTTCGGACCTTCGTCCCAGACCACCGGCAATTTGGACAAGGCATTCTTGGCACGCCACCAAGTGTCGGCCACCACGGCCACGGTGGATGCGTCCACCCGCACCACCCGTTTGACACCCCGCAAGCCTTTGACTTTGCTGTCGTCAAAGCTCACCATCTTGCCGCCAAAGACCGGGCAGTCCATCAGGGCTGCGCACAGCATGCCGGGCAGCTTCACATCCACGCCATAGATCTTGGCGCCATTGAGCTTGTTGGCGGTGTCCAGCCGTTTGAGCGGTTGGCCGGCAATCTTCCAGGTGCGGGGGTCCTTGAGCACAATCGACTTGGCGTCCGGCACCGGCAGCTTGGCAGCGGCCGCCGCTACTTTGCCGTAACTGGTTTTGCGCCCTGTTGCCGTGTGGGTGATGATGCTGTTGGCCACCGACAACTCGCCCACCGGCACCGACCATTCGTTGGCCGCCGCTTGCATCAACATCATGCGGGCCACGGCACCGCCGCGGCGCACATAGTCATGCGAGGTGCGAATGCCACGGCTGCCGCCGGTGCCCATCTCGCCCCAAACGCGTTTGCGCTTGAGGTTTTGGCCAGCGGTCGGCGATTCGGTGGTGACCTTGCGCCAATCACATTCGAGCTCTTCGGCCACCAACTGGGCCAGGCCGGTGCGGGTGCCCTGACCCATCTCGGAGCGAACCATGCGGATCACGCAGGTGTCATCGGGCTGGATGACCACCCACACGCCGATCTCAGGTTCGGTGGCCACGGTTTGCGCGGCGGCCTCGTCCACGGCCAGCAGATTGATGCCCAGCGCGAGGCCGCCCCCGGCCAAAGCGGAGGTGCCCACCATGAAGTGGCGGCGCGACAAGACAGGCAAAGAGACGGTGTTTGAAAGGGTGTTCATGGGGTCTCTCCTCAAGCCGTGATGTGTTGAACCAAGGCGCTCACATCGCCCGCATCGGCCACCTGGGTGCCTGCGGCCACATGGATCGCAATCCGAATGCGCTGGTAAGTGCCGCAGCGGCAGATGTTGGACATGGCTTCGTCGATGTCTTTGTCAGTGGGCTTGGGCTTGCGCTTGAGGAGGGCCGAAGCCGCCATGATCTGCCCCGACTGGCAGTAACCGCACTGCGGCACATCCACATCGGCCCAGGCTTTTTGAATCGGGTGCGAACTGTCGGGCGTCAAACCCTCGATGGTGGTGATGCGCTTGCCCGCCACCGCCGAGCCGGGGATTGAACAAGAACGAACCGCTTGCCCCTCCAGATGCACTGTGCAGGCACCGCACTGGGCAATGCCACAGCCGTACTTGGTGCCGGTCATGCCCAGCACCTCGCGCAGGACCCACAACAGGGGCATTTCGGGTTCGGCATCGACTGAACGGACTTTGCCGTTCACATTGAGTTTGTACATGGAGACTCCTTGGGTTTTCAATGAGATGAATTCAACCGTCAGGCATTCAGGACAAACCGTCCAGAACCGACTTGAATTTTTCAGCCACGCGTTGGCGCAACTCAGGACTGGCGCAGGCCACTGGCGGAAAGTCTTTGAGCATTTCAAAAGGACGGCAGGCGTCGATGACGGCGCGCGAGTTGGTGCTGGTGCCGCGTGGAATACGCGGATCGAGCGGGCCGCTCCAGGCTTTGCGGATGAACTCAATGTCCTCCACCGGATCGCAGCGGGTGCACATGGCCCACATCACGTCAAACAAATCGGTGGGGTCGACATCGTCGTCCACCACGATCACAAAGCGCCCCAAATAGGAGCCCGACTGGCAGTTGGCCGCCATCATGGCCGCTTGCTTGGAATGCCCCGCATACGCTTGCTTGATCGAGATGATGTTCAGCATGCGCGCTGCGCCCGCTTCGTGGCACCACACGCCCTTGACGCCCGAAAGGCCTGCGCGCTCGACCTCGTCCCAGATCATGCCGGCTTTCATCACGCACTTGGAGAACGAAAAGTCCGACGGCGGCTTGAGCGGCGTGGCCATGGTCATGATCGGGTTGTTGCGGTAGTACACCCGCTGAATCCGCACCACAGGTTGGTTGCTTTTGCCGCCGGCGTAGTAACCGGTGAACTCGCCGAAGGGCCCTTCGGGCAAGGTGTCGTCAGGGTACATCTCGCCTTCGAGCACGATCTCGCTGTGCGCGGGCATGGGCAGTTTGTGCACTTCGCTCAGCACCACGTCGAAAGGCAAACCGCGGTGACCGCCGGAGTAATCGAATTCAGACAAGCCAAAGCGCAACTCGTTGCCGCCCGCCAGGAACAGCATCGGGTCATGACCGCAAGAAATCAACACCGGGCAGGGCTTGCCTTGCTTGAAATACTTGTCACGAATTTGCCGGCCGTGTTTGCCCGGCGAGGTCCACAAACCCACTTTGTTTTTGTCGTGCGCCATGGCGCGGTAGGTGCCGATGTTGATCCAGTCCAGCTCCGGGTCGCGCATGATGACCAGGTCATCGGTGCCGATGTAACGACCACCGTCCAGCTCATGCAAAAAAGGAACCGGGAACTTGAAAATATCCACATCTTCACCGCGGTCCACGTTCTCCAGAATCGGGCCGGTCTCGACCACCCGCGGCGGAATCGGCTCGTGTTTGCGCATCCGGTTGCGGTAGGACTGCACCACATCCATCGGCCCCTTGGGCACCGGAAAGCCCAAAGTCAGCGCCAAGCGGGCCGACGAGTTGGTGCCACCGGACAGCAGGCGGTAGCCTGCCGGGTATCCCGGAATGTTGTCGAACAAGATGGCCTTGGGTTCACCCTTGCGCGAAGAGTTGACGATCTCGGCCAAGGTGCCGACTTCCAGATTCCAGTCGGCGCCGGAGATGTGGAGCACTTCACCGGCGTGGTCGGCACGCTCGAGCAGTTCGCGCAGGTCCAGGTGCGGGCGGTCGTAATCGTTCCAGGTCTTTTCGGCGGATGCGGGGGGCAGGTTGGAGGTATCGGGCATAGGTACTTTCAAAATTCAGTCGGCTTTGATTTGGGCAGCTTTGACAACCGGTGGCCATCGCTTGAGTTCGGCGGCCAGCGCATCCACCATGCGGGCGGGCGGGCCGCCTGCGGCGTCAATGCCTTGCTTGGCGAGTTGGGCCACCACGTCTGGTGTCTTCAAAATCTGGTTGACTTCCTGGTTCAAGGCTTGAATCACCGCCGCTGGCGTGCCCTTGGGGGCCAGCAAGCCATACCAAATGTCCACCTGGACTTTGGGCAAGCCTTGCTCCTTGAAAGTCGGCACGCCGGGCAGCGCCGGCGCACGTTCAGGGCTCATGACGGCCAGCACTTTCAACTTACCGGCTTTGACCAGTGGCATGACGGTGTGCATCGGCGAGATCATGGCTGAGACATGGCCAGCGGCCAGGTCATTGACCGCGCCAGAGGCCGCTTTGAAGGGCACATGGAACATGTTCAATCCGGCTTCGAGCTTGAACAGCTCCATGGCCAGGTGCTGCGGCGTGCCGTTACCGGGCGAGGCATAGTTGATGCCTTGCGCACTGGACTTGGCCAGCGCCATGAATTCGGCCAGGGTGTTGGCCGCAAAGCCCTGCGGCACCACCAAACACTGCGTGCCGGTGCCCAGCATGGCCACGGGCACAAAGTCTTTCACCGGGTCAAAGGGCATCGCTTGATTGACCGCAGCGTTGGTACCAAAGGTCGTGCCCACCACCAGCAAATTGTTGCCGTCCGGCTTGGCACGGGAGACCAACTCTGCGGCAATATTGCCGCTGGCACCCGCCTTGTTATCGACCACCCAGACAGGCCCGTTTTTGAGCGCCATTTGCTGGCTGAGGGTGCGCGCCAGAATGTCCAAGCCCGTGCCCGGTGATGCGGCCACCGTGACGGTCACATTTGGCGCGGCGATGGCCCCTAAAACGGCAGCCGAGAAAAGCACTGGCAGTGTCCAACGCAAGGCCCGCGCCAGCGCCCACCGATCTCGAAAAGGATTCACATCAAGCCCCCAAAAAACTTGGGGACAGGGTATGTCAACCAAGGCGTTTTGTCATCGGGTGGAACCCCCCGTGTGACAAAAGCTCCAGCACACAACCCTCAAACACACAAGCTGCAAGCGCACAAGTTTCAGAACACTTCGGTATCGACTTCGCTGTTGGCTTGGGCGGTGTAGCGGTCACCGGTCACGGTGTGCTGGTTGATCAGGGCCTCGACGGCGCTCAAAGTCTCGGGGCGCAGTGCAATGGCATCGGCACCCAAGTCGTCCTGCAAATGGGCGACGCTGGTGGTGCCCGGAATAGGAATGATGTGCGGTGATTTGTGCAGCAACCATGCCAGCGCCAGCTGGGAAGGGGTGCAGCCGGCCTGCTCGGCCAGGGCCGTGTAGGGTGCCAGCAATTGTTGATTGGCGGCGTTGGCCGCTGGCGCAAAGCGCGGCATGGCACGGCGAACGTCTTTGGCGTCCAGCGCATTCACATCGATGGGCGCGCCGCACAAAAAGCCGCGGCCCACAGGGCTGAAAGCCACGAAGGCAGCGCCGATGTCCTTGCAGGCTTGAAGCACCGCAATTTCGGGGTTGCGGGTCCACAAAGAATATTCGGTTTGCACCGCTGTGATCGGGTGGACCGCATGCGCTTTGCGCAATGTGCTTGCCGAGACTTCAGACAGGCCAATCGTCTGGATCTTGCCTTGGCGCACCAGGTCGCTCAAAGCGCCCACGCTGTCTTCGATCGGGACTTTTTTGTCCCAGCGGTGCAAATAGTACAAATCGATCACATCGGTTTGCAAACGGCGCAGCGCGTCTTCGCAAGTCTGCCGGATCGTCGCTGGGCGGCCATCGATCACCCGCACTGGTTTGCCATCCGCTTGCGTCACGCCTTGCATGCCGCATTTGCTGGCCAGGGTGAACTTGCGACGGTGCTGTTTGAGCACGCGGCCCAGCAGGGTTTCGTTGGCACCGAAGCCGTACAGGGCGGCGGTGTCGAACAAGCTCACACCGGCATCCAGCGCTGTCATCAGCACTTTTTCACCCTGCTCGGGTGAGACCGGTGCGCCATAGGCATGGCTCAGGTTCATGCAGCCAAGGCCAATGGCTGAAACGGTGAAGGGGCCGAGTTGTCTTAGTTTCATACCCCTATTTTGCGCGAAATCCCTTGCCGCGCATTCGCACAAATATTGCTAACCTCCTGAAACCCCATAGAAAGAGTTACTCATGACCCCCAACGAGTTCCCGCAACTGCATGTCTTGCAACACCCTTTGATCCAGCACAAGTTGTCCTTGATGCGCGACCAAAGTACTTCGACGCGCAACTTCAGGCAATTGCTACAAGAGATAACCTTGCTCATGGGCTACGAGTTGACACGCGACCTGCCGATGACCACTCGCACAGTGCAAACCCCATTGACCGAGATGGAGGCGCCCATGCTTGCTGGTAAAAAAGTGGCCATCGTCCCGGTGTTGCGGGCCGGGTTGGGCATGGCCGACGGCTTGATGGATCTGATCCCTTCGGCCCGACAAGGACACATTGGCCTGTATCGAGGTGAGGACCACCGGCCTGTGGAATATTACGTACGCCTGCCGGACATCGAAGGGCGTTGGTTCATCGTGTGCGACCCGATGCTGGCCACGGGTTATTCGGCGGTGCATGCGGTGCGCATCCTGACCGAGCGCGGCGTGGTCCCTACGAACATCCGCTTCCTGGCCCTGGTGGCTGCCCCCGAAGGTCTGCGCGTGTTGCAGACGGCCTATCCGCAAGTGCAGGTGTATGTGGCCTCGCTCGACTCGCACTTGAATGAACAGGCTTACATCGTGCCGGGATTGGGAGATGCTGGTGACCGGCTCTTTGGCACCAAACATTGATCTGACCACGCACCAAAATTTGCTGTTGCACGGACTTGGTGCACCCCCCTTCACCAAGACCGTGCAAGTTGTACGCAATTTGCAGTCTCGATTGCATACAAGTCTGGCACAGGCTTTGCGTAGAGAGGAACATGACCCTACCGCCCGCCTCTTTGGAACTGATCGCACTGACCAAGCGCTACAGTGCAGACACCGCGGCTGTGGACGCGCTGGACCTGAAGATCGCTTCCGGCAGCTACTGTTGTCTGCTCGGGCCTTCCGGTTGTGGCAAGACCTCTACCTTGCGCATGATCGCCGGGCACGAAAACGTCACCAGCGGCGATGTGCTGCTGGGGCAACGCAACATCACTCACCTGCCCGCCGCCCAGCGAGGGACTGCAATGATGTTCCAAAGCTATGCGCTGTTTCCGCACCTCAGTGCTTTGGACAACGTGGCCTTCAGTCTGAAAATGCAAGGCATGGGTACAGCTGAACGCTCGGCCCAGGCGCTGGCGCTGCTCGAGCGCGTGTCCATGCCCGAACTGGCGCACCGCAAACCGGCCGAACTATCGGGCGGACAACAACAACGCGTGGCGCTGGCTCGCGCCTTGATCATGCAGCCCCAGGTGCTTTTGCTGGATGAACCGCTGTCGGCTCTGGACCCGTTTTTGCGCGGGCAAATGCGGGCCGAGCTGCGTCGCTGGCAACAAAGCCTGGGTTTGACATTTGTGCATGTCACCCACTCGCAAGAAGAAGCCATGGCCTTGGCTGATCTGGTGGTGGTGATGAACCAAGGCCGCATCGAGCAAAGTGGTTCACCTCGGGATATTTTCAATCTGCCAGCGACTGAATTTGTAGCCCGCTTCATGGGCGGTCACAACCTGCTGGACACGCCAGCGGGCAGCGTGGCTGTGCGTATCGACCGCATGCAACTGAATCATGCCGAAATATTGAGCGATATGCCATGTCGCACAGGCCAGATCACCCATGTCGAATACCAAGGCGCCTATGTCGTGCTCATGCTGCAGCCCGAAGGCACAGATCAAGAGCCTCTGCACATCAGCCAAACCGAGGCTGCTTACTTGGCTAACCCTTTGCAAGTGAATGACAGAGCCCGTGCCAGTTGG